>Ga0224518_1000016_pt1 | contig 46088 bp, 36 predicted proteins | sample IRBST25metaG_FD_179891 | JGI IMG/M metagenome (GOLD analysis project Ga0224518, IMG submission 179891) | Peat soil microbial communities from Stordalen Mire, Sweden - IR.B.S.T-25 | ecosystem: Environmental > Terrestrial > Soil > Wetlands > Peat | place: Sweden: Norrbotten County, Stordalen Mire...
GTAGTAAATTGCAATCCTTTCACCTTAGGCCATCAGGCTGTGATAGCAAAAGCAGCGGCTGAAAATCCAGGGGTTGTTGTATTGGTAGTCAGTGAAGAAGGTTCGCTGTTTCCTTTTGCGGTGCGAATGAGTCTCGTTCAGGCTGGAGTAGCTGGCTATGATAATGTAGTGGTTTTGCCAGGGGGAAAATACATTGTATCAGCCGCGACTTTTCCAGGCTATTTTACCCGTGGTGATGAAACCGTCGCAGCGCAAACGAAACTTGACGCTACTATTTTTGCTAAATATATAGCACCAGCCATGGGAATTACCCATCGTTATGTTGGTGATGAACCTTACTGCGCAGTAACTAGGGCTTATAATCAGGCGATGCTGGCTATTTTACCTCAATATGATATTACAGTTCATGAAATGCCGAGAATTGGGATAAATGGCAGTAGTATCAGTGCTTCCCGTGTAAGAGAAGCATTAAGGCAAGACGAATGGGATGAAATTCGCACCTTAGTGCCGGATACTACTTATCAATATTTGCGCTCGCCAGAGGCCTTCCCAATTATTGAAAAAATTAAAACAAGTCAGTCGCGTCATTGACGGCAGTGGTTATATAATGAGACATCCCTTTCTTTTTTTCTTCGATAATGTTACATTATTAAGTCAAAAGAAGGGATGTACTTTTTTAAAATTAAATAGTGTGAATAATGCTATAATTATATAAAAATATTGTATACAAAATACAGCGAATGTGTTATCATAAGAATATAAAAATACAGCGGAGGTGCGACATCATGCGTATAGAACATGACTTTTTAGGAGAAATTGAAATACAGGATGAGGCTTATTATGGAGTACAAACTGCGAGGGCAGTTGATAACTTTGTCATCAGTGGACACAGATTAAATGATGACTTTATCAAATCATTTGGTATTGTAAAAGCAGCAGCAGCCAAAGCAAACATGAAAACGGGTCGTATGCCTGCCAAAATCGGTAATGCTATTGTACAAGCGGCCGAAGAAATTATTGCGGGAAAATTACATGATCAATTTATTGTGGATTGTATTCAAGGTGGCGCAGGGACGTCCATGAATATGAATGCCAATGAGGTCATTGCCAATAGAGCCCTTGAAATATTAGGTGAGAAAAAAGGTAATTATGCACTTATTTCCCCAAATAATCATGTAAATATGGCACAATCTACTAATGATGTAATGCCAACAGCAATGCGTCTTTGCACCATTACAAAAGCTAAAAAATTGGTAATTGCTTTGGAAGAGCTAGCAGCTACTTTTGAAGCCAAGGGTGATAGCTTCAAACATGTTTTGAAAATGGGACGTACTCATTTACAAGATGCTGTGCCAATTACATTAGGACAAGAATTTTATGCATATGCGGAAGCTACCAGACGTGGCATTAAGCGCGTTAGTGAAAATGTTAAGAATATGCATGTTGTAAATATGGGTGCTACTGCTGTAGGGACAGGCCTTAATGCTGAACCTGAATACATTAAATTTGTTGTTGAAGAACTTTCACGGTTAACTGGTGAGAAAATTCAATCCGCAGATAATTTGGTAGATGCTACGCAAAATACGGACCAAGTTTCTGAAATTTCCAGTGCTCTAAAAGTTACAGCGTTAGCATTCTGCAAAATTGCTAGTGATATGAGACTAATGGCATCAGGCCCTCGTTGTGGTTTGGGAGAAATCTCCTTGCCAGCACGCCAACCTGGTTCATCCATCATGCCTGGTAAAGTAAATCCAGTAATCCCTGAAGTGGTTAATCAAGTAGCATACCAAGTAATTGGTAATGATATGGCAATCAGCTTAGCTGTGGAAAATGGACAATTTGAACTTAATGTTATGGAGCCTGTAATGGCGTATAACTTGTTTAACTCTTTGACTATTTTAACAAATGCCGTAAATACATGGAACAATAAATGTGTAAAAGGCATTGCTGCCAATGAAGAACGTTGCCGTCAATTAATGGACAATAGTGTTGGTATTGTTACTGCATTGTTACCACACATTGGTTATGAACAATCTTCGGCTATTGCTAAAGAAGCTCTTAAAACAGGTACTTCAGTTAAGGAACTAGTAATTGCTAAAGGTCTAATTTCAGCTGAGCAATTAAAAGTTATTTTATCCCCAGAAGAAATGACTAGACCAGGTATTGCTGGTAAACAGTTCTTGAAATAATTTTTCAATGAATCGCGGTCAAAAAGGACACTTGCTATCATAGTCGGTTGTGCTTTTTGGCCGTGAATATTATGTGTCAGAATATTTGCACTTATAATATACTAACTATATATGTAGTACTAAATCTTCCCCATGTAATCACCGTGGATCTTCGATTTGTGCTCCACAACAGTGCCACAATGCAGATGACAGTTTTTTTAGTGCGCTACATATAACAATATAATATAATATAAAACAGTTTGGGAGGGTTAACTATGCATTTGCGTGAAGAGGCGTTGAAATATCATAGAGAACATAATGGTAAATTAGGTGTTTGTAACAAGGTAGAATTGAAAGATGGTTATGATCTTAGTTTGGCATATACCCCAGGAGTAGCAGAGCCTTGTATGGAAATTCACCATGATAAAGATTTGTCATTCGAATATACCTGTCGGGGTAATATGGTCGCAGTTATTACAGATGGAACGCGCGTCCTTGGACTTGGCGATATTGGCCCTGAGGCAGCCATACCAGTAATGGAAGGCAAGGCGGTATTATATAAAAAATTTGGCGATGTAGATGCAATCCCTCTTTCTATTGATACCAAAGATCCTGATGAATTTATCAGAACAGTTAGACTATTGCAACCTAATTTTGCAGGAGTGAATTTAGAGGATATTTCCTCACCTAAGTGTTATGATATTGAAGATGCTCTTAAAGCGCAGATGGATATCCCCGTTTTTCATGATGATCAACATGGCACAGCTATTGCCGCCGTATCAGCGGTAATTGGTGGCTTGCGTCTGGTCAAAAAACAATTATCTGCTGTAAAGGTTATCGTCAATGGTGCTGGTGCGGCAGGAACAGCGATTGTACAATTGTTATTACATGCTGGCGTAGACCATGTGATTATGATGAATTCTAAAGGTGCTATGTATGATGGCATGGATATGTCTCGAGTGAATCGTGTGCAGGCAGCTCTATTACCGTTGACAAATTTAGAAAAAAAACCTGGGAGTTTAGCAGAGATGGCTAAGGGCGCTGATGTGCTCATCGGAGTATCTCAGCCAGGGGCATTTACACCTGAGATCGTGAAAGGCATGAACCCTAACTCGGTAGTGTTTTCCTTGTGTAATCCTGAACCTGAAATTACTTATGATGATGCGAAAGCTGCTGGCGTGAGAGTAGCTGGTACAGGACGTTCTGACTCACCCAATCAAGTTAATAACGTCAGTGTTTTTCCTGGACTATTTCGTGGGGCGATTGATGTCAGAGCACGAGAAATCAATGAAGCAATGAAGTTAGCAGCAGTTTATGCCATTGCAGAGTTAATTCCTGAGGAAGAATTACGGGAAGACTATGTTGTGCCAAATGTTTTTGATAAACGAGTTGCGCCGGCGGTAGCAGCAGCGGTAGCAGGGGCTGCTATTAAAACGGGTGTGGCAAGACATATTGTTGATCCAGAAGAAGTAAGAGTGAAAGCAATGGCTCGTATTAATTTAGCATAATAGTAGCCTCCTTTGCAACGAAGTAAAGGAGGCTATTTTTATACAAAAAAACAGATCATACGAATAGGTAGTTTATCTTAAAAGTTTGTGATATAATACACTTGGATATTAGAATGGGGGGATGAGCATGCGTACAATTGAAGTAAATTTAATTACTCAGTCGATAGCAAAAATGTGCATTGATGCTTGCTATTATCTATCTGAAGACGTGTATGACGCTTTAGTAGAAGCTGAAAAGCATGAAGAATCAACACTTGGTAAGGAAATTATTGGGAAAATAGTTGAAAATGCTGATATCGCGAAAAATGGGCAAGTACCTATTTGTCAGGATACGGGTATGACCGTAATTTTCATGGAAATAGGGCAAGATGTTCATTTAGTTGGTGGCAACTTGGAAGAGGCAGTAAATGCTGGTGTAGCGAAAGGATATACAGAAGGATACTTACGTAAATCAGTCGTAGGTGAACCTTTGTTTAATCGCAAAAACACTACGAATAACACTCCTGCTATCTTACATACCACGATTGTACCAGGGGATAAAGTTAAAATTAAATTAGCTCCTAAAGGTTTTGGTAGTGAAAATAAGAGCGCTTTAAAAATGCTTGTACCTGCCGATGGCGTGGAAGGCGTGAAAAAAGTTGTTCTTGATACCGTCAAGTTAGCTGGTCCTAATGCTTGCCCTCCAATGGTAATTGGCGTTGGTATTGGCGGCACCATGGAAAAATCCACAATTCTTGCCAAAAAGGCGTTGCTACGTTCGGTTAATAAACGTAATGAAAATCCAGATTATGCAAATTTGGAAGCAGAATTACTAGAGTTGGTTAACAAAACTGGCGTAGGACCTCAAGGTTTAGGTGGCAAGTTTACGGCACTAGCTGTTAATGTGGAGTATTTTGCTACACATATTGCTGGTCTACCAGTAGCTGTTAATGTTAATTGTCATGCCACACGGCATGCTGAAGTTGAACTGTAGGGAGGTAGAGAAAAATGGCAGAAGTAAAACGCATTACCACTCCGCTAACGAAAGAAATGTCACGCTCACTAAAGGCTGGTGACAGTGTGCTGATTACCGGAACCATTTATAGTGCACGTGATGCGGCACATAAGGCCATGACCGAGGCGTTGGACCGTGGTGAAAAATTACCTATGGACTTTACAAATCAAATTGTCTATTACCTAGGGCCGACCCCAGCAAAACCAGGACAAGCGATTGGAGCTGCGGGGCCAACTACTGCAGGGCGGATGGACAAATATACACCACAAATGCTAGAACAAGGGCTAACCGGCATGATCGGCAAAGGTTATCGGTCGGCGGCGGTGGTAGAAGCAATGAAGAAAAATAGCACTGTATTCATGGTAGCTATTGGTGGGGCAGGAGCATTAATTGCTAAAACCATTAAAGCTTATGAAGTAATTGCTTATCCTGAACTTGGGCCAGAAGCATTAGCAAAACTTACAGTAGAAGACTTTCCAGCGATTGTCGCGATCGACACTGATGGCAACAATTTCTATGAAGAGGGTCAAAAACCTTTCTGTAAACTATAATTAATCGGGAAGCGAGGTATCTTTGATTTCTCGCTGATTTCTCCTTGGACAGGCTATAAATATTAACAACAGATTGCTCTGAGAGTTTTTGTGGGGAGTGCCTTGCGTTATGGGGCACTCCTGCAAAAGCTAGTAAGCCTCGTCTAACGATCAAAATCAACAATTGCAAACGGTGATTAATTAGGTAATGCCAATGCTGTTATATTGTACAGATAATATTAGAGGAAACGGCTGTATAATGTCGAATAAACAATAATTTGTATAGTTTATAAAAAAATAGAGATCCCTTGAATATTACAGGAGGTAAAAGTATGAACAAATTTGATTTTTGGATTCGTCGTATCCATTCCCTTTTAGGTGTTGCAGCATTAGGCGGCTTTTTACTCGAACATCTATTTACAGTTTCCCATATAATGGGAGGCCCTGCAGTATTTGATGCTGCTGTACACGAAATTAGTAATATACCCTTTTTGGTGCCAGTTGAAATACTATGCATTGGGGTACCGTTTATGTTGCATGGTATCATTGGTGTAGTTTATGCTCTGAAAGCAAAAAACAATGTGACACAATATGGTTATTGGAATAACTGGATGTTTTATTTGCAACGCATCACAGCATATATTGCATTTGTCTTTATTCTTTATCATGTGTTTACCCTACGTATTATGGGTAAGGCCGTAGGCGGCCAGTTTGTTGGTTATAATTATATTCACAATGTATTAGCTAACCCAGTAGTGATGGGCGCGTATATTATTGGATTATTGTCTTCTATCTTCCATTTTACCAATGGTTTATGGGGTTTTGCAGTTACTTGGGGCATTGCCGCAGGACCACGCGCGCAACGTGTAGTGAGCATTGGGACTATTGCATTATTTTTACTCATGTCATGTGTAGGATTGACAGCTCTTACACACTTCTAAAATAATTTAACGTAAGGAGAGAGCCTAGTGAAAAAGAAAATTATAGTTGTTGGCGGCGGTTTGTCCGGCTTAATGGCAACACTCAAAATTTGTGAAGCTGGCGGAGAAGTAGACTTATTCTCCTATTGCCCAGTAAAACGTTCCCATTCCCTTTGTGCACAAGGCGGCATGAATGCCTGTATGGATACAAAGGGTGAAAATGATACGATCTATGAACATTTTGATGATACTGTTTATGGTGGTGACTTCCTTGCCGACCAGACTGCAATCAAAGGCATGTGTGAAGAGGCTCCCAAATTAATTAAAATGTTTGATCGTATGGGTGTTACATTTACTCGTACAGCAGAAGGTTTACTTGACCTTCGTAATTTTGGTGGTCAGAAAAATAAACGTACTTTGTTTTCTGGTTCCACAACAGGTCAGCAACTTTTGTATGCACTTGACGAACAAGTTCGTGCATGGGAAGTCAAAGGTGCTGTTAAGAAATATGAATTCTGGGAATTCATTAAAATTATTAAAAATAAAGAAAACATTTGCCGCGGTGTCGTAGCACAAGACATGAATTCTATGGAGATCAAAGCTTTCCGTGCTGAGACGGTTATCCTGGCAACAGGTGGTCCTGGTATGGTCTTTGGTAGATGTACGGCTTCCACAATCTGTAATGGATCAGCAGTATCTGCAGTATATCAGCAAGGCGCTCTGATTGGTAACCCTGAATTTATTCAGATTCATCCAACAGCGATTCCTGGTACAGATAAAAACCGTTTGATGTCTGAAGCTTGCCGTGGTGAAGGCGGACGTGTTTGGGTATATAAAGATGGTAAGCCATGGTACTTCTTAGAAGAAATGTACCCTGCATATGGTAACCTTGTACCTCGTGACGTAGCATCTCGTGCTATTTATGATGTATGTATGAATCAGAAGCTTGGTATTAATGGCGAAAATAAAGTATACCTTGACCTTTCCCATATTTCTGCAGATTACCTGGAACGTAAATTAGGTGGTATCTTGGAAATGTATACGGAATTCGTTGGCGATGACCCACGTAAAGTTCCAATGCAAATCTATCCATCCGTTCATTATTCCATGGGTGGTATCTGGGTAGATACAAAACATAACACCAACATTCCTGGTCTTATGGCATCAGGTGAATGTGACTATCAATATCACGGTGCAAACCGTCTTGGTGCAAACTCACTTCTTTCCGCTGCTTATTCTGGTACTGTTTCCGGTCCGGAAGCTATGCGCTGGGCTAAAGTAGGAGAAAAAGGTTCCGAAATTACGGATGAAGAGTTAGCGACAGCAGCAAAAGAGTGTCAAGATGAATATGACGCGATCTTAAAAATGAATGGATCTGAGAATGCTCATGAGCTTCACCATGAACTTGGTGACTTAATGAACAAATACGTTACCATTGAACGTGTGAACAAAGATCTTGATTATTGTTTCGATGAAGTCAAGAAAATTCTTAAACGTTGGGATAATATCGGTTTAGTCGACAAAGGAACCTGGGCAAACCAGGAAGCGATGTTCGCAAGACAACTTCGCAATATGATTATTTATGCGTTAGTTGTAACCAAGGCAGCACGCATGCGTGATGAAAGCCGCGGAGCTCACTATAAACGCGAATACCCAACTCGTGATGACGAACGCTTCATGAAAATCACAGTCGTTGCGTTTGACCAAGCAACAGAAGAGCCTAAGATTAGTTATGAAGAGTTTGATCATTCATTGGTTAAACCACGTGCCCGTAACTATGCTGTTGCTAAGAAAGAGTAAAAAGGAGGTAAATAATAATGACAGAAACAAAGAAAAAAGTACATTTTATTATAGAAAGACAAGATAGCCCTAACTCCCAGCCATATACCGAAGAGTTTGAAGTTGACTATCGCCCTGCGCTGAATGTTGTTGCATCTCTGATGGAAATTCAAAAGAACCCTGTAACAAAAGACGGCAAAAAGACAACGGCTATTGTTTGGGAATGTAACTGTCTGGAAAAAGTATGCGGTGCATGCATGATGACTGTTAATGGTAAAGCGCAGCAAGCTTGTGCGGCCTTGATTGATCATTTGGAACAACCAATTCGCTTGGCACCAGCTCGTACTTTCCCTGTTATCCGTGACCTTATGATTGATCGTGCGGTAATGTTTGAAAGTTTAAAACGTGTACACGGATGGGTAGAGGTAGATGGAACTTGGGAAGTTCATAATGATGCCCCTCGACAGAATCCCAAAACTGCAACTACTGCTTATGAAATATCACGTTGTATGACTTGCGGTTGCTGCTTGCATGCATGTCCTAATGTGAACAGTGATTCAGAATTTATGGGACCTGCTCCAATGGCGCAAGCTCATCTGTTCAATTTGCACCCAATTGGTGAATACCAAAAAGACGAACGTCTGGAAGCATTGATGGAAGAGGGTGGTTTGACTGGTTGTGGCAATAGCCAAAACTGTGTTAAAGCATGCCCGAAAGATATCAAATTGACAACTTATATTGCTAAGCTAAATAGAGAAGTGAACAAGAAAGCAATTAAAGATTTATTTAATAAATAATTAATTGATCTTTTACAAATTGTTTGACATAATAACAATGTTATGTTATCATAGTAAAAGTGAGTTGGCGGTAGCCGAGATCATAATTCGGCTATCGCTAATTTTTTTGAAACAATAACTTTTTTTGAAGAAAGTTATTGACAAGATTACAAAAGTTATGCTACAATTACTCTTGTGATTAACGGGGCGTGGCTCAGCTTGGTAGAGCACCTGGCTTGGGACCAGGGGGTCGCAGGTTCGAATCCTGCCGCTCCGACCATCTAAAATTGCGGGTGTAGCTCAATGGTAGAGCACTAGCCTTCCAAGCTAGCTACGAGGGTTCGATTCCCTTCACCCGCTCCATTTTATTCTAAAAAAATATGTGCTTGTAGCTCAGCTGGATAGAGCAACGCCCTTCTAAGGCGTGGGTCGGGCGTTCGAATCGCTCCAGGCACACCATACATTCAATAAATTCAAGCCTTCAAGGACATTTAACCTTGAAGGCTTTTCTTACTTTTTTCAATAGGAAGGCAATTGCATTTTTGCTAATGTGCTTTTTATTATATTGTTGCTAACTAAAATCTTAAATTATTGAAATAATTTAGGTTTGATTTTTCTACAAGCTTAATTATCATAACACTTTGCATTATATTCCAATACGTCACAGGATTTTCCGTGTATTAATAGAAATACTAAGTAAGTAAGAGCAAGGTGACATTGATGAAGGTACATCATTGTAGTTTTTAATATGGCAGATGGATGCCCAAAAGGTGCAGTAATGATATTGTATTATGCTTGGAGTGAGAATGAATGACAATTGATGATATACAGAATCTTATCAAAAAAGGTGAATCTGAAGTTCTAGAACTAAAAAAATCTACTGGTCAGCTTACCAGAGCTGCTGAATCCTTATGTGCTTTTTTAAATGGTGGCGGTGGTATGGTTATTATAGGTGTGACACCAGATGGTAAAATAGTTGGGCAGCACATAACCGATAAAACGCTGCAGGAGATTGCAAATACTTTACGCAATATCGAACCTACAACTCATATTACAATGACCCAGGTAGCTCTGTTCGAGTCAGATCGAGAAGTATTAGTTTTGGAGGCTATACCGGTACCCGAGGCGCGACCTTATGTTTTTGCTGGACGTCCCTATTATCGCACAGGGACTACGACTGCTGCTATGCCGCAAGATATGTACCAGCAGTTATTATTAAATCGTGCTCATAGTAAAAATCGCTGGGAAACTACAGTCACTGTTGGAATTGATATAGCCGAATTAGATATAGAAGAAATACTGCGAACGCTTCGTACGGGGATTGCTGCTGGTCGGCTTCCAGAAACTACAGGTGCTGATCCTGCTGATGTGCTTGATCGCTTGGGTCTTCGTAACAATGGAATAATTTTGAATGCTGCGGTTGTGCTATTTGGCAAAGTGTTTTTGCCTAATTATACTCAGTGTCAACTGCGTTTAGCCAGGTTTAAAGGAACGACTAAGACGGAGTTTATAGATAATAAGCAAATTTACGGACATGCATTCACTCTCTTAGATGAAGCCATGTTTTTCATTCAGCGTCATTTACCCGTTGCCGGTCGTATTACACCGGGCGTAATTGAACGAATTGATGAGCCAATTTTTCCGCCGTTGGCACTACGCGAAGCATTGGTAAACGCTTTTTGTCACCGTGATTATGCTAATCAAGGTGGGGCAGTTAGCGTAGCCATATTTGATGATCGGATGGAAATTTGGAGCGAAGGTATGTTACCATTTGGATTAAAAGTGGAAGATTTGAAACGCGATCATCCATCTCGTCCCCGTAATCCGCTTATTGCAGACGTGTTTTTTCGCCGTGGTTTAGTAGAACGATGGGGGAGGGGAACGCAGACAATTGTTGAGCTTTGCGTACAAGCGGGACATCCTGAACCTGAGTTTATCGAACAAGCTGGGGCAGTAGGTGTGCGGTTTTTACCCCGGTCATATGTTGCACCGCACCGTGTCGAAAGTGATTTAACGACAAGGCAACGAGAAATTTTGCAAATATTAGCAAGTAATCCAATGCCTCTTAGAAAGATTATGAATGAATTGATTAATCCGCCAGCAGAAACAACTGTACGTGATGATATATATCATTTAAAGAATCTGGGCATGATTCGGTTGCATGGTTATGGGCGTGGCGCAAAATGGCTTCTTGTGCATGATGAACATAACAAGCTAAATTAAGCTAATTAATAAGCTGGTAATGCGCTGGTTAATGCGCTGGTTAATGCGCTGGTTAATGCGCTGGTTGCTATTGCATTATGAAAGATGTACACAAGTATTACCTTGTCCGAAGATAAAAATGCATATTAGCGAAAGTAACATATCATTTTTATAACAGTTTATGAGGCAATTGAGTATTTAAGAGAATTATAGCTACAGTTGGCAGTGAACGTAGGTCGGAAAATAATTGGATATAAAGAATATAGATTTTGGAGATTGTTAATTGAGGGAGTTAACTATGAATTATGAGGAGTTACTTGCTAAGTATCAAGCGTTGCTTATTGAGAATGATGAGCTTAAGAAACAGAATAACATATTAAATAATCAACTTGGTATTGGAAAGCAACAGTCCGTTATTGCTACTACTAGTCCCCTACAGGTCATACTTACTACGATTAATCATAATAGTGGAGCTAAAGAAAAAATTCAATTGTTTATGTCTCTCTTTAAAAGTAGAAATGATGTATATGCGAAGCGATGGCAAAATAAAGTGGGTAAAGCGGGTTATATGCCGGTTTGTTTGAATGAATGGAAAACTAACGTATGTGGCAGACCTAGAATAAAGTGTACTGACTGTTCACAGAAGTCTTATGGCGTGTTAGACGAAAAAATTATTGAACAACATCTGCGCGGCAACATTGTTGTAGGTATATACCCTATGTATGTTAATGAGACATGCTGCTTTTTGGCAATTGATTTTGATGATGAGGGCTGGGAACAAGATATTGCGATCTTGAGAAGTTCGTGTAAGGATTTCAATATTCCAATTGCCATAGAACGTTCCCGTTCTGGGAATGGTGGACATGCTTGGTTTTTCTTTGAACAGCAAATATCTGCGACATTAGCAAGAAAATTTGGAACAGAACTACTTACTTATTCAATGAACAAAAGACATGAAATAACGTTTAAATCTTATGATCGACTTTTTCCGAATCAAGATACGATGCCAAAAGGCGGTTTTGGTAATTTGATTGCCTTACCATTGCAACTAGGGGCAAGGCAATGCGGTAATAGTGTTTTTATTGATGAGTGTTTTAAACCCTATGCCGACCAGTGGGGCTATTTGGGTGATATAAAAAGATTATCTGAAGATGATATAGAAACTTTGATTGTCAGTTTATGCCAAGGCAATGAATTAGGTTCATTGAAAAAAGATAATGAAGAAGGACATAAACCGTGGGAAGTAAATCGAGTTGTGCCCAGATTAGCGAAAAATGATTTCCCAAGAGACGTGAAAATAATTAAGGCCAATATGCTTTATCTGTTAAAAAATAATTTTTCGGACCGGGCATTAAACAGTTTAAAAAGATTAGCTGCTTTTCGCAATCCTGAATTTTATAAAGCCCAGGCAATGCGTATGTCGACTTTTAATAAGCCGAGGATCATATCATGTGCTGATGAGACAGAAGAGTATTTGTGTCTGCCAAGAGGCTGTGAAGCAGATCTGTGTAATTTATTAAATGAGTTTAACCTTAATATAAGATGGATGGATGAGACGAATGTTGGTAGAACTATTGATGTCCAGTTTAATGGGCAACTAAGAGATGAACAGCAAGTGGCAATTGATGAATTACTGAAATATGATAACGGTGTGCTTGCGGCAACCACAGCTTTTGGAAAGACGGTCGTGGCAGCTAATCTAATCAGCGAGCGAAAGGTAAATACTCTAGTATTAGTTCACCGACAACAGCTGCTATCCCAGTGGAATAACAAATTAACAGAGTTTTTAAATATTAAAGAAGAGTTGCCAGCAGTAGAAAAGAAGCGGGGTGGAAAAAAGAGTAAAACTTTGATTGGTCAAATTGGCGCAGGAAAAGATAGTCCAAGTGGTATTATTGATATTGCAGTGATGCAATCATTGTATTGCAGGGGCGAAATCAAGGAATGCATCAAAAATTATGGAATGGTGATTGTGGATGAGTGTCATCATATTTCAGCGTTTAGTTTTGAACAGATCCTCAAAAATGCAAATGCAAAATATGTATATGGGCTAACCGCCACGCCAACTAGGAAGGATGGACATCATCCGATTATTTTCATGCATTGTGGCCCGATTCGCTATAGGGATGATGCTAAGAAGCAAGCGGAGAAGAGGCCATTTGAGCATTATATGATACCGAGATTTACCAGTTTTAGAGTACCAGCAAAGAAAGATGAGAAGGACTGGTCAATCCAAGCTATTTATGCTGAGATTGTTTCGAATGAAGCACGTAATCAACTTATTACAGATGACGTGATAAAAAGCTATGAAAATGGCAGAAACTCGCTTGTATTAACGGAAAGAACGACTCATGTAGAATTGCTGGCGAAAAGATTGAGTGAGAAAATTCCCGATGTTATTGCGGTGACGGGTGGTATGGGGGCTAAAGCAAAAAGAGAGATATTGAATCAAATATTAAGTATTCCTGCTAATAAACAGTTGACTCTAATTACAACAGGTAAATATATTGGTGAGGGTTTCGATGAACCACGTCTTGATACTATGTTCTTAGCAATGCCTATCTCTTGGAAAGGTACATTACAACAATACGCAGGAAGGCTTCATCGCTTATATGAAAATAAAAATGAAGTGCAAATCTATGATTATGTTGATGCACATGTAAGAATGCTGGAAAGAATGTATAGCAAGAGACTTAATGGGTATGCCGCAATTGGTTATAAGGCAAAGGGGGACAGTGGTAACACAGAGCCTATAGATATCATTTTTGACAAAAATAGCTTTATGAAAGTTTATAGTAATGATATTGTGAGCGCAACAACAGAGGTTGTTATTGTCAGTCCATTTGTTACCAAAAGACGAGCTGTACAGATACTTCAATATTTAGAATTAGTAGTAAGTAAACACCTGAAAGTTATAATTATAACAAGACCCACTACCGATTTTAAGGAAAAAGATGTTCTGGCTTTGCAGGCTACCTTTGACATATTGAAAAATGCAGGTATTGAGATATTCTTTAAATCGAATATACACGAGAAGTTTACAGTTGTTGATCAGAGAATAGTATGGTATGGAAGTATCAATGTTTTAAGTTATGGGAGTGCAGAAGAAAGCGTAATGAGACTTGAAAGCTCGAATATCGCTAATGAATTATTGAAAATTATTGATAAACAGTAGCCTTAAGAAAAATTTTAACCTTCCAGAACGTGGGTTCAGCTTGATCTGAAGTATTGATTGACTTTTAATATTTTAGAAATAAAAATTGACAGTAGCCACAGTGTTAAATTTGTGCTTTACTAGGCGTTTATCTAGACACTGTTAGGCGTTGTATTTTGCATTACGTCTAGAATGAATCCCTAGACAAATTAACGGTTTAAAGTGCTTTCTAGGCATTATAGGCATAAAAAAGAGGTATGAGATAGGTAGTGGATGGCTACAGCTTACCATAAAAAAACTTAATTGATTGGGTAAGCTACATATGTAGAAAGAAAAAATCACTGGATAGCCTAAAATAGGTCATTTCATTCGTAACCCATTCACACAAATAAGGTTTTTGGCAATCATATCTGAAAGCAAGCTAAACCTATACAATCTACGCAGGAAGGCAATGAGGAAGGCAATTATATATAGAAATCTTCATAATATGTATAAGTAGTAGAATATATAGAATCAATCAACCCTTGATTTCATTGATTTTACACACTATATATAATACTAAAGAACACTGCGTTATAACTTCTAAGGCGTGGGTCGGGCGTTCGAATCGCTCCAGGCACACCATTAAAACATCAACAATAGCAAGGCTTCCAGATTCGGAGTCGGGCTATTTTTTATTTTAAGTGTGCAACAGGTGTGCACTTAACGATAAATATAGTAGACTATTCCGCATCTGGGATAGTCTTTTTTTATATAAAGATATAATTAAGTTCCAGGCATAATACTAAAAAAAGATTTCAGTCATATACACGTCAAATTATAGGAAAAGATGATATTGTAATAGATCATTGATTGATTTTGTTATCTTATCATTAAACAACAACAACCTCTGCTCATAGTAGTCAAATGAGCAGAGGTTGTTTATATGCATCTAGTAAACCTTGTTTGACTCCCAAGAAGGAAGACTCAACCTTAGGGTAGATTGAATTTCTTTAATATGCCCCTTTCTAATCGGATGCCTAAGACGTTTTACCATACAGTATTTTGTACAGTTTTGCATAACTAGGCGTACGACATTTGCACTATTAGTAGTGAATCTTCGCTGTTATACTTAAAAGTAAGCAGAATGTTATGAAAAAATAAGGGGATATTTAGCAGTATAAGAATTGTATGGAGGTGTTGCCAGAATGTTGGATAAAAGAAGCGGTGCGATTCTTCAGTGCATCCTGCAGGCCACTTCTTATGTACCTATGGAGGAATTGAAAGAAAAAGTGAATATTTCTAGACGAACTATTTATTACGACATCGAAAAAATCAATGCTTGGCTAAAACATCATAAACTGACTGGCATTCGTCACATTCAGTCTGCTGGTTTGTATTTAGAAGAAAGCACAAAACAGGTAATCCCAGAATTACTTCAACATCTTAATTCTTGGCAGTACGAGTATTCTGCTAAGGAACGCAAGGCCTGGTTAGCGATTCATATCATGACCAGAATCCATAAAGTGTTATTACAAGATCTAATAGATACCATCCAGGTTAGTCGTAATACCGTGATTAATGATTTGAAGCTCCTACGGGAAGAAGTTAACCAGCGTTTTCAGTTGAATATAGCTGTTTCCAAGCAGACGGGATATGTCATGGAAGGTTGTGAGATGAATCAACGTAAGGCTCTAAATAGTTATATGTCACAGGTCATTGTTGGTAAGGGATGGCAATATTTCATTGATCAAATGGCACTAGTGGAAAGAGATGATGATGATCATATCCCCTTGTTTACTCCAGATAAACTGGCAGGGCTACAACAAACTATTGTTCATTGCGAAGAACTTCTGGGGGTTCAGTTTACTGATGAGGTACTACGAAACTTAAATATCCAAATGATTCTGTTTGTTCGCCGTCTCTTGTTAGGAGGGCAGGTTCATATGGATTCCGAAGAACAGGTGATACTGCGTCAGATGCGGGAACATGGGGCAGCGCAAGAAATTTGCAATAAGTTGGCTGATATTTTCCAATTGGATATTCCTCAAAACGAGGTTGACTATATAACTACCCACATTCTAAGTGCCAAGGTTAATTATACAACGTTGGACTTGGTGGAAGAGGAGGCACCTCATTGGATGATAATTATTCGACGGATGGTTGATGATTTTCAGCGTTATGCTTGTATTCAATTTTATGATCGTACCGGTCTGGAAAACAATCTGTTGCTTCACCTGAAACCAGCTTATTACCGTATAAAATATGGTTTATGTTTGGAAAATGCTCTAATGGAGCCAATTCGCAAGAAATATGGAGATATTTTCATTTTGACCAAAAAGATTATGCATTATCTAGAAGAAAGTACTGGCCAGTCAATAAATGACGACGAAGTGGCTTTTGTAGCGATGCATTTCGGTGCCTGGATGAAACGGGAGGGCATCAGACCGGTGAAAAGAAAAAAGGTTCTGTTGGTTTGTGTCAATGGTGTAGGTACTTCTCACATGCTGCGCAGTCAGTTGGAAGGATTGTTTTCCACGGTGGATATTATACGAACAGTAGGCTTGCGAGAGTACATGAAATATGAAAATGAAGTAGATTTTGTAATTTCTACTACGCTATTGAGTGGTGGGAACAAACCGGTTTTTGTAGTCAGTCCGATTCTCAGCGATACTGAGACCGAAAGTCTGCTAAAAAAGGTCAATGCATTGTTCCGACTACCACAAAGACAGGCAACAACAGTAAACTCCATCATGCAAATCATTGCTCGTCACGCCGATATTCGAGAGCAGGATATGCTAATTCAGGAGCTAAAGGAGTATCTCTACAAACCCAATTCTATAATACAGGAGGATAATAGACCGATGTTAAATGACTTAATTACAAAAGATATGATACAACTGCTAGATGAGGTAACTGACTGGGAAGAAGCCATTCAACTGGCATCTAGACCATTATTAAAAGGCCATTATATTAAAGAAGATTATATAACCGCTATGATTGACAATGTAAAAAAGTTTGGTCCTTATGTGGTTATGAGTCCCCAAGTAGCCATCCCTCATGCACGGCCAGAATGTGGTGTAAATAAGATTGGCATGAGCCTATTATTATTAAAAAAAGGTGTTGTCTTTTCGGTAGATGGTGAAGAAAGGGTGCGAATTATCATCATTTTAGCGGCAGTCGATAATGAAACCCATCTGCAGGCTTTGGCCCAATTGTCCACGTTGCTCATGGAGGAAGATGATGTAAAACACATCATCAATTCCACTCATGCGACAGAAATTTTAGATGTTATCGACAAATACTCTAGCGAAGGAGGTGTAAAATAATGAAAAAAGTATTGATTGTATGTGGAAATGGGTTAGGTAGTAGCTTTATGGTAGAAATTGCTGCCAAGAAAATTCTAAAAGAATTGGGTATCGAGGCGGAGGTCTCTCATACAGACCTGACTACCAGCAAGACCGAAAGGGCTGACCTATACATCGGTTCCCATGAACTGATGGATAATCTTGTGGATGGCAAACGCAAGATAGTAGGAATGAAGAATCTGCTAAATAAAGAAGAGTTACGTCAAGCATTAGAAAACAATTTGAAGGAGGATTAATATGATGATTAATTTGATTATGAAAGACATTCTTGGCTCACCAGCGATTCTCGTTGGATTATTTGCCCTTATTGGACTTATTTTGCAAAAGAAAAATATCGCCGAGATCATTTCTGGTACATTAAAAACTATCATGGGCTTTGTCGTCTTGGGAGGTGGCGCTGGCATTGTTGTTGGTTCATTGGATGGTTTCGGAAAAATGTTTGAAGCTGCCTTTGCAATTCAAGGGATAATCCCCAATAATGAAGCCATCGTAGCTGTGGCACAAAAGACCTTTGGTACTGAAACCGCTATGATTATGTTATTTGGTATGGTGGTCAATATCTTGTTAGCCAGATTTACTTCTCTTAAATACATATTTCTCACTGGTCATCATACCATGTTTATGGCGTGTATGATTGCCGCTATATTGTCCACTGGTGGTCTTTCTGGTGTTGTCTTAATTACTGTAGGCGCACTAATTCTTGGAAGTTTGATGGTAGTGATGCCAGCCTTATTGCAACCATATACACGCCAAATTACAGGAAATGATGACATTGCAGTAGGTCATTTTGGTTCGTTTGCTTATTTTGTAGCTGCTAACGTTGGTAGAGTAATGGGAGATAAAAGTAAAAGTACGGAAGATATTAATGTACCTAAGGGCTTGGCTTTTCTGCGAGATAGTTCTGTGGCTATGTCCTTAACCATGACGCTACTGTTCTTTGTCGTGGCCATATGTGCTGGTCCGACCTTTGTCGAGAGCAAATTGAGCGGCGGTCAGAACTTTCTTGTTTTCTCCCTGATGCAGGCTATTACCTTTGCCGCTGGGGTATATATAATCCTGGCTGGAGTTCGCATGTTGTTGGCGGAAATCGTACCCGCATTTCATGGCATTGCTGAAAAGATGGTACCAGACGCAAGACCTGCTCTGGACTGCCCAGCAATATTTCCTTTTGCGCCTAATGCTGTTATCATCGGTTTCTTTTGTAGTTTTGTAGCTGGTCTTGCTTCCATGTTTTTCTTGCCAGCATTGGGTCTTAAAATTATCGTACCTGGTTTAGTTCCCCATTTTTTCTGTGGTGCAACAGCTGGAGTATTTGGCAACGCCACTGGCGGTCGCCGTGGTGCGGTATTAGGTGCCTTTGCTAACGGTCTATTAATAAGTTTCTTGCCAGCAATGTTACTGCCAGTTTTAGGGAATTTAGGTTTCCAGGGTACCACTTTCGGGGATGCCGATTTTGGTGTCGTAGGTATTATACTAGGGAACATTATGAAAATGTTTGGGCACTAAACCAATATTTTTCAAATCCATTGTTAGCGGATGAAGTAACAAGAGTGGTTAGGGGACCAATTCGTAAGTTAGGTGAAAATGAACGTTTCCGCATCCCCACTTTCACTATAATTTTATAGGGGAAAAACAATAGTCGCTACCACTTTTATGGTGATAGCGACTAGTTTTTGGGAATTACAAATCACTAGGGCTGGAATCATTAAGTTTTGACACAGCCCCGTCATATCATACTTACTATTTTAAAGGGAAGGTGAAGAAAATGAATACGTTAGATTTAGGCCATAGAGCTCGTAAAGTCAGAATTAATATAATAGAAATGCTAAACGCGGCTGGCTCAGGTCATCCTGGTGGATCTTTATCAATGGCCGATATAGTAACGGTGCTATATTTTAATAAAATGAATATTCGTACTGAAGATCCAAAATGGGAAGACAGGGATAGATTTGTTCTATCAAAAGGGCATGCAGCGCCAGCTCTTTATGCGGTGCTTGCGGAAAGAGGCTTCTTTGCAAAAGAGACTTTGGACACGCTAAGAAAGCTTGACTCTAAGCTCCAAGGACATCCTGATATGAAATCAACTCTAGGGGTGGATATGTCAACTGGTTCTCTAGGACAAGGTTTATCGGTAGCCAACGGTATGGCACTATCAGGCAAGTTAGATAAAAAAGAGTATCAGGTATATGTCATCATTGGTGATGGCGAATTACAGGAAGGCCAGATATGGGAAGCAGCTATGAGCGCAACACACTATAAATTGGATAATATAACCGTATTTATAGATAATAATGGTTTGCAAATTGATGGAGCCAATAAAGAGGTAATGGGTGTCGACCCAATTGGTGAAAAATTCAAGGCTTTTGGCTGGCATGTATTAGAAATTAATGGACATAATCTGGAAGAAATTAGTGAGGCAATTGATATAGCCAAAGCAATAAAAAATAAACCTACTGCTATTGTGGCTAAAACGGTAAAAGGCAAAGGGGTTTCATTCATGGAAAATCAGATAGGCTGGCATGGTACAGCTCCCAATCAAGAACAAAAGCAGCAAGCTATAGCAGAGCTGGAAAGGAGTATCGGGTAATGAGCATAGCAACGAGAGAAGCATACGGTCAGGCGTTGGTGGAGTTAAGTCGCAATCCCCAAGTGGTGGTGCTGGATGCAGACTTGGCAAAAGCAACGAAAACAATCGACTTTAAGAAAACATGCCCAGAACGATTTTTTGATATGGGAATATCCGAGCAAGATATGATCGGCACAGCCGCTGGTTTTGCAACATGCGGTAAAATTCCCTTTGCCAGTACCTTTGCAATATTTGCTGCTGGACGCGCCTTTGAACAAATACGCAATTCAGTAGCTTATCCCAAGCTCAACGTAAAAATTGCTGCTACCCATGCCGGAGTGACTGTTGGTGAAGATGGAGGTAGCCATCAGGCGGTGGAAGACATTGCCCTTATGAGAAGTGTGCCTAATATGGTTGTACTCAATCCAGCAGATGAGATTGAAGCTAAGCAGGCCATATACGCCGCTGCAGAATACTACGGGCCAGTGTATATCAGACTAGGTCGCGTTGCCACTCCAGCGATCCATGGTGACAATTACGAATTTAAACTAGGCAAAGGCGAAGTATTACGTGAAGGCAAAGACGTTGTTATAATCGCCACTGGCATCATGGTAGCCAAGGCACTGGAAGCAGCCACTAAACTAGCAGACAAAGGTATAAACGCAGCTGTTGTAAATATGCATACAATCAAGCCTATTGATAAAGAATTAATCCTCAAAGTTGCCAAACAGACTGGTAAAGTAGTCACTGCTGAAGAACATAGCGTAATAGGCGGACTAGGCTCGGCTGTATGTCAAATACTATCACAAGAATTGCCTACCAAGACCAGACTAGTTGGTATTCAAGATGCTTTTGGCAGGTCCGGCAAACCCGATGATCTCTTAAAATATTACAAACTTACAGTGGAAGATATTATTGAGGCAGTTAAATCTTTTTAAAGTCTTGGGGGAATATTGGTAACAGTAGAGATATCACCCTTCATATAAAGAACATACTTTCATTGCCTACATGGAAAGGAGATGAAATCAGTGAAAAAAATAGCAATATTAACAAGCGGCGGAGATGCTCCAGGTATGAATGCAGCTATTCATTCTGTAGTAAGAACAGGGATACATAGTAACTTGGAAGTTGTGGGAATTGAAAGAGGTTATAGTGGTCTTCTTGCTGGTGAGATAAAAGAAATGACATTATCATCTGTGGGAGATATTATCCACAAAGGAGGAACAATTCTCAAAACATCAAGGTGTGAACGGCTTAAAACCGAGGATGGAATAAAGGATGCACTACATATATTAGGGGAATACAAAATTGATGGATTGATTGTCATTGGTGGGGATGGTTCTTTTCAAGGGGCAAGTAAACTGAGTCGCGGAAATATAAAAGTCATGGGGATCCCAGGAACGATAGATAATGACTTAGCGTATACCGATTACACTATTGGTTTTGATACAGCAGTCAATACAGTGCTGGATGCTATAGGTAATATAAGAGATACCTCTATGTCTCATGAGAAGGTAACCATTATCGAAGTTATGGGAAGGTGTTGCGGGGACATAGCTCTCTACGCAGGTCTTGCTGGTGGAGCAGAAAGTATTTTAATCCCAGAGGAAAAATACGAAGCCGACAAGATTTGCGAAAAATTACTCCAAGGAAAAAAACGGGGAAAAATCCATAATATTATTGTTTTGGCTGAAGGACGGGAATCAGCTGTTGATTTACAAAAAGAAATTTTTGCTCAGATTGGCCTTGAATCACGGATTACGGTACTAGGCTATCTACAAAGAGGAGGAACCCCAACGGCAATTGATCGAATATTAGCAAGCAAAATGGGAGCCAAAGCCGTTGAACTTTTGATTGTTGGCAAGTCTAACCGTGTCGTTGGAATTAAAGATAACCATTTGATTGATACAGATATCGCAGAAGCACTTAAAGCAAAAAAACTATTTGATCAAGAAATGTACAACTTAGCTCAAATATTGTCAATCTAACAATACATAGAAAGTTACATGCTAGGCCAGCCGCTATGTTTGCATAAAAAGCTTCTTCTTTTACATTACGCCTATACTGCAATTATGGACAAATAAACGGTTTCAAGGTGTTTCCTAGGTGTTATAGGCATAAAAAAGGGGTATGCCGTATTTCCCAGTGGTGATTCCCTACGCAAAATATTATATTTAGCGTCGAATAATATTGTAAAAAAATGGACCATGCGTTACCGTGATTGGGACATGGTTTTAAATCACTTAATCATTCTTTTTGGAGATCGATACGCAATGTAATTGCCGTTTGAAAAGGATTTCCAAGGCATGAGGGTAGCATTCACGCTATCGCATGCATACTCCCCCTCATGTCTTGGAAAAATAATAATTAAGGGCAATTAATGAGTCTGCTTTCCATAGTAAAGCTACCTATTTCTTGTTATAAGGAATTTCTAATTACACAAAATCAATTATACTCCCTCGAAAAGGGGTGCTCGCTTAAGCACCCTTTTATACTTTTTGGCATATTGTCGTTGACCTAATGTAACTGAACCGAAAAAACACTGAGCTAACGCTTAATTAATGTCCGTCAGTCCTTATAAGAGTACAGGGGCGAAGTGTTTTGAGTAGATTACGTCGCCTGTGTGAATCAAAACAGGTTCCTCCAATACCAACAGATAATGGTGTGTCGACAGGTTTGCTTGAGCCAGATAATCTGTATACTGCTTCAGATTCTACTTTTTCTAATCTAAATAAGCACACACCACATAGGGTTGACCCAAATTTAAGGTAGCTTTTCGATATTCGAGATCAAATATTCAATAAAATATTTGCTCGCAATCGGCAAGCTTCTTTTATCTTTGAATCCGATAGCAAGCGTTCTGATAATAGGAGGATCAATCGGCAGCAGGACAATATGATAATTCGTGTCACGCAGCGCAAGCTCTGCCAAAATGCTGATACCCAATCCCACTTCTACCATTTTCATAATAGCATAATCGTCATGGATACAAAATTTTATGTTTGGTTCTAAATCGCAAGCATGAAACGCTTCCATAGGTTCACTAAAATGCCCTTCCTCTAACAAAATAAATGGCTCGTTCACTATTTCATGCAAATTGACAGTACTATGGGAAGCTAATTTGTGGTTTTCTGGCAGAATCGCTAACATTCTTCCTTCTTTTATAGTAATTGTCTGTAAATCAGTGACGGCAGGGGGAGTGATAAAGCCGAAATCTACGGCCCCAACTTTTATCCACTCCTGTATAGAACTATAATCTCCCTGATGAAGAGTAAACTGCACATTGGGATAAAGTGCTTGAAACTCTTTTATTAACTGTGGCATCCAATGGCAGGTAATACTTGAAATCGTACCTATGCGGATTACTCCCGTTTCCAAACCTGTTATCTCGTTTGCTTTTTCCTGCATGGCTTGATATTGAAGAATGGTTTTCTGAATAAATGGGTATAAATCCGCACCCTCTAATGTCAATTTTACTCCTACACGGGAACGATATAACAATTTAATAGACAATTCATCTTCCAGAGATGAAATCATCTGGCTTATAGAGGATTGTGTGTATCCAAGGGCCTCAGCTGCTTTGGTAAAGCTTCCAATATCAATAATCTTTTGTAGTGCAATATATCGGTTCATACTTTCACACATCACCTTTTCTGATGTTTTGATAAGATATATTAATTTTACTTATTCTGAAAAAAGAATATACTAAACATAAGAAAAGTACAAGGGAAGGTGAAGAAAATGTCTTTTGAAAGAATAAAAAAATATTTTGACGGAGTGGGTTTAGGTCAGCGTGTCGTGGAACGGGAACAGATTGGCGCCACAGTGGACAGGCGGCGGTGTCGATTGGCTGCGAGCCGGCACGGATTGCAAAAACAATGTCGTTTTTTCTCGATGAAAAAGCTGCTCTGCTTGTAATGGCAGGTGACGCCAAAATAGATAACACAAAATATAAAGCCTGCTTTCATCAAAAAGCAAAAATGATACCTGGCGAACTGGTAGAAACATATATAGGTCATTTTCCGGGCGCGGTTTGCCCTTTCGCTATCAACGAAGGTGTACGTGTATTTCTGGATGTATCCCTCAAACGCTTCGACATTATATATACAGCGGGAGGAAGCTTAACCAGCACAGTGAAATTATCGTTAGAAGAGCTTGAAACCCATTCCGCATCTGCAGGCTGGATAGATGTGTGCAAGGGATGGTTTGTAAATTAAAATGAATAGTAAAAAAGCAGAGCTTCTTATGACGACCGTATCCCTCGCATGGGGTTCTTCCTACCTGCTGATGAAAATAGGACTGGATAGTATCAGCCTATTCAATTTGATTGCTATGGGATTTTATCCTACATTTTCCTGCATGATGATGTTGAATGTAAAAGGCTACATTGGCGCAGCACTTATTTTCTCTGGTGTTGTTTTCTCCAAAATTACAATAACGAAGGCTATTCCCTGAAAGGAGGTATCGTAGGCCGATTACCCTCTCATTGTAGCTTGGGAAAGAGATACTGCAAAGCATCGGCTGGCTGCTGCGCTTTGAGAGTAAATTTATTGTAGCAAAGGAGAAATATATGATAACTAAAAAAGAGCAAGCAAAAAAGAGAACATATACATAGTGGCAAGCTGCTTTGAACAGTGTCGCTCTATGAGTAGAAAAAAATCCTTGCCTGTTTAAGTTAAGGCAGGGATGTATTGATTTAAAGTAATATATGTTTTACTAGGCGTTTATCTAGACAGTCCTAGTCGTTGACTTCAGCATTACGCCTAGACTGAAATCCTAGACAAGCCAACGGATCAAGGTGTTTTCTAGGCGTTATAGGCATAAAAAAGAGGTATGACATAGGTAGTAGCTAGAAATGCTTACCACAAAAAAAATATTTTTTTCACTAAGCTACATTTATATCGAAAGGAATAATCGCTGGACAACCTTAAATAGATCATCCCAGCCACACCCTCCATTCACGCAAGCTTATCTATACAACCTACACAGGAAGGCAAAAGGGAAGGCAATTATCTATATAAACCATCATATTATATAGATTTAGTAGAATATATATATTCTATTAACCCTTGATTTCATTGACTTTATATACTATATATAATCCTAAGAACTCCTGCGCTATAACTTCTAAGGCGTGGGTCGGGCGTTCGAATCGCTCCAGGCACACCATTAAAATTTCAAGCTTTCAAGGTTAATTACCTTGAAGGCTTTTCTTGTGTTAAGATAGGAAAGTAATAAGGTATAAGACACCTGAGACTCTTCAAATGAACTGAACTCCTTGTATTGGACATTCTGGAAAAAAATCCAATACAAGGGGTATTTTTTGTTTATAATCATTAGTAAGAAATCCAGACCTCCAACTTTTCTTGAAAAAAATAGCCATTAGACAGTCTATGTCGAGTAAAGGAAATTGTTTAGATAACGCATCAATGGGGATTAAAAAAGATGGCCCCGATTCAATATCGAAATCATCTAATAGCGATTTAATATAAGATTTTTTTCTAAAATGTCCGATTTGCAGGTACCAGTTTATTTTCCTTGTTCTTGCGTTTTTTTTACTGCCTCTTGCTTAAATGCAGTATCATATTTCTTGCCTTTCATCTATTAACACAGCCTTTCTTATATGATTATTTAGACGAATAGAATATCTCGAAAAGCCACAAATAAAACATATTGACAATAATACAAACGTTTGTTATTGTAAAATCGTATTATATGAAAAAAAATTTACGAATATTGGAGTGCGCATTATGCCAGTAACAATAAAAGATATTGCCCAAATTGCCGGGGTTAATTTTTCCACAGTGTCTAGAAGTCTCAATGATAGTAACTTAGTAGCAGAAGATACAAAAAAACAAATAAAAGATATTGCCAAAAGTTTAGGGTTTGAATTTAATGCCAGTGCGAGGAGTTTAAGCACCCAAAAAACTGGGTCCATTGGTGTTATTTATCCTGAAAGTTTTGAAGCTTTTCATGTCAACTTATTTTATAATTCCCTACACAATCAAATTAGAAAAACGTTAGAAAGGGAAGCTCTTGACCTTATTGTGGCATTTCCTAAAAATAAATTTGACGGAGACAGCAGTAATATTGAAAGATTAGTGAAGAGCAAAAAAGTTGATGGGCTGATTATCGTCAGTCCAGTTCTGGATGAAATTGATAAAGAAGCCTTACATTTCATGAAAAAGCAGGGAATACCTTTTGTGTTTTTGCATCACTATCCTAATGATCCATGGCTGTTGGAAGAAGCCAATGTATTTTGTATCGATCACTTTAGTGGAGGGTTTAAAGCGACTGAACATCTTATAAAAAATGGTCATACGCGTATCGCTTGTATAACCGCTATAGGTGACATGGAAGAATTTCAAAAAAGAACAAATGGTTATAAGGCGGCTCTGGCCAAGCATAATGTTAATTTTAATGAAGACTTATTTTTTTATGGCGATCGGTCTTTCGATTCTGGTTATAAGGTTATTATGGAGAATAAGAATAAGATTAAAGATTTAAGTGCAATTTTTTCTCAAAATGATTTAATGGCCTTAGGGGCAATCCAGGCACTTACAGAATTACAGTTTAAAATACCTGGAGATATTGCCGTTGTTGGTTATGATGATATTGAATTGTTAGAGCTTTTCAAACCTCTGTTAACTACTGTTCGTCAACCTCGAGAAAAGATTGCGGTGCTAGCCTGTGAAGCGTTAATTAATATAATTAAAGATAAAGAGACTGAAAAAAGAAATTTATTGATTGAGCCGCTATTAATTATAAGGGAATCCTGTGGGGCAGTATCAAACAGCAAAGTTTAATTGTTAATGGTGCAGGAATTTCGCTACTGATGGAAATAAGATTACTAAGAATCTTAAATAAATTGGTTGATAATTCAAATAGTCATAATAATGAGAATGTTTTCTTAAAAATACTTACACTATTATTGGTGTACTTTATCTTTCACGAGCTTTTATACATTCAGTAAATTAAACCATTAGGAGGGGAAAAATTAATGATAAGCGATGAAATCAAAACAAAAATCCGTGATATTGTGGGTCCTGAAAATGCAATCGATTCTGTTAGCGATTGTTTTGGTTATTCTTATGACTCATCCTTTGTTGCAATGTCGCAAGCAAACATTCCAGATCTTGTAGTACGCCCATTTACGACAGAAGAAGTAGCAAAAGTTATGACCATCGCCAATGAGCATGGCATTCCGGTAACTCCTCGCGGAGCGGCTAGTGGACGTACTGGTGGGAGCATTCCGGTTGAGGGCGGCATTTCACTCTCTCTGGAGCGCATGAAAAAGATAATCGAATTAGACGAAGGCAATATGATGATTACCGTGGAAGCAGGAGTACGCACTTTTGATGTTTATAATTTCTGTGCGGCAAAGGGGCTGTTCTTTCCTCCAGATCCTGCAAGTTGGAAGTACTCAACAATTGGCGGAAATGTCGGAGAAAATGCTGGCGGAATGCGTGCCGTTAAATATGGAGTAACCAGCAATTACGTTATGGGACTGGAAGTAGTAAAGGCGGATGGCAACGTCATTCATACCGGCGGTAAAGCAATAAAAAATGTTACTGGCTATAATCTTACCCAATTATTCACTGGTTCAGAAGGGACGCTAGGTGTTATCACCAAAGTTACCCTTCGCTTAATTCCCATGCCGAAAACACGGAATACCATGCAATTAATGTTTCCTTCACTAGATGGTGCCTGTACTACCATTCATAGAATGCTGATATCAGGTGTAGTGCCGGCCGCCGCCGAATTAATGGATAAAATCAGTCTTCAAGCCGTCAGCAAACATCGGAACCTTTCTATTAATCCTGAAATAGAAGCCTGTATAATATTGGAGATCGACGGTGAAAATAGCGACGCATTAGCAAGACAGGCAAAGCAGATTGAAATCATCGCCCATGAACTCCAAGTGTCAGAAGTTCGAATTGCTACTTCTCAGCAGGAAGTAGATGAGATTTGGGCAATACGTCGAGGTTTGAGTTCGGCAATCGGTGCTATGGCTCCCAACCGATTTGGCGAAGACATTTCAGTTCCACGGGACGCATTTCCTGAAGCCATTCGCCATATCCAAAAAATTTCAAAAAAATACAATCTGGCAATTGCCGTATATGGGCATGCTGGCGATGGGAATGTCCACCCTTCAGTGCTTTGCGATCTAGCCAAGCCCGGAGAGGATAAAGTGGTTCATCAGGCAATAGATGAAATTTTTGATGTGGCTCTTGCGCTTGGCGGAACGTTATCAGGTGAACACGGTATTGGCATAACAAAACGTCCCTATATTTCAAAATCTTTAGGCGAAGTAGGGGTCGATACGTTGAAAATGATCAAACAAGCTCTTGATCCTAAAGGTATTCTTAACCCAGGTAAAATTTGGTAAAGAAAGGAGGGAGTCACTATGAAAAATACTATTATTGAGCAACAGCTGTTACAAGAAGTTAACGATATCGTTAGTCAATGTGACCGTTGTGGTAGCTGTTTGACAGTTTGCCCATTATTTGGGGCAAAAGATATTGAATCTTCAAGTGCCCGTGGCAAGAATAATATCATCAGGGGTATGGTTCAAGGGGTAATTGAAGATGAGACTCAAGTAGCAAAAATTGTTAATTTTTGCCTATTGTGTCGGACTTGCGTGGATAATTGTCCCAACAAGATCAAGACCGATGATGCTATGATTGGGATAAGGCAGTATTTTTCTACTAAAACTGGTGGTCCAGGCGTGAAATACAAGGCGCTAGGTGGCTTGATGAAAAGCCGGACGCTGGTCAAGCTATCAGCTGGCGCTCTTAAGGTAATGCGGAAGATTGGCGTGAATAACCTTGTTCCAAATGGCATGGCTCCCAGCGAATTTACTCGTAAGCAATATTTGTGGTCATTTAGAGGACCTGCTGCTCTTGGTAGTTCAGTTTTACCGCCACCTGTAGGGGTGTCTGCCAACAGTAAGGTTGCTTATTTTAAAAGTTGTGGCATGAAGATGATGTTTCCCAATGCAGTACAAGAAACACTTAACATCTTGAAATCATTAACAACGCCACAGCTCATCGATAATAGGTGCTGTGGATTACCGCATCTTGCCCATGGACTGCGCTCTGACTTTTTAGACATGGCCAAAGAAAATATCTTGCTATTTGAAAAAAACGATGTCATTGTTAGTGACTGTGCCAGCTGTAGCGGCACGCTAAAACATATTGCCACTTATTTTGCCGATGATCCAGTGTGGAAGGAGCGGGCAGTGGCCTTCAGTCAGAAAGTGATGGGATTAAGTGAATATCTTTTCAATGTTGGTTATAAGCCTCGAAATCACGTTACCGCCAAGCTCACCTTCCATGAGCCATGCCACCTTGGACGCGGTCAGGGCATTAAAAACCAGCCCCGGCAGCTATTAAAAACTGCTGGTGACTATATTGAAATGGTGGGAGCCAATACTTGTTGTGGTGGTGCAGGCTCATTTCATATTGACTATCCTGATATAGCACAATCTATTCTAGATAATAAACGAATGAATATTGAAAATTCTGGTGCGCAGATTGTTGTCTCAGAATGTCCGACCTGTCTTGTTCAACTAAATAAAGCAGCAGCACAAAGTGGCGGAAAATTTAGGGTAATGCACATTAGCCAAGTATTATGATCGCTAGCTGTGTGGCTGTTAAATTATAAAGAAAACGATCTTGATTAGCTATAAATAAATATGTTGACAACTATTACAAACGTTTGTTATTATAAAAATATGGTATTAATAATAAAAATTTCCATAAAAGTTGCCGTTATTGCTTAGGATAATATTGCATTGTGCGAGGGGTTATTTTGGTTATTTGATAACTGTATGTAAAAAGAGTGTCTGTTTGTACAACAACACTTTTTTTTAGGAGGAAATTACAAACGTTTGTAATCAGAGTATTGTGAATTATTGGAAAGATAAAAAATGGTATAGCTCACAGGACTTTGGATAATGAAGTAGTCGATGCTTTTCATTATTTATGCAAGGAAGTGCATAAATTCAATATTAATAATCTGAATAAATCGAATACTGAAATGTTTTTAAGGGGAGTTGTGATAGTCAGACTAAGTTTAAATAGAAGTTTAGAGTATTACATAAAAAATAGGAGGGATTTACAATGGTAAAAGTCGGTGTTGTAGGTTATGGCGTAATAGGACAGAGGCTTGCGGATGGCGTCGCTTTGCAGGAGGACATGGAGCTAGTGGGGGTTGCTGATGTTGCTCCAACCCTTGCTATAAGAGCTTTGAAGGAAAAAGGCATGCCATATAATTTATATCTAGGTATGCAGGAAAATCTTCCTCAGTTTACAGCCTTAGGAATTTCTATTTCTGGGGCTTTGGAAGAACTTATTCAGAAGGTTGACGTTGTCCTTGATGCTACCAGCGCTGGTGTTGGTGCCAAAAATAAAGAACTCTATACAAAGTATAACAAAAAAGCAATATTCCAAGGAGGCGAAAAAAATTCCGTTGCAGATGTATTTTTTCATGGTTATGCCAACTATGAAAATGGTCTAGGAAAGCAATTTTTGAAACTTACTTCTTGTAATACTACTGGGTTAATTCGCTCGGTGGACTGCCTTGATCGGGAATATGGGGTAGAAAAAGTGGCCATCACCATTATCCGGCGCGTGGCTGATCCAGGGGACTATCATCGTGGGCTTACGAATGCCTTGCAAATTGATAAGGCTCCTAGCCATCAGGCTGAAGATCTTATGACTATCATGCCTCATATCAATGCAACCGGTATTCTAGTACATGCGCCCGTGACTCATGGTCATATTATCACAGTGGTAGCTACCACAAAGAAAAAAATTAATAAAGCACAGGCACTAGCGGTCTTTAATAAACATCCTCGCATCAGAGTGGTTCGTATTGAAGATGGGTTCCAGGGGAACGCGTCTTTGTTCCGGTATGCTAGAGACCTTGGCAACCCACGGGGCGATATGTATGAAATTGGGCTGTGGGATGAATCCATTGTTGAATCGGGTAATGATATTATGTATGCCATTAATATTCCCCAAGAAGCAGTAACTATACCAGAAACGTTGGATGCCATCCGGGCGGCCGTAGGGATGCAAACCGAAAGATTGGCGGCAGTAGGCGAAACCAATAAATATTTGGGGATGGGAAAATGGCTACAAAAATAACGGCAATCCAGTCAATGGATAAATTTTACTTTAATGATAAAACGGTCATTCTAAGGGTGGATATAAATTCCCCCTTAGACCCTAATACGAAGAAAATCGTTAGTGAAAACCGCATCAAAAAAAGCCTACCAACCTTACGATATTTACTAGACAGAGGTGCTAAGCTAGCCATTCTTGCTCATCAAGGGGATACCTTGGATTATCATAATCTGATACCTTTAACAGAGCACGCACAGAAATTATCGAAGTATTTGTCCAGAGAAGTGCAGTATATAGATGATGTGTGTGGACCGGCTGCGCAGCAAGTCGTAAGTGATCTGAAAGCTGGCGAGGCAGTATTGCTGGGAAATTTAAGATATCTTTCTGAGGAGATATCTACCTTTGAAGATGCGGTGAAATTAAGGGCCGAAGATATGTTAAACACCTATTTAGTGCGGAGCCTTGCACCACTGGCGGACTATTATGTAAATGATGCTTTTGCAGCGGCGCACCGCAATGCGCCTTCGATGGTGGCCTTTCAAGAAGTCCTACCTACGGCAGGCGGACTATTATTGATGGATGAAATCAGCGCCTTAACGAAAGTAATGGAAAGGCCAGACAGACCCAACGTATTTGTTCTGGGTGGGCTTAAGATATCCGATGCTTTTGGCATGATGAAACAGGTTTTAGAAAATGGTTCGGCTGATAAAATATTGACTAGTGGTGTTACCGGTCAAATTATGCTGGTGGCCGCAGGTTATGATTTAGGTGTTAAGAATGAAAAATTTATCAAAGATCGTAAACTGGACGTGTTTATAAAACCAGCGCAAGAATATCTCAAACAATATGGCGATAAGATTATCTACCCTATAGATTTGGCGTATGAACAAGATGGCGGTCGAGCTGAAATTAGCATTGATAAACTGCCTGTTAACGAAACGTATCTGGATATTGGTCAGCAGACCATTGAAGTATTTAAAAATGAACTACTGAAAGCTGGAACCATTTTCGTAAATGGTCCAGCCGGGGTTTATGAAAATCCTATATTTGAAAATGGTACGAAAAGTATTTGGACAGCGATTGCTCATGCTCCTGGCTATTCGGTTATTGGCGGGGGGGATACGGTCAGCGCAGCGCAAAAGTTTATTGATACCGCTAACATTAGCTATGTATGTACAGCAGGTGGGGCCATGGTTAGATTCCTTTCTGGGGACAGTATGCCTTTAATTGAAGCCATGAAGAAGGCGTATGATAGAACAGGACGTTGTTAAAGCTTACTGATGATGTTTATCATATCCTGGTAAACGGCAAAGCGTCGTTCCGGGCATAAAGGGGTGATATAAATGATTAGTGCAGAGAAGATAAAGGAACTAGAGTTATTTGCAATTAAAATCAGAATAGAAACGGTAAAAGCGATGGGAAATTTAGGTTTTGGGCATCTTGGGGGTGCTATGTCGATTACGGACACTTTGGCTGTTCTATACGGCACTGCAATGAAATATGATGCAAAAAATCCTAAGTGGGAAGACCGAGATTGGTTAGTTTGTTCTAAAGGGCATGCGGGTCCAGCCATTTATTCGGCATTGGCCCTGAAAGGTTTCTTTGCCTTAGAAGAACTATTAACTTTGAATAAACCAGGAACTCATTTTCCCAGTCACTGCGACCGCAATCTGACAATTGGCATTGATATGACCACTGGTTCACTGGGGCAAGGCTCCTCTCTGGCAGTAGGAGTTGCGCTAGGACACAAGTTAGATGACAAGGATAATTATACTTATTTAGTTCTCGGTGATGGGGAAATGCAGGAAGGGCAAGTTTGGGAAGCCGTTTTGCTGGCTTCGCAAAAAAAACTGCATCATTTAATTACCTTTGTTGATTACAATAAACAGCAATTAGACGGATATACCAAGGATATTAATGATATTGGCGATGTTAGGGCTAAATTTGATTCCTTTGGGTGGTACGCACAGGAAATTGATGGCGCAAATGTTGCAGCAATCGTAGAAGCGATTGAAAATGCGAAAAAACAGGAAGAACGTCCCTCTGTTATCGTACTGAACACTTTAAAAGGCAAGGGCTGTTGTTTTGCCGAGAATATCCTCGCAAATCATCACATGACAATAAGTCCTACGCAGGTGACAGAAGCGCTTTCTGTGCTAAACACTGAAATGGAAAGGCTGGTGACAGCATGAGCGCGATAGTAGCAGAAGAGCGAGTAAAAGAAGCTAAGGAAATGCGAAATGCATATTGCGAAACCTTAATGGAGCTAGCGCAACATAACAAAAACGTCGTAGTTTTGGACGCGGATTTAATGAGTTCTATGGGAATGGTTAAATTTGGAAAACAATATCCAGAGCGAACATTTAACGTTGGCGTACAGGAAGCTAATATGATCGGTGTGGCTGCTGGGCTTTCGGCAACTGGAAAAATTCCCTTTGCCCATTCATTTGGTCCGTTTGCCACCAGAAGATGTTTTGACCAATTATTTTTATCTTGTGGTTACGCTAGGCTCAATGTGCGTGTTGTCGGTAGCGATCCAGGGGTAACGGCCGCCTTTAATGGTGGCACCCACATGCCTTTTGAGGATATGGGGATTGTTAGAAATATTCCAGGGGTAACGATTTTAGAGCCAGTAGATTCTATCATGTTAACTAGCTTGTTACAGCAGACGGCCGATAGGTACGGGGTATTCTACATTAGGCTACTTAGAAAGAACGCCATAAAAATCTATCAAGAGGGATCGACTTTTGAAATTGGTAAAGGAATCACTTTAAAAGATGGTCATGATGTAACTATTATTGCCAGTGGCATAATGGTAGATGATGCGCTAACGGCGGCACAAGAACTAGAAAAACAAGGGATTTCAGCTAGGGTGGTAAATATTTTCACACTAAAGCCCATTGATAAAGAATTGATCATCCAGTGTGCAACTGAAACCGGGGCGATCGTCACGGTAGAGAACCATAGCATTATCAATGGACTTGGTTCAGCGGTGGCCGAAGTAATCGTAGAAAACAGGAGTGTTCCGATGGAAAGGGTGGGAGTCAACGACGTCTTCGGTGAAGTGGGAGCGCAAGATTACTTAAAACAACGGTTTGGCTTAACATCTGAAAATATCGTGGCTAAAGTAAATAAAGTGTTAGCCAGGAAAAGGTAATGGAGGGGTAAGCAATGCTAAGGATAAGGCAAGAGGGTCCATTTAAATATGGGTATAATTCGATTACGGTAATGGATGAAGTAGAAGATAATACCATGATGGATTATGGGATCTTACGGTTAGCGAAAGATCAGATTGAGAATTTGTTAGAGCAAGAAAAAGAAAGTGCCATACTATTAATCCAAGGTGAGGTTACCTTGAACTTTGGCGGGCAAGAAACAACGATTAAAAGAGGATATTGTTTTGACGAAAGCCCTTGGGTACTACATGTTCCCAAGAACGTAGCTGTTACGGTAATTGGCATAGCCGAGGATTCTGAGCTCAGCATCACACAAACTACGAATGATCGAGTCTTTGCTACAAAATTATACACACCAGCAGAATGTGCTTCGGAAGAGCGGGGCAAAGGTACTCTAAAGGAAACCTCAACCCGGATTGTACGCACGGTGTTTGATTACAGCAATGCACCTTATTCTAATCTGGTAGTCGGTGAAGTAATTGACCATCCAGGTAAGTGGTCAAGTTATCCACCCCATCATCATCCTCAACCTGAAATATATTTTTACAAATTTTATCCGGAGCAGGGCTATGGTTTTTCAGAACTTGGTGAGGATGTTGTAAAACTTAGGAATAATGACACGGTGAAAATTTTAGGTAGTGCGACGCACCCCCAGACTACGGCACCAGGGTATGCCATGTACTATATCTGGGTGATTCGTCATTTGGATGGAAATCCCTACAGAAGTCCAGAGTACCCAGTGTTTGTACCAGAACATCTCTGGGTAACTGATAAAAACGCCAAAATTTGGCCAGATAAATAGTTGAAATAGGCTTGGGTACAGGGGTAAGACATTGTGTAAAGGGGAGCTATGGTATGAACACCATTCGACTTACTATGGGGCAGGCGCTGCTTAAATTTCTTGACAACCAGTATGTTGAATTTGATGGGCTTGAAAATAAATTTATCAAAGGGGTATTTACCATTTTCGGTCATGGTGTAGTAGTAGGATTTGGTGAAGCGTTAGAACAGTACCGGGGCGATATGGTAATTTACCAGGGAAAAAATGAACAAGGTATGGCTCATGCCGCCATTGGCTATGCCAAACAGAAAAATAGACGGGAAATCATTGCTTGCACATCTTCGATCGGACCAGGGGCTTTAAATATGATTACAGCAGCTGGCACGGCTACAGTGAATCGCATTCCACTGTTACTATTGCCAGGAGATGCTTTTGCCTGTCGGCAACCTGATCCGGTTTTGCAACAGCTTGAAAATCAAAGTAGTATATCGATTACTGCAAATGATGCTTTTAAACCAGTGTCAAGGTATTGGGATCGAGTGGTACGACCAGAACAACTGATGACAGCCATGATGAATGCCATGCGGGTTTTAATCGATCCAGCGGATACTGGGGCGGTAACCATCTGTTTGCCCCAGGACGTGGAAGCAGAAGCTTACGATTATCCAGCAGAGTTTTTCGCTAAGCGAGTTCATTACATAAACAGAAGGCTTCCAACTCAGGTTGAAGTTAGCAAGGCGGCTACTAAAATTCAAGGTAAGAAGAAGCCGCTGATCATTTGCGGTGGCGGTGTGGTGTATTCGGAAGCTGGCAAAGAATTGATGGCTTTCGCCGAAAAATTTAATATCCCCCTCGGCGAAACACAGGCGGGGAAGGGGGCTATTCCTTGGAATCATGCCCTGAATTTAGGTGGCATTGGTGTAACGGGGGGCCTAGCTGCTAACAAAATAGCGAGTGATGCGGATTTAGTGATTGCTGTCGGTACTAGGCTTTCAGATTTCACAACGGCTTCTAAGTGGCTGTTTAAAAATTCAGATGTAGAGTTTTTATCGATTAATGTGAATTCCTTTGATGCTTACAAAATGAATGGAATGAGAGTTGTGGCCGATGCCAAGGAAACTCTTAGTGCACTGATGGGTGCGCTTGATTCGGTAGATTATAAGGCCCAGTATACTAGGGAAATAACCGCTGTCAAAGAAGAATGGGATCTTGAAGTAAAACGGCTATTTCAGGAAGAAAAGGGAAATGGTCTTTCCCAAACTAGGGTAATTGGGGAAATTGCAAAAATAATTGGTGACGATGGGATTATCGTTGGTTCATCAGGAAGTTTGCCTGGAGATTTGCAACGGGTATGGCGACCAGTGAAACCCAAGACGTATCATATGGAATACGGTTTTTCCTGCATGGGTTATGAAGTTTGTGCCGCACTGGGTGTGAAAATGGCTGAGCCAGACCAAGAAGTGTACTCGATGGTGGGGGATGGAAGTTATTTAATGCTGCATTCCGAATTGGTAACTAGTATACAGGAAGGCTACAAGATCAATGTAATTTTGTTTGACAATAGTGGCTTTGGCTGTATTGAAAATCTTCAGAATTCACAGGGAATTGCGTCATTTGCTACGCAATTTAAATTTCGTGATCCAGTTACCAGAAGATTAAGTGGCCAGGATATGCCGATTAATTATGCTGAGTGTGCAAAGGGGTACGGTGCTAAAACCTATACCGTAAGAACCATTGAAGAACTGAAAGCTGCTTTTGCTAGTGCAAAACAGCAAAAAGTATCAACGTTGATTGATATTAAGGTCTTGCCTAAAACCATGACGGGCGGCTATGAAGCATGGTGGCGCGTTGGCGTGCCGGAGGTTTCAGAAAATCCCGATGTAGTAAAGGCTTATCAAAACTTTAAAGAGGAAGTTAGTAAAACAAAACAATTCTAAATTTGGGGGACAGGAAGATGTTTGATAAAGATAAAGTTTTTTTAGGGATTGCTCCTATTGCCTGGACCAATGACGATCTGCCCGAATTAGGAGGAGACAATACCTTTGAGCAATGCGTTAGTGAAATGGCCTTAGCAGGGTTTACCGGTAGCGAGGTCGGTAATAAATATCCGAAAGATACGACGGTGCTAAAAACGGCACTATCCCTACGGGGGATTAGTATTGCTAGCGCTTGGTTCAGCTCATTTTTGACAACCAAACCTTTCCAAGAAACGAGTGAGGCCTTTATCAAGCACCGGGATTTTCTGTATGAGATGGGCGCAAAAGTGATTGTAGTTGCCGAACAAGGGCACAGCATACAAGGGTTGATGGCAAGTCCTATTTTTGCGGATAAGCCGATTTTCTCGGAAGAGGTATGGACAAAGCTAACGCAAGGGCTGGAAAAGTTAGGTCAATTGGCTGCTGAGAAGAACATGAAAATTGTGTATCACCATCATATGGGCACAGGTGTACAAACTAGCAGTGAAATTGAGCGTCTTATGGAGATGACCGATCCTAGTTTAGTATATCTACTGTTTGATACCGGACACTTGGTGTTTTCCGGTGAGAATCCAGAATATGTCCTTAAAAAGTATAGTAACCGGATTAAGCATGTTCATTTAAAAGACATTCGGCCTGAGGTTTTAGATAAGGTGAAAAAAGAAAAAATGAGTTTCTTACAGGCAGTAAAGGCTGGAGTATTTACTGTGCCAGGGGATGGAATCATCGATTATGAATCACTGTTTAAAGTACTTGATGACCATCAGTATGAAGGATGGTTTGTTGTGGAAGCGGAGCAGGATCCAGCGCTGGCAAATCCTCTTGAGTATGCCATTAAAGCTAGACAATATATACGAGAAAAAACAGGTTTATAGGAGGGTGTAACATGGGAGAGAAAATCAAGGTTGGCGTAATTGGTGCGGGCCGGATTGGTAAAATTCACACGGGTAATATTATCAAAAATTTTCCGAATGTTGAAATAAGTGCCGTTGCCGATATTTATACTGATAACATTCAAGAATGGGCGGCGAGCTTAGGGATCACCAAGGTGTACTCTGATTATAAAAAAATTATTGAAGATCCAGAAATTACTGCCGTAATTATTTGTTCGTCTACTGACACTCATTCACAAATTACCATTGAAGCAGCTAAGGCTGGTAAGCATATTTTCTGTGAAAAGCCAATCGACTATGACGTAGAACGGATTCAGGCCGCGTTGGCAGCTGTAAAAAAAGCTGGTGTGAAATTTCAGGTTGGCTTTAATCGGCGGTTTGATCATAATTTTAAAAAGGTAAGACAAATGATTCAAAGCGGGGAAATTGGTGATGTACAAATCGTCAAGGTAGTGTCCAGAGATCCGGCACCACCACCAATTGAGTATGTTAAAGTTTCTGGTGGCATGTTCCTCGATATGACAATCCATGATTTTGACATGGTGAGGTATCTTACTGGCAGTGAAGTGACGGAAGTGTATGCTAATGCCGCAGTACTTGTGGATAAGGCGATTGGTGAAGCTGGTGATGTGGATACTGCGCTGATTAGTTTGAAATTCAAAAATGGTGCTATCGGTATGATTGATAACTGCCGGCAAGCGGTCTATGGTTATGATCAACGGGTTGAAGTTTTGGGCACTAAAGGCGGGATTAGTGTAACCAATGATACCCCCACTACTGTAGTTATCAGTACGAAAGATGCCGTACTCAATGATAAGCCCAAGTATTTCTTTTTGGAAAGATACATGGAATCTTTCGCAGAAGAAATGAAAGAGTTTTTTAATAGCATTGCTAATGATACTGAAACCGTGGTTTCTGGCATTGATGGTTTAAAACCAGTGTTAATCGGTCTTGCAGCGCAAAAATCTTATAAAGAAGGAAGACCGGTTAGACTAGAGGAGTAAGGGGTATGAAAAAGTATAAGATTGCGGTAATTGCTGGAGATGGAATCGGACCGGAAGTTTTGACGGAAGGGATTAAAGTTCTAAAAAAAGTTTCAGAACTAGATGGTCAATTTAAGTTTGAGTTTGTACATTTTCCTTGGAGCTGCCAATATTATCTTAAATATGGAAAGATGATGGATGATGATGGAATGGAGCGCCTGGCGGTCTGTGACGCTATTTTTTTAGGGGCCGTTGGCTATCCAGGCGTTCCCGATCATATTTCATTGTGGGACTTACTTCTTAGAATAAGAAAGGGCTTCGATCAGTATGTAAATCTACGGCCGATTCAATTACTGGAAGGGGCGCACTGTCCGCTAAAAAGCATTGAACGTCAGCAGGTGGATATGATTGTCGTTCGGGAAAATAGTGAAGGAGAATATGCGGGGGCGGGGGAGTGGCTATTTAAAGGCAAGCCTGAGGAAGTGGTTCTACAAACCGGGGTTTTCTCTCGGAAGGGTACAGAACGCATTATCCGCTATGCCTATGAGCTAGCTCGCAAAACTGGTAAAACATTAACTAGCGTCAGCAAGGGGAATGCTTTAAATTATTCTATGGTTTTCTGGGATAGCGTATTTGCTGAAGTAGGTAAGGATTATCCAGAGATTAAGACTTATTCCTATCACGTGGATGCCGCTAGTATGTTTTTTATCAAAGAACCGCAAAGATTTCAAACTGTTGTTACTTCCAATCTTTTTGGTGATATTCTGACTGATTTAGGTGCTGCCATTGCTGGTGGTATGGGTTTGGCTGCAGGCGCTAATATCAACCCAGAACGGAAATATCCATCGATGTTTGAACCCGTCCATGGATCGGCTCCAGATATTGCCGGGAAGGCGATTGCTAACCCGTTGGCCGCTATTTGGTCAGTCAGCCAGATGCTAGATTTTTTTGGATATGAGGAATGGGGAATAACTGTTTTAAAAGCCATCGAACACGTAATGGTTGAAGGAGTTTGTTTAACACCAGATATGGGAGGGACAGCAAAAACAGGAGAAGTGGGCGATGCTGTAGTTTCTATAATTTCTAAGGTGAAGCAATAAAGGGTACCAGAGTTTGTTGCGGAGACTCTATTTTAATTGGAACCATGCTATTATGAACCAGGTCCCATTAGCATTTAACCTACGCTTATAATAACATGGGCCCAACACTTGAACTATTACCAGAAAGGATGCGCAGCATTTTTCTTTTATGGAAGAATAACTACTTTGTGCTTAGTTTTACACAGCCATCGTGGCTGAGGGCAGGGAGGTGGCAACCATAGGCGGATATTTTTTAAGTTTGAAAGGGATATGTAAAAGTTTTCCTGGCGTTAAAGCTTTAGATAATATGGATTTGGACATCAAAGTAGGGGAAATTCATGCGCTTGTAGGCGAGAATGGAGCAGGAAAGTCCACTCTTATTAAAATATTAACTGGCGCCTATCAGTACGACGAAGGCGAGATGTATTGTCAGGGTAAAAAGGTGTGCTTCAGTAATCCCAAAGATGCTTATGCGTTAGGAATTGCTTGTATTTACCAGGAACTTAGTTTGGCTTCTAACATGACTGTCACAGAAAATATATTTTTAGGCAGAGAACTGCGTATTCCTGGGATCGGTTTACTGGATTATCGTCAGATGAATAAGATTGCGCAACAGGCAATAGATGATCTTGGTATTGAGGTTGATGTGCGAAAATTAGTAAAATCCTATAGCATGGGATATTGCCAAATGATAGAAATTGCTCGTGCGCTTGTTGCCAATGCTAAATTAATTATAATGGATGAACCGACTTCAAGCTTATCCTCAAAAGAAGTAAAAGTTCTTCTTGAAAAAATACACAAATTGAAAGATAAAGACATTGCTGTTGTTTATATTTCTCATCATTTAGATGAAGTGATGGAAGTAGCTGATCGTATTACCGTTCTGAGAGATGGCTGCAAAATTAAGGTGATGGATAAGCAAGATACAGATAAAGATAATCTCATTCATTTAATGGTGGGGCGCGCGCTTGCAGAAAAATTCCCCAAAGTTCCTGCGAAGCAGGGTAACGTGGCATTACGAGTGGAAGGGATTACAATTGATGGCATATTAGATCATGTTTCCTTTGAACTGCGAACTGGTGAAGTATTAGGATTTTCAGGTTTAGTTGGTGCAGGACGTACAGAACTGGCGCGGGCTATTTTTGGTGCAGATAAGATTGATTCCGGAAAAATTTTTATCAATGAACAAAAAGTTGAAATTAGTAGCCCAGAAGATGCTATTAATCATGGAATGGCTTTTCTTACAGAGGATAGAAAAGGTCAAGGACTTGTCCTAATGCACAATATAAGGTTTAATGCAAGTTTGTCAGGCCTTAAACGGTTTTGTAGTTTTGGGCATTTTATTAATACAAAAGCAATGAACGCCGAAGTCGATGACTTAATAAAAGAACTTCAACTTCGTCCCGCCAATTCACTACTTACAACTCGTTTGCTGTCAGGAGGTAATCAACAAAAAGTAGTGATTGCCAAATGGTTGTGTTCACGGTCAAAAATCTTTATTTTTGATGAGCCAACACGGGGTATTGACGTAGGCGCAAAAGTAGAAGTATATAAATTAATCAATCGTTTGGCAGCGGAAGGTGTAGCCGTTATTGTAATTTCTTCAGAATTACCTGAAGTGATGGGCATAAGTGATCGTATTTTGGTCATGCATCAAGGTAGAATTACTGCTGAATTTGCTCACTCTGAGGCTACACCATCCAAAATTATGAAAGCAGCTACTGGAGGCATGAGTGATGAGTGAAAATTTGCAATTATTTCCACGAGATAACCAGGCACACAAAAGAAAGTTACGTGAAATGATGCAGCAATTAGGTGCATTGCTGGGTTTAGTAGGATTATGTGTTATTTTGACTTTTTCCTCGGAGTATTTTATGACTATGGACAATATCATGAATATTGCAAGGCAATCCGCCATTAATAGCCTTGTTGCATTAGGTATGTTATTGACTATTTTGACTGCTGGTATCGATTTGTCAGTGGGTTCTATCTTGGCTTTAAGTATTGTTACTATGGGAATTGTTGTAGTCAAACTAGGTATGTCGCCGATTATTGGTATTGTTGTTTGCCTTAGCATAGGAGCCTTTGTTGGGTTGGTCAACGGTCTTCTTTTGACGAAAATGTCGTTGCCACATCCTTTTATTTCTACAATGGGTACACAGAGTGTAGCACGGGGGTTGGCACTTATTATTACAGCTGCTTCTCCTATTTCTAATTTTCCCAAACAAATACAATTTTTGGGAGGGGGATTTATCGGACCTGTACCAATTAGCTTTATTTTAGTTATTTTAGTATATGGGATTTTTCATATTGTGCTTAATTATACAACGGTTGGACGGCATATTTACGCAGTAGGTGGTAATCCTGAGGCTACACGATTATCTGGAATTAACATTCATAATGTACTGCTTTTTGTGTATACCATGAGTGGTTTAATGGCAGCGTTAGCTGGTTTAATTCTAGTTGGACGTGTTAACTCGGCATATCCATTAGCTGGTTTAGCGTATGAATCGGATGCAATTGCGGCTGTAATTATTGGCGGCGCTAGCTTCATGGGTGGCGAAGGGACTGTATGGGGTACGTTGATTGGTGCCATGATTATGGCAGTAGTGAGAAATGGTCTTAATCTTTTAAGTGTATCCTCTGAGATGCAGACCGTCGCTATTGGTATTGTAATTATCTTAGCAGTATATGTTGATGTCTTGCGTCATAAGGCTGCTAAAAAAGCAAAAGCATAGCAAGCGATTTCATACTTATTATGATTTACATAGTATTGTATTCTGCATTGGTGGTAGGAAATTATTATTTTTTTAAAGGAGGTGGTAGGGTATAAGAAGTTATAAAAGTACACTTCTGATTACCTTGGTACTAACATGAAAACCAAAAATAAAGAGGGGGAATAATATAATGAAAAAACGTTTTTCTCTATTGGTGGCATTATTTTTGATGATGGTTATGATAGTCACTGGTTGTGGTAGCTCAGAAACTTCAAAGAAAGAAGAACCCCAGAAACTAAAAATTGGGGTTGTTGTTAAAGCGTTGAACAGTGATTATTGGAAGATTGTTGAAGCTGGAGCGAAAGCAGCTGGTGAAAAATATGGTGTTGATGTAACTGTTCTGGGGCCAAATGCCGAGACTGATGTAACGGGGCAGATCTCCATGATTGAAGATCAAATCACGAAAAAAGTGAACGCATTAGTTGTAGCTCCATCACAGCCATCTAGTGCCATTCCTGTATTTAACAAGGCTAAAGAAAATAAAATACCTGTAATTTTAGGGGATACTGATGCAAAATGGGATGATAAAGCCTCCTTTGTCGGTACTGGTAATGCCAATGGCGGAAAGCTAGCTGGGGAATATTTAGCCAAACAACTAGGTAAGGGTGCTAAAGTTATCATTCTTCGTGGGGCTCAAGGTGATCCCACTCATGATGAACGGGCCAATGGTTGTATTGAAGCCTTAAAAGCGGCTGGCCTTGAAGTGGTTGCCATTCAACCTGCTAATAGCGAACGTGCTATGGCCGTAACCGTAATGGAAAACATTCTGCAAAGTAAACAGGAATTTGCTGCTGTATTTGCTACTAATGATGAAATGGGTCTAGGTGCCGCAAAAGCCTTGGAAGCAGCCCATGTGAATGCGCTGGTGGTTGGTTTCGACGGATCGCCTGATGCTCTAGCTTCCATTGCAGATGGAAAGCTAAATGCTTCCATTGCGCAAAGTCCGTATAATATTGGGTTTAAGGGTGTAGAAGCTGCCATTAAAGCTGCTAAGGGTGAAAGTGTTGACAAACGCATTGATACTGGTACAGAAGTAATAAATAAGGATAATGTCAAGCAAAAAATTGAGGAATTAAAAGGGATATTAGGGAAATAAATGTTATTTTAATAGCTTGCAAACTGAATAAGTGGGATAGTAATAAGGCAGGGGGCTAATGGTCAGCCCCCTGCCTTATTGTTAAAATTGTTCATATAATTCTCGTTTTTGTGTTATAATGAAGTTTATTTAAAAAATAAGCAGATTTATGAGAACGAGAAGGAAGTAATAACACAATGAGTATTTTAACAGTTGAAAATATGAGCCATGCATTTGGTGAAAGAACTATCTTTAGCAATGTATCCTTTAGACTATTGAAAGGTGAGCATATTGCCTTAGTTGGTGCCAATGGGGAAGGAAAATCTACATTCATGAAGATCATCACCAACCAGTTGTTGCCTGACAAAGGGAACATTGGCTGGAGCAATAAAATTAGCGTTGGCTATATGGATCAACATGTTGATCTGAAAAATGGAGATACGGTTGAAACCGTCTTAAAAGGTGCCTTTTCCTATTTATTTGATATTGAGACCCAAATTATGGACTTGTACGATGACTTTACCAACATGACAGAAGAAGAAGGAAATAAGACTCTGGAAAAAATTGGTGTAATGCAGGATGCCTTAACTAATAATGATTTTTATGGTATTGATTCAAAAATTCAGGCTATGGCAGACGGGCTTGGCATCCGTGAATTTTTAGACGTGGATGCATCAAATTTAAGTGGCGGGCAAAGAACCAAAGTTCTGCTCGCGAAACTGCTTTTAGAAATGCCTGATGTTTTACTACTCGATGAACCGACAAATCATTTGGATGAAGAACATATCGAATGGCTCAAAAGCTATTTGATCAATTATGAAAATGCTTTTCTCTTGATTTCACATGACAATGAATTTGTAAATGATGTTATCAATGTCGTATATCATTTGGAACACAAAAACCTAACAAGATATGTTGGCAATTATGTGCATTTCCTGAAACTTTATGAAATCAAAAAAGAACAGCTTCTCATCGAATATAAGGAACAACAAAATGAAATTTGCAAGTTAGAAAATTTTGTAAGGAAAAATAAAGCGAGAGCTTCTACTGCCAAACAAGCAAAATCTCGTGAAAAGAAATTAGATAAAATTGAACGCGTTGAAATCAAAAACGAAAGCATAAAACCACATTTTGAATTCAAAAAATCCCGTCGTTCCGATAGTATGATTTTCCAATCGGAAAACCTCGTCATTGGCTATCAAAAACCATTAAGCAAATGCTTGAATTTAAAAATGCGAAGAGAACAAAAAATCGTTTTAGTCGGTGCCAATGGTTTAGGGAAATCTACTTTACTAAAAAGCCTGCTTGGTTTATTAGAACCGATTCAAGGCAACATTGATTTAGGTGAGTATCAGTCAATCGGCTACTTTGAACAGGAATTAGCTGAAGAAAATACGAATATCGTATTGGATGACGTCTGGTTGAAGTTCCCCGAAGCGACGCGCAGCGAAGTACGACGCAATTTAGCTCAATGCGGCTTAAGCCGGGAACATATCGACAGCCCTATCAATAGACTAAGTGGCGGTGAACAGGCAAAAGTCCGATTATGCAAGCTCATCAATCAACCAACTAACATCCTTGTTTTAGATGAACCGACTAATCATCTCGATGTCCATGCCAAAAATGAACTAAAACGTGCGTTGCAAGCCTATGATGGCAGTATGATCCTAGTATGCCATGAACCGGAATTTTATAAAGATATCGTAACCGATATCTGGAACTGCGAAGACTGGGCAATCTAAAGATTACCCTTCCTTTCCAGCAAAAGTGAGCTTGGTTTTTGTCTGAAATTATGCTACCGTATATTTAATGGTTCTGGTGCAAAGATTGAATCCCTGATATAATCATGGCACGAACTTGAAAAAAGAGGTGCAAGTGAATGTCACAAAATCTACACATAATCAACAACCAAGAGTAATCACAACCGACAAGTATGCTGCAACAGAAGTTGCTGTCTATGAAATGATATCTGATGAAATTCTTTCAAGCTGAGCAATTCTTCGGAAAATAAAGTACTTGAATAATATCATTGAGCAAGATCACCGATTTATTAAACGAAAAGTCAAGCCAATGCTTGGATTTGATAGTTTCGAAACGGCTGAGAAAACAATTTGCCGAATTGAAGTCTTCCATAGGATTAGAAAAGGACAGGTTGAAGAAATTGAGGCCACTGAAAAAGTCCTTTCAAGCAAAAAAGGTATATTCTCACATTCTTTGTGGGAACTATACCTTTTTTGCGATATAATTATAGTATCAAATTCAAGTAGGTGGA
>Ga0224518_1000018_pt1 | contig 45165 bp, 44 predicted proteins | sample IRBST25metaG_FD_179891 | JGI IMG/M metagenome (GOLD analysis project Ga0224518, IMG submission 179891) | Peat soil microbial communities from Stordalen Mire, Sweden - IR.B.S.T-25 | ecosystem: Environmental > Terrestrial > Soil > Wetlands > Peat | place: Sweden: Norrbotten County, Stordalen Mire...
TCAAGTAACTCGTTAATTTTTCGCAAAAGGTTATCCTTCGGAATCACCAGATCATAAATGGCCATATATGGACTTAAGCACAATCTTTGTTGTTGTTGAATCATAGTATCCACCTACTTGAATTCGATACTATAATTATATCGCAAAAAAGGTATAGTTCCCACAAAGAATGTGAGAATATACCTTTTTTGCTTGAAAGGACTTTTTCAGTGGCCTCTTTTTGCTTGGGTTGCTCTTTACTTACCTCTATTGAACTCTTGCTTATCGATTCCTAATTGTTGCTTCAAAATTCTACTAAATAGTCCTTTACTAATTTCACTAGAAGATTTTGAAACTGCCGTTCTAAGAATTTCCCCATTAGGCATGGTCTTTTCAAAAATCTTATCTCTGCCAGTTTGCCGAACCAACACCCAACCATTACGCCTTACATAGCTCTCTAAATCACTCCAGCTAGGCATTAGGCGTGTAACATGCGTAGCACGGTATCAAAGTCGTCTTCCAACAAGACGCGAAGGACATAATTGGTATGAGAGCGGCGATTAGGACTACTATAATAACGATTAAAGTCTGCGTAAAAATCAATTGCATAATCCATTAAATGATGAGCTAATGTGATGCGTAATTCCTCTAAAGTTGCTCCATCTCCTACTATATCTGGAATTTGTTCAATACTGCCAACATAGCGATTATCTTCATCCTGCTCGAATTCAATTGTAAATTCATAAATAGATAAAGCGTCTTTTAAATGTTCTTGGGAAAGAGCCACAATCACGTCACGATTTCTTTTTATTGCTTGAGGTTTTTGACGAACTACGTTATCAATAAAACAACCAAAGTTAGCTCTTGCCTCCGTTGCATTCAATGCTGCTTGCATAAACATCCCCCCTACACCTCCGATTATACTACACTATGTACATTATGTACATAGTGTACTTTTAATAATAGTGTATTCATTTTTTTCTGTAAAAATACATTTGGAATCACCAAAAATTTATTTTTCCATAAAACAACCGCTCATCAACGAATCCCAAATAAATGCCACCTCAACCCACGTCAAATCTACATTAAAGGATGAAATAAATTCCAAAATGTATAGTCCAAATTTACATTATAAAAGATCTCCAATTAGTAATTTTAAAGTTGTTTTTCATATTTATTTGCATTATGCAATTAATATCTAGTACACTATATTTGCTAATAGCGGTTCATTCTAAGTAGCATAAGTTAACCGATTAAAAAGAACAAGTATTTTTCAAAGGCAAAAAGGTACGTGGTCAGCTGCGTTGAATAGTTAATTTATGGAAATATATAATTAGCTATTAAGGAGAAGTTTACATGATTCGAGAAAAAATTAAAATTGCTATTGCTGATGACAATAGAGATTTTGTAGCAATTATTCAGGATTATTTGACTGGGCAAGCAGATTTCGAATTAGTTGGTGTAGCTTACAACGGCAAACAGATATTAACAATCATTGAAGAGAAAAGTCCTGACGTGGTAATTTTGGATATTATAATGCCTCATCTTGATGGGGTTGGCGTTTTGGAAAGTCTTTACGGATTGCCAGGTAAGCGTCCTAAAATTATTATGCTAACAGCATTTGGTCAGGAAAGTATTGCCCAACGTGTAATAGAGTTAGGCGCTGATTATTATATATTGAAACCATTTAATATGGAAGTTCTAGCTAAAAGAATTCGGCAATTAACCACGGAAATTACTGTGCATCGCCCAGTAGTTGCACGAGCGATTAATATACAACCTGCCGATGTTGAGGTTACCAATATTATACGTGAAATGGGTGTGCCTGCTCATATTAAAGGATATCAATATCTGCGCGAAGCTATTGTTATGATTATTGTTGAAATCGAATTATTGGGCGCTGTAACTAAAATTTTATATCCCAGAATTGCTGAGAAATATTCCACTACATCTAGCCGAGTAGAAAGTGGGATTAAGCATGCGATTGAGGTAGCGTGGAATCGTGGTAATACAGAGGCGGTTAATCGTTTATTTGGCTATACTACTAAAATAAGAAAACCAACCAATTCTCAATTTATGGCAATGATTGCCGATAAAATAAGAATGGAAATGCGTGTATAAGTAAGATAGATAGACAAAGAGTGCCCCCTAATAGAGGTCACGATAGAATTCGGAATTATAGCACGTCAAGCGAGAAGGGTTCTGGTGCAAATATTTTACAAAGTCAAAGGTCATCGCATTTTCACTGGAATATTAAGCTGCGATCCCCATAATCTTGTTTATAAACTCAACCTCAGAAAAGACAGATTGAATTTCTTCAACCTGTCTTTTTCTAATCATATGCATGATTTCAATTCCGCAAATTGTTTTCTCAGCCGTTTCAAAACTATCAAATCCCAGCATTGTCTTGACTTTCCGTTTAATAAACCGGTGATCCTGCTCAATGATATTGTTCAAATACTTTATTTTCCGGAGTGTTGCTTTGTTTGAAAGGATTTCATCAGATATCATTTCATGAATAGCTACTTCTGTTGCAGCATACTTGTCAGTTGTGATTACTCTTGGTTGCTGATTATGTGTAGCTTTTAACGCTTTTTTAAAGAACTTCTTAGCAGCGTCTTTATCACGACGTTCCGACACCAAAAAGTCGATCGTCTTTCCTTGTGAATCTACGGCTCTATATAAATAGGCATTTTTACCCTTGATTTTCAAGTATGGGTGAGTAGACCGGAGGAATTTCACCTCCAGACCCTCGCAGAACCGGACGTGAACCTCTCAGCTCATCCGGCTCCCATCATCCAGTCTTTGGAATATATCCAAGTTTCCAATGTACAAAGGCATTTGGGCATGATTGCGCAAGTTTTGCAAGAGCGTGCCTTGCTCGAGTTTTATGTCTCGCCAAATTCTTATATTTGCGTCTCATCCATCGAACTAGATAATCATTCATATGTTTCCATATTACTGACATAGCTGAACCATAGAATCTACCATAATAGTTATGCCAACCACGAAGTACAGCATTGAACATAGTTGATAAATCCACAACCTCTTTGTCACACTTTAATTGCAGATGCCACCCACGAATAGTCTGTCTCATGGAACGTAATGCATCGCGACTGACTGCCGGTGAGAAATTCGTATATACTCGACCGTACTTGTCCACCGCTTTACGCGGTCGAAACGTATAGCCCAGAAAAGTAAATTGTACGTTAGCAAAGGATTCCTGTCGATTGATATCTTTACAATATACAATCTTAGTTTTGCCAGGATGTAACTCAAGCCCACATTCATGAAAACGCTCGTCTATTTTGCGCAGAACAAATTCAGCCTGTTTACGGCTTTTACAGTGAACTACACCATCATCTGCATAACGACAAAATCGCACACTCCTCAGGTGTTTAGTCACCCAAACATCAAAGGCGTAATGCAAAAATAGATTCGCCAATATCGGACTAACTACACCCCCTTGGGGCGTACCGCATGACCTGGGATTAAGCACACCATCTGCGTTTCTCATTGGTGCCTTCAGCCATCGCTCCACATATATAAGTATCCACGGAGTATCGCAATGCTTTCTAAGTGCGCGAAGTAACAGCTCATGGTTAATATTATCAAAGAGTCCTTTGATATCAAACTCAACTACCCAATCATATTCCCAACTTCTACGTCTAACTAGTTCCACCGCATCCAAAGCAGATCGCCCTGGTCGATAGCCATAAGAGTTATTATGAAACACTGGGTCTAGCATTGGTTCTAATATCAACTTAACAGCTGTTTGTGCTACTCGATCAGCCACAGTGGGAACACCTAAAATGCGTACCCCTCCTGACTTTTTTGGTATTGGCACACCTTTGACAGGTGGTGGAAAGTAACTTCCAGAACTGAGACGATTCCAAAGTTTATACAAATTGTCTTTTAGGCGCTCCTCGAATTGCTCAATTGATTCAGAATCGATGCCAGCACTTCCTCCGTTTGCTTTAACACATTGAAAGGCTTTTAATATTAACATCTTGGAAATATTATAAGACTTGGCCATATTCCTATGTTCCTCCCATTAGCGGTTGACATAGCAACACGCCTAGATGATGCAACCCCTTCACTCCCTCACGATTACAGTGATTTCATCACTACTACGAGTTGCTCCGTCCCTAGGCAGCACAGCAATACTAACGGTTCTAGCAAATATCGCTTATACCTTTTGCTTTCTATTGCCGCCGAAGGTTCCCGCAGTTCAACATAAGAGCCCAAATCACGCTGACGCTGCCTCTATGCCGGACACCGCTTGATTCGTAAGCAGGTTTCGACCAAGCTAATCCCGGATTAACGAAAAACATCCGGTTTCGATGTCATCTAGACTTTCGACACTTGAACGGCAGTTCACGGTTGTTCGTCTTCATTGATTCACACCTGATGCCTGTTTAGCACCTTTTCCGTAACGCTCACGACCCAAGCTTTTGACTTACGCCGCTTACGGTGGTTTGCAACCTACTCCTGCAAGTCGATTACGAGGGGCCACACCCTCATCTCTTATGCTGCTTGCTGCGGCACACTTTCATCCATTCTCCATGAATCATTGGTTGGTTTAAGGTGTTTTCTTATTTTTTCATCAATGATGGGGGAATATTGGTGAACCCATCTCATAATGGTAGTGTGGGCTATATTCAAACCTCTCTCTTGCATCATTTCAACAAGCATTCTGTAACTGAGGGGATATTTTAGGTACCAGCGAACACACAGCATTATAATTTCAGACTCGAAATGTTTCCACTTAAACAATTGCTGCGACATTCTCTGCACCTCATTTTTAAAGATTATGGGAAAATTATATCATCCTTTTAATTCTTGCACCACAACCCTTTTTGTTATTATCCAATTGATCGCTTGTTATATTTTATTTTTCTTAAAAAATAATTCTAAAGACTCGTTAATTATTTGAGTCTTTAGCCCCTTATTTCCTTTAGTTATCCCGTGTAATTTTTCTAATATTTCATGTCTAATCCAGAAAGTATCTTTCTTATGAAGTTCTTCAAACTTCGGTTTTTTATTCGCACTTATATAAGCGTTTACGTTTTCGTTTTTGATTTCATTATCACTTATATTATCGTAATTGTTTTCACTTGCATTTACGGAAGTGTCTTTACTTTCGATATCAACAGTGTTTTTATCTGTGTTTTTGCTTTTATTATTAATTTCAATTACGGAAATATACTCCCTTTCGTTTTTGCTTACATTTTTGGATGTGCTTGCAATTTCGTTTCTATGGTTAAGCAAATCATTAACATCTTCCTCATGCCTAGTATTTTTGTTAGCACGCATACGGTCTAAAGCATTTGACATCTTTTTAGCAACTCCTCAGTTAGTTCATTATATTGTTCTAATGCATCACGTTCTTGCTTGTACATTTTTTCAGGAATACCTATTGCAAATTCTTTAATCTTGGCTTTAGCACGAATTACAGTATCAGTTACCCATTCACCAAATTCATCCCTCGCCTGATTCACTATACCTACATCAAGAGTGGCCCTTGCATCTAAAAGAGTAGGCACAATGCCAACAACATCTAAATCATGATTATAATTTTTTTGGGCACCCTCTAGTATTTCGGCAAATCTTGAAACTGCATCAAAACAAAATATTTGACTCTGCATAATAATAAGACTAAAATCGGCTGCACAAAGCGATAGTCTAGTTGGTTCTCCTACAGTTGGAGGGCAATCTATTAATATGTAATCAAAGTCTTCCAGAACGGGCCTAATAGCATTTTTAAGTAAATACATATATTCACCTTTTGCAAACCCCTCAGGATGTGACGCACGCCAATCTACATATAAATATTTTGCTAAATCGCTCAACCAATCTTCTGCTGGTACTATGAATAGGTTAGGTATATCTTGTGGTTCATTATCATTCACAGCAACAAAATGAGCAGGGATTATAAAAGGCTTAACCGTACCTCTTTTGATGGCTTCAAAAGTTGTATTTTTAGTATGGTTATAAATATTTTCCCCTGCTCTAGCAGCAAATGAGAGATTTCCTTGGGCATCAAGATCAATCAATAAAACCTTGTTGCCCATCTTGGATAAAGTATATCCTATCAATAAACAGGAGGTAGTTTTGCCTACGCCCCCCTTCTGACAATTTACACTTATTACAGTTGCCTTTTTCTTTTTTTCAGTATTCGTCATGCCTTAACTCCTACTTTCAATTTCGTTTATGTTTTTGTTTGCACTTCCGTTTTTATTTGTGGAGATACTTTTAATTTTGTAATTATTCGCTAATAAGATAAAAATACCTTGTTAGCAAAAAAATAAACCGCCATCAGTGGTCAAAAGTTAAACAAATATCTTATCGTATCTTTTGCAATATTGTTTTTTATATTATCAGATTCGCCTACAACCTGCCTAGTTTCGCTCACAGGCTCATTTGTAAGGATGGGTGGCATGTAACTGTTAGTCGACTGCCTAACAACTTCTACGCCGTTCATATCACGCTGAATTAATTCTCGAATGTAATAACTTAGATTTCCTTTTGCCACTTTGTCGCAGTGATCTCCTTCCGATTCTGTTAGCCTAATTGTTACTCGCCTATCTGCCATAATTAACCTCCAGTATGACAATTCATATTTATCCTATAAGTATGCTGTCACGGCTGAAGAGTCGCAAAAAAAATTAACCAGAAAATTAATCCTGGCTTTCAATGACTGATTTAACCTCTTCCAATGTTTTCTTCCCCATACCCTCGATTATATGTAGTTCATTAATTTTGCTTTTAATTTCCGACTCAGATTTAATACCTGCAAGTTTTAAACAATTGAACGCTCTGGTTGATAGATTCAGTTCTTTGAGTTTTCTATCAACAGCATTCATAATAGTTTTTCTTTTTCACCCTCGCATAATTAGATTCGTTTTTTGTGGGTGAGACCCCAATACTATTCTTTGCAGCATTCACAAATGATAGTCGTGATTTCTTTTGTCTCACCAATTTTATATATAATAATACCCTTGCCATTACATTTAGGGCAATCCAAAACTGCTTGCCTACGTTTAGCGGCCTTTAATTTCCCCCAAGTCGCTGATGCCTCAGACTTAGCTTTCAAGATTTCATTTACTGGAGCTTCATTAGAGTTACCAGCAAATAAATCCATACCCAAACAAGCTTCATTGGCTAGCGTGTTAGATTTTATAGAAAAGATAATGCCTGTTATTTTTCGCCCAGTTTTTACAACCGTGTACGATAAGAGCAAAGAAGTGTTTTTATTTATCTCTTTTATAGCGGGTTCAATAATTTTGGCCTTAAGGTGACCAAATAAAATATACTCTTTTTCCTCTAAAGATAAGTATTCTCTTAGCTCCTCTATACTCATTTTGCGTTGGCCAATCGGTTTGTACTGATAAGCTAGTTCATAAATTCTCCCCGTATATTGACTTTTAAAGCTCATCAATTCAGACATTTTCATTTTGGTGAATTCGCCCTTTAATTGTAATAAATAAGGCTCCAATTTCCAATCCAAACAAAATTCAACTATACCTTCCGTTTCGAAATACTCTGCTGAGCTGATCCAACCAGTTTGTAATATTGAATTAACCTTTTTTATGGTTAAAACACGACTTCTTAACGTCCTAGTAACTTCTTCTAGTTGCTTATAGACAGTTTTAGTATTGAACCCACAAATTTTTGCTAAATCCAAAATTTTAATGCGATATGTAAAAAAAGATTCGTCATTTGGTTGAATCATAGAAATTATTGCATATATAATTTTTTGTTCAACGAGAGATAACTTATAACGTGCTTCAACCAGCCTATTAGATTTAGTAACTAAAGCATTTTTAACAGGATTGACATCCTTGATCTGTGGATTTAATTTTGCCAAAATTTATCACCTCGATATTATTTTATCATTATATATCACCTTTTTCAATACGGGATATATAAAAAATAAATTAGTGATAGTTCGCCGTAAATTAGTGATAATTACGCCGTAAATCAGTGATAGTTCACCCTAAAAACGTGATAGTTCACCCTAAATCAGTGATAATTCAAATAGACAAGCCCAGTAACTATATGACTTCGTAGCCTCCCTAAAACAGTATTAAAACAGTATAAAATAATATAAATAGGCAAAAAACTAAAACTATTGATGTTATTTGTATTTTAAACGTAAGAATACCAGTAAAATTGACTAACCGTAAATTAGTGATAGTTTGTTTAGAAGGACTATTTTATATCTGTGATAAAGTTTCAATGAGTAAGGGTTATTGCGTTTTTTAATCCTTACTCACTTTAGAATATCAATGGAAGATTCTAATCCTAAACTTGTAATTAACAACCGTGAATTAGTGATAGTTCCTCTTTAAATTATATGTAAAACACTTTTGTCAAAAGAATATCTTAGCGTACGAAATGAGTTTTTCTGGTGAGACCCTACCATTAGATTATAAATTTCTCAATTGTATAACAACCACTTTTCAGTACATGACACGGATGATCCCACTGCCCCAATTAAGGTATAAACAGCGAATTTGCCAAATAAAAAATCGCCTACCCTGAGTTAAGGTAGACGGCTAATACGGATCAATATTATTTTGTCTCAACAAACCACTTGCCCTCATCATCAAACAAATAAACTTTCTTATTACATATTCGACAGTTATATCTCATTCCAAAACCCCCACCTTTAAGCGAAGGTGCTTGCCGCACATCAAGGACCCGATCAACTTCAAAATTTCGTCCATCTTCCCATTTAAGTGATAGTGGACGAATATTGTCCTTTATACCATGCCGGGCTGTGACCTCTACAAATATCTTACTCATAATACACACCTACTTGAAATATGATACTGGATGCATAACGTGATCATCCTTAGGGTTAAATCCACTTAACTCTTGATCAAGCAACATGGCACAACGCTGAATGATATTATGTCCAAAGCGTTTATGTAGATTATCTATAGTTACTGCCAAGGTCTCAGCATTCGCTTTACTGTTGTCGAATAAATCAATTTGTATATGTCCATCAGCTGTTACCAGGTCGTTTCTCCGGACACCAAGACTACGAATAGGATTATCCCATCGATACTTTGCAGTAAATAACTCCATTGCTTTTTGTGCAATATCATCAGATAAGAATGTTGGGCTTGCAATTTTGCCTTGCAGGATAGTTCTTGGCTAGGACAATACCATGGCGTGCTTCAATATCGCCACAAACAATAACTGGCTTATCTCGTATTTCTGGTCTATATAGGCACTCTACAGAAGCGTAAAAATTATTAAGGTCTACATGTAAAATTGTACGACTCACAATAATATCGACTCTCTTTATCGAACATTTGTTCTATCATTATATAGTTAAGCCACTCAAAAAGCAAGCAGAAATTGGGGAAAATATCAAAAATCCACTACCAAGCAATTACGCTCGATAGTGGATTGAAGTTTGTTAAGGCAACCTATAAAACCTATAAACTAATAAGCCTATCACAGCTACACCTATAGTTAGCAACCCATACAAAACAAACACCACATACACCACCCTTATATAAAAAAGCAATATTTTTCCATAAACTATCTATTATATGTATTAACTCAAGCAAATTGTGTAAATTTATGGTTACTAAATAAAAAAAGCCGTCAAACTCAATTAAGAGAATGATGGCTTTTTAGTGTATTTATTATCGATTTGCCCACTTGTCGAACAGATCATGTGTCAGCGTGACAATACCGTTTGGAGCTATGCCCATTTTCCGAACGGCAGGGGGAAGAGAGCCGTTGTCCTTGGCATCTCATCAACCTGGACTTTACCTTTTTTGGCGGGATGGGCAAAATTAGCCTAGATCAAAGACTGCTATTTTTTTATGGGCTAGTTTTAACAAAACTTGGGGGTTTTCTTAGACGTTTATCATGCGCTTGCTGTAGCTTCACGGAATTTACTGGTTCTATCTTGTGTTTATAATCATTTTGCAATAACGATTCAATTTCTTCAGGACTTAGATGGTATGTCTTTAAATTATCGGTCATGTCTGCTTGTCACCTCCTGAAGTACAGTATATTGTGTGATACGTTTCTAAATGCAAAAGAAGCTACTGGATGCCTCTCAATCTCTATACGGATTCACTAAGCTCCCTATAGAATGCATACTGGTGATCCACTGTCCTTTGATCCTTAAGTCCACTATAAACTCCTCGCTTGCTACAATCTCAACATAGATGTCCTTACGATTGATTTGTAAATCCTTTGGTTGCACTGCTTTGCTATTTTTATAAGTAACAACTTCGATATCTATATTGGTATCAATATCACCATTCCAAATATAGTTACTCATTTAACCACTTCCTCTAGATGAAGTTAGTGCCAACGTTTTGCTGTTTTACACGTATGTCGGACCCAACTTTTCAAATTTTAAAAGAGAGCCATGCTGGGATGCACAACTCTCTCTAACTTAATTATTTACAGCGTCTTTTAACCCCTTACCTGCTTTAAATACAGGGTTTTTAGATGCTGGGATCGTAATTTCAGCACCCGTCTGTGGGTTACGGCCCTTTCTTTGTTCACGGGCTTTAACCTCAAAAGCACCAAAACCAATAAGTTGTACATTTTCATTATTAGTTAAAGCTTCTTCCACACTGGCAAAAATAGCATTTACTGCTTTCTCAGCATCCTTTTTGGTCAACTCTGCTTTTTCGGCAACACTAGCAACTAATTCTGGCTTATTCATAATAAAATCTCCTTGTATTTTTATTTTGTAATAAAATTCTGCATTAATAACTATATTACCATTATATTCAAATTTTTCACAGTAAAAATTTATATAATCTTATTTTGGGGTTCTATACACAGATCGTCCATGATGGGCTTTTGATAGTGAAATAGTTTACAAGATTGGAGAAACAGAAGATACTACGACGGTTTGTATAAGTGAATTAAATATTTATAAGCTACTGGATGCCTTGATGGCGTTCAGTAGCTTTTCTTATAGTATTAACAATAGAAAAATAAATATAAAAAGTATTTTTATACTATTAAGGGGTCTCGCCACATGCCCATCAAGCTAAGAAAAATCAATGCCCCAAAACGAAAAAAAGAAATATCCTTTCTATAAGCATATTACTTTACAGAAAGGATATCTTTTTATGAATCATACGATTTCAGACGAATTGGCTCTCTTTTCACAAGAACTATACCAACATCTAAATCCCAGATACTTGCGCAGTTCTACAAATTATTTAAAGATAGTTGGTATTCCAATAACAATAATCCATATTAGAAAGAAACTTAACAATATGGTCATATTAGTTAAAGTACCTACAAATACTTGGTCATAATCAAACTCGATTGCATATTGGATTACCACCGTAGGTATGGGAAGTAACAAACCAATCAACATGGTGTATTTAAACATTCGATCAAATGGCATAATGAAAAAAAATGCCATCCCCACCGCTAAGCCAACCAAATATCGGACAGCTAGCACTTTGGCCATATTTTTCAAGTGACTTGATTCTAAGGAAAAACTCAGGTACACCCCCAAGAGCAGTAAAGAAAGGGGCATGTTGGCTCTCGCCAAAATTTGTGTAACATCAAGCACGACCTTGGGAAAATGCACCCCTAAAATGCTTAAACAAAAAGCAATTACGTACGCTAGTAAAGGGACCGATTTAAACATTTTGCTAAGTGCATTGGTAAAATTCAAGTTTGAACTAGGGGAGGAAAAACAACCTGCCATAATGTAGATGACACCAAATGTGACCAATGAATTGCCGACATCAAACATTCCAAAGTATTTAATCCCCTCCTGTCCCCAAATAGCCTCCACAATTGGATAAGCAAATAGTCCAATATTGAATGCGGGAACTAGCATCGAAAGCATTCCCCTGGTGTTTCGTTCCTCATTTTTGAATACAAGCGCCCCTGTTAGAGCCATAAACACACCATACACAATGCCAATGATGGTGATCAAACTCAATGAAAAATCGATGGTAATCGTATCAAAAGTATTGATAATTAAAGCTGGGAGACTAATATTGAAGATTAGCCTTGCTAGGCATTCGCCATCCTGTTGTTTGATTAAATTCATTTTTTTTAAAAGGTATCCTAATATAATAATTGCCATTGATAGCAGAAATTGATCATTAATATTACTCATGTATAATCCCCTATATATTTTACAATTTGTCTCCGCCGGCTCCATTATTAACAAGTTTTATGTTCTCCCATATTACCCTTATATCAGAATATTAGCAACATCACTCTGCAGGCGCGACTTGATAACACTGAACAGGGGTAATGGATCGAATAAAGCAGAAGAAGCCCTGCAAACTTAGACCGTGCAGGACTTCTTCTGCTCACTCACCACCTAGACCCAACATATCTACATTGTAACGTCAATCCCTTTCTTTGAGAATATTATCTAGATTGATCTAGTACCAGCATCCATATTATGTACTAAAAAGTAGTATCATTTGACCCCTAAAAAATTGATTGATCATGTGAAAACTTTTTGTTCTCAATATAAATATATGTTTTTTTACTGAAATCTATCAGGTATAATACCGTAATTATTGGCAAACTGACATATCCTGCTAACATTACTAACCAAGTTTCCCACGAATTTAGATTATATTTATTAATAACCCAGGAAAGTAAATAAAAACTAATTAGGACAAGAAAAAGTTTAGCAATGAAATCCATCATTGTTATTCTTCACCCTTTTTACTTTATTTTACAATAATTGGAATTAATATTATATAAATTTTTAGTTATTATAATCTATTAAATGAAAAAATGTGAGATTTATTTGTAAAAGGATAATATCGTTTTTCTCACTGGAAACTCCTTAGCTTGATGGTTATGTGGGGAGACCCCCATTACTACTCCTACTCCAAGTACCAAAACATTGGAGTAGGAGTAGTAATGGAACGGAAAACCGGGTTAAGCTTTTCATTCTTCATCTGTTGGGTCCCGTAGAGGTCTTAGTTCCCCTTTAGCAACAATGAAAATGAGTATCTCCTCATCATGTTAATGTGCGGGCACAACAGCGGTGATAGCCGAGTTACATCTTCATCCCGAACAGGGAAGCATTCCGGACGTAGTTGATTCAAAATAGCTTCAATGTAAATAGTGTATTAAGTGGGTCGGCACACCATGCCGTACTGCACCGTGTGCCGAACTTCGCCTTACATCAATATCAATACCGTCACGCATTAAAAAACACAATGGCCAACTCTAACAAAAACTATTATGCCCCCAAAAATGTCTGAATCATTAGAGTTAACCAGTAAGATCGGAAAAAACAATCCTGCCGTCATTGATGACCTGATAAATAAATCAATCGATGGTGTGGGCAGGGATGACTTATGCCAGGCATGGCACAAATCGTGATCGAGCCGCCACCTACACCTAAGGTATTGCTAGATAAAGTACCTTTGAAACCGCATTAATTAAAGAAATCTAGTACCGCTAGAGTTGTTTTTTGAAGGAATTTTAATATATTATAATATAAATACATTAGATATAGTAAAAATATACTACATTACATATGTATTATACTTGGTTATAATACAAAGAACATATTGATATGTATTATAAAAAGTAGTATAATAAGATATAAATAAATACCGCATCGCGCGGTGGAGGATGGTAATTATGAGCGAAATTAGCGGTTTTTCAATACGAGTAAGCGACGATACAAAGATTCGATTGAGTGAAATTCAAAAAGAAAGTGGAAAAACCCAACCCGATTTTTACAGAGAATTAGTATCGCTTTACGTTAATAACAACGATATGAGTGAAGCGAAAACGCATGAGGAAGAAGATGCAATCAATGCAATGAACGTAATTGCAAATAGTATCAGATCCCTGGTTACTCGTGTAGATGATTCAAAAAAAGCGCAACGCGTAGCAAGTGATCGTTACGCAGTTGATCTCACCAAATTCATGCAAACGAATGATGAAATCAATAAAGAGAACACTGCTCTGTTAATACAAAACGAAGAACTTTCAATACAAAACGTGGAACTTCTTGCACAGCTTGAAGCGATAAAATTAGAAACACAATTAAAAGTCGAGAGTATTATAACCAAATCCGTATCGGAAATAGAGGCGCTTAAAATTAAGATGCAGAAGCAAATTGATAATTTACAAGCTGTCGCAGATACTGCTCTGGAATATAAAGAACAAGCAAAATCAGCACAACAAGCTGAAAAGAATTTTATCAAACAATTAGATGATCAAAAAACAAATCTTGATCAGAAAAATATTGAGATCAGAAACCAAACGTCAGAGCTTACAAAGCAAACAGCATTAATTACTAAACTAGAATCAGATAAATTAGCTTTACAAACACGATTAGAATCATCAAATGATATAAAAGGTCAGGCAATTGGTGAACTGAAAGCGACCAATGCACAAGCAAGACATATGCAAGAAGAAATTGCTGACTTTAGTAGTAAATTAAATGCAGAGTTACTTAAAAATTTCAATCTATCAAAGAGAATTGAAGAACTTGAAAAAATAATAAAAGCAAAAGAGGTTAAATAAATGAAAAAATCTGCTGAACTTCTTATAGAAAGACAGCAATTAAGTAATCAAATTCAAGCTAACCTCGCAAGAGAAAGGACAAAATATAATAAACAAGATCGAAATGCAAGAACACGAGAATTAATAATAAAAGGTGGGATTCTTGAAAAATATTTAAAAAACATTGATAAAGATGAAATTGAAAATTTAATTGAGATTTTATCTTTGGTAAAGAAATCAGGCATTGCAAGTCATGATAAAAATTTTTTAATGGGATGTTTCCTTGCGATAACAAAAATCGAAAAAGAAGGGAAAACATTTTTACAATTTAAAGAAAAAGGAAAAAGGTTTTTGAATAGCAATGTCGAATCATAAGTGATCAAAGGGATAACAATGAAAAGAGGTAATATGCATGGCAAGAACAAAAACTCTTATTGCAAAATTAGAGAAAAAAGCAAAACTTGAAGCTGAGATAGCAATAGCAATAAAAGAAGAAAGCGAAGAGTTTTATAAAGAATTCGAGGCAGTGATTACAAAATACAAAATTGAAACAGCAAAAGAATTAGAAGAGATCATACAGAGCTACGTAGCAATACAGAAAGATAACCAACTACAAGAAGATAATGAAAAATTAACTAATAGAGAAGGCGAGCCTACTTAATTGTAGACTTGCCTTCTTTAATTTAAAAGAGTACAATTTAATGAAGACGTAACCAGCCTTCCCTTCATCAGAAGGGCGCACATCCATACCACATTTTAAAATTCGCTACGCTACTTTTAAAATGTGGTATTCATTTAGCGCTCTCCGAGGGTTGTAAGCGGGAACACGGTGACGAAGAACGAGGAGGCGGCACGGCATGGCAATCTTTCACTGTCAAGTAAAAAATATAACTCGCAGTAGCGGACGGTCTAGTGTTGCCGCTGCAGCATATAGGTCAGGTACTGACCTTACAAATGCAAACGATGGAGTACGTCACAATTACACTAAAAAAGGTGGAGTAATTCATTCTGAGATAACTATACCAGATCACGCCCCAGCGTGGGCTAAAGACCGATCAAAATTATGGAATGAAGTTGAGAAGATTGAAAAAACTAAAGATGCGCGCACGGCAAAAGAATTCGAACTCGCACTTCCAAATGAGTTGAATAAAGAACAGCAAATAAACTTAACAAGAGAATTTGCGGAATATTTATCAAATCAAGGCATGGTAGCAGATTGGAATATGCATGATAAGCATGACAATAAAAAAAATAAAGATCAAAAAGAATTTGAAATAAAAGTTGATGACAATTACAGACCAATTGATAATGAAAATAATAGTGAAAAAAATATACACGTACACATGATGACTACTACTCGACCTTTCAATCAAGATGGAACTTGGGGACAAAAATCAAGAAAGGAATATATTCTTGATGCTGATGGCAAGAAAATAAAAGTCCCAAACAAAAAGAATCCAATAGGTCGCCCAACAATTTTAGCAAAATGCGTTGAAACAACAGATTGGAATAACGATGGAAAAATTGAGGAATGGCGTGCGTCATGGGCGAAGATTGTAAACAAACATCTTGAAATGGCAGGTAGTAAAGAGCGGATTGATCATCGTTCAAACGCCGAACGAGGTCTCGAAGAACTTCCAACCATCCACTTGGGAACATCCGCAACAGCGATGGAACGAAGGGGGGAATATTCAGAGTTAGGAGATAGAAATCGGGAGATAAAAAAATATAATCAAGAACTTGCAAACTTTAATACAGAGAAAGAACTTTTAACAAATGAACAAATCACAGTCGAAGCAACAGAACAAAACAAACAAACCGATCTTGAAATGGAACGCGCAGCTTACAATGAACGCAAAAATAAATTTGAATCACAACGAGAGCCAAAACAAGGTTTATCAGTAGAGCGCCAAGCATGGTTTAAAGAAAAAGCAGAGCTGAAAAAATTAGATTGGGAAATCAGTAAAAAAGAGAACCAAGAAACGAATCAATCTAATGTAATAAAACAACCTAGTCACGATAATTTAAATATCGATATTAAGAAAACAAATCCAGTAACACCTACTCAACAAACTTTTGTCCCTGTTGATCCAGTGCGTTATGAGCGAAATAAAAAATTACAAGAAAACATAGATAATCAATGTCGCACAACAGGAAAAAAACCAGATGCAACAGAAAGATTATACATTTACTACGCGAAGATAGGGCTAGATGATAAGCAAGTAGCTGCAAATATGATGATAAGACATTGTATCGACAACAAAACAACAGCAAAAATTATCGCTAAATATAGTCCAGACAAACCTGACATATCAGATAAAGCACGAGATTATGCGAACAATATAACAAAACAAGTTACTGCTATTAGTAAAAATGCTGGTGGTACTGCAGTGATGGCGATGGGGGGAGGTGGTGGTCGTAGTTCGAGCAACATTGATAGAACAACCGCACGTGACAGAAGCAGTATACTTGAAAGGTTTATGGACCCCTGTGTCGTGGCACTCATTGCGAGGTGCGATGATCATAAGGAATATGATTGGGAAGCTATGACCGCTGAGCAGATTGAGACAGCAATGCACCAAATTGCGAATGAAAGAGATTAGAAAAGGAAACTTGTAAATATTCCCTTCGCTAGGCCGATTCAGTGGAGGTCACCCCTGAATTCAACGGAAGTATCATTCCCACCTATAGAGGTGGTCGCCTATGGTTTAATTAAAGACCCTGCTAAATAAGCAGGGTCTTTAATTATATATTATAATTTAATTGGATAAAAAAGCATAAATAAAACGATTTATAAATGTAATACACCGTAAAAAAAGCAACTTTTAGCTATAATGTATCGTAATGCAAGTATAACACAAATACATCTAAAATACTGGGATAATTATACTATATATGTAATGTATTTAAATAAGTTCAAAATGTTTATAATATAAATGCAATACACAACTTTTTTAACTAAAACATATATAATTATATGTATTATATATGTTTTAGCAACTAAACTGAGAAAAGCGACTGTCCCACGAAGAGATATAAGTTTTTCGTGAAAAATTGATTTCTATGTATCGATAAGTAATGAAGTTTATCACTAAAAAATCGGCAGGAGATATAGCTATCACCTGCCGATTTTTATTTCAAAACAGTGCCATAAGTTATCACTAATGACAACGATTTTTAGGCGCAGTATAATCAACCTATCGGATGATATCAAAAGTCATTGTCAAAACGGTAGGAGGATTTTATATGATTTATGGGTATGCACGGATTAGTACAGTTAAGCAAATAGATGGTAATTCAATTGAGGATCAAGTAGAACAATTAAAAAAGGCTGGATGTGAAACTATTATTGAAGAGCAATATAGTGCTAAAACGACTGATCGACCTAGACTAGATAAGTTAATAGCTATCATGCAAGATGGTGATATAATGATCGTTACCAAGCTAGATCGACTCGCTAGAAGCGTAAGAGAGGGTAGCCAACTCATTCAGCAATTGATTGATAAGGGTATTGTTGTTAACGTTCTTAACATGGGAACGATTAGTAGTAAACCAATGGATAAACTAATGGTTAATATCCTATTGGTATTTGCCGAGTTTGAGCGCAACATGATAATAGAGCGAACACAGGCTGGTAAGGAGATTGCAAGAACCAAGGCAGGTTATAAGGAGGGACGTCCCAAAAAATATACTGAGTACCAACTAAAGAACGCTATGAACTTGCTGGACGATGGTAACTCATATACTCACGTTGCTGAAATGACCGGTCTTAGCGTCTCAACGTTAGCACGAGAGCGGCGTATATATTCGAAGTAACAACATCATAGGTATTAGATAAGGCACTGCTGCAATGGTAGTGCCTTTGCTGTGCCTGCGAGGAATGTAGAGTTCTTATTTTATAAGAATCATTGGTAGACTTTGATAATTACATAATGGATATAACGATATTTTTTTTATTAAAAATACTGATTTTTAAGTACGTCACGTCAGTTTAGATAATATTTAATACTTATTTATAAAATATTATTGACTTAACGTCTGTAAAATGTTAATATAGTACCAATAGAAGAAATTAACGTACTTTTAAAACATGGAGGAATTAAAATGGATAAATATTATACTCCCCAAGAAGCAGCGGAGACATTTAATTTAAAAGAAAAGACATTAAAAGATTGGCTAAGGGCTGGAAAAGTCAAAGGCGAAAAAGTAGGACGATCTTGGAGAGTTGCAGATAGCGAAATAAGGACATATCTAAAGTTACCTCTTGCAACTAGTCACTCAAACGTAACTAAAGATTTAGTTCTATCCCAATTAGAAAAAATTCAAGAATCTCTGTTATCTATTGATGAGGGCTTAACCCACGGTATGAAGAAAAGTGAAGCGTTAGATCTAGCTGCTTACTTAGAAGAAACTATAGGAAGCATTGATGGTCATAAATACCTTGATGAAATACCTCGTGCTGGTGCGGTATTCCAGAGAACTGGAGAAATTCCAATTGAGGAAGATGAAAAAGATATATTTGGTAAAATAGATGACATAGTCAATGAGTTAATTGATGTTAATTCTATGTTTAATTATGATCTTGCCAATGAAGAATTTAATGATGAAATTAAAAGTATAGTTGGTGCGAATACCCGTAAAAACAGTAAACTAAAACAACTTTTGGATGAACTAAAAGAAGCTTCCGATAAATTTCAAGCCGAAGGAGAAAAAATAACCTTAGCTGATGCTTACAAATTAGCAGCTAAGTATAGGCGCATTGAAGAATACCTAAATAGAAAAGAATTATCAGCTGACTAAGTTAATGCCAATACTGAATCATAAGGAGGAATAAGTCTGAAACACTCTACAACGTCTCAATAAAGTAAAAAAGCGCATAACAAATAAGCCATCCGACTGATGACTTTAAAAAAAATGGTCAAATTAAGCGCTGTTATTTTCCCTAAAAATCGTATAGCCTTGGCGCTGCAGAAGAAAAACAGCTTGTTCTACCGTGACTTCACGATGTAGAGGAAGAACATCCGCTTTTTTGTAAAGCTCAGCATTGTAAGGTTCGCTTTTTTTAAGGATTTGATAAATAGCAGTAAGCATCATTCGTGTAATAGCTATAATTGCACGTTTATGTCCACGGCGACGTCTCATCGATAAATACCGATTGCGAATTTCAGGATGCTTTTCACTGGTGACAACAGCGTTAGCGCACTGCACTAGCAAGGGTTTGATATAAACGCCAGCCCGACTAATGCGCACACTTTTCTTTTTGCCAGCACTTTCATTGTTTTGAGGTGTTAATCCAGCCCAAGAACATAGATGCTTAGCCGTAGGGAACACAGACATATCAACACCTATTTCTGAAATTATAGCGATAGCAGAAAAGGGCTTGATACCTGGCACGGTAGCCACAAGATTAAGTTCTTTTTGAAATGGATCAGTAAGGGCAAGTATAACTTGTTCAAGATTAAGTTTGCAGAGTTCAAGGTTGTCATAGTGTTGCCTAATAATTGTAAGTTTTAATGCTTGCTCAGGTGTGATCATACCGTCGATGGCAAGTTGTAAATCGGATGCTTTAGCACGCATTGATCCGTGAATCAAAGGTATAACATCAAAATTTGTGTCCAGTGGATTCTCAAGTATTCGTTCAATAATAGCTATTGAACTTTTGCCAAAAGTGTCTGACACCACATTGGCAAGTTGAATATTTGATACAGTAAGGCAGTTTTGAGTTCGATTCTTTTCACTGGAACTAAAGTTGGTAAGTTTTACGCGATAACGCATTAAATCACGAAGCTGACGAATAGCAAGAGGTGGCATAAAACTACCATTCACGAGATCGTGTTTGAAGAGGTCAGCAATCCATTTAGCATCCTTCTTGTCAGTTTTCTTACCACGAATCGCCTTGACGTACTTTGGATGGGCAAGTGTTATCTGGCAAGTTGCTTCTAAAATATTAAACACTGGTATCCAATACTTGCCAGTTGATTCCATGCAAACATCTTTGCAGGAATTGGAGTGTAGCCACTCCGACAACTCCCGTAACCCTTTTGTAAAGGTAGAGAAGCGACTGGATCTGTAAGTTGTAACACCTTTGTCATTAGTAGAAGCAATACAGGCAACAATAAACTTTTTGTGGACATCAATTCCACAGCAGATGGGGTAAACAATTCGGAGCATAATATCCCTTCTAAAAATAAAATTATTGAGAAAAACAAACATTAACTGATTGTTCAGCGATAAACGAGTATTGTTTATACAAAGATAAGTCTACGTGCTAAAAGTCACACTTATTTGTGCTTGAAAGAACAATCTACACAGATATATATGCGGTCAACTCTCAAAAGAGCAGCACACTCACCTCCACGTGCTTTGTAGTTGTCTGCATTCTCAATAATACGATTTTAACCAAAATAAGCTCAGGACAACGGTTTCATACCGTTTTGTGCCTTGAGCGAAGCGAAAGGAATGGTTATATATATGGCTAGATCGGACTGGAAAAAAATTATAGTGACAAAAGGAATCCTTACAGGGGATAACTCAAAGTTACACACTGTACTGTTAGAGACTGCTGATCATAGCGTTACAGGATGTGTTTCCATCCAGAAATGGGCAAAATATTTGACTGCTGTTGATAAAATGAATGGTCTTACAAAGGCAAATGTTCCTTTTCGTCCGCCAGCTTTCAATAATGCACAAAAGATTTCTTTTCCCGCTGCAGTCATTCCCGAATTGTTGATAGAGTTGAAGTCTATCTATGAACATGCAGTTGCAAATAAAATGATTAAATTTATCCCACCTGCTACTGAGGAAGAATTAACCCTACAAACGAAGGCCGATATAATAAAAAAAAGGCACAGCGAATCAGCTGTATGCAAGAATAAGATGCCTATTGAATTAGAGTAATATGAAAGATTAAGATGAGGGGGTTCAGTCTATGTATCATGAAATTAATTTAGATAAATATAAAATCAATTGTAATTATAAAAGAAATTACAAAAAATGTATTTTTGACCCAATACGTGAAATGCTCATTATCGCAACTCCAGAGGAAGTAGTTAGACAAAAAATCATTCAATTTTTGCATGATGAAATGAATGTCCCACGACAGATGATTGAAGTTGAAGTACCTTTGAGTCATTTTAAAGAAAAAGCAAAAGGGAGGGCAGATATTGTTGTATTCGGTTTAGATTCTAATAAGGAACGTATACCTCTTGTAGTTATAGAATGCAAAGCCTCTATTTTAAACGACTATACAATAGACCAAGTAACAAGGTACGATTCGGTATTAGGTGCTAACACGATAATAACGACCAATGGGAAGTTTATAAAAATTATGAATAAGCACGGCAAATCATATAGAAATCTTGCGGCGATACCTACTTACAATCAACTGATAAAACAAAAAGAACTTGTATATGTCGAAGATGAAAATGACAATTGGGAACGACCTGATTTTTGCAACATACATACAAATGAGTCATCAGAATGCTTTATTAATAATGGTTGGATAAGTGAATCGACAGATAAAAGTAAATATCCCATTTTAGTGAATTTAACCGGATTTATTCAAGATGATAGACAGCGCTTAGAGCCGCAACAATTAATGGGAATAAAGATTATACAAGATGGAGGTATTCGATACTTTTCTTTTGGAAATGCGGCCGGAGGCGTATGGAGCGGTCATTATCGTTATTTTGTTGTAGAAGATGGACAAGGTAATCATCAAATCGTAAATATATCAATTTTAGCTAGTGCTACACATATAAACGACCCAGTATTCGGTAATAGAAGAGGAAATACAACTCTTGTTGTTGCAGTTGATGACTTTGATAAAAGACATAATTCTTTGCAATTAAATATCGATAAGTATTTAATTGAAGTTGGTCAAGAATACTACATTCATCACGATGGCACCTTAACTGCTGGTAAGGGAGGAGCTGTGAAAAGAGCAGAAGTTCTACAGTATATTAAACAACATACTCCTGAACTTTTAGATGAGCAAGGAAAGATATTTTTGGGTAAATTCTCTAACTCTCAAGAAATATCTTGGAAACAGGAGGAAACTATTGAATTTATAGGACGAGCTATAAAATATGCTTTAGTTAGAGATGATTTTAGAAGAATGAAAAATGCCGTAAGTTAAGAAATATCAAAGTGAATTCCATAATCTATACGAAGTAAAAGGGCTATCACGGTTACAGCCGACATACCCGTATAAAGTTAATCAATCAATTTCGAAAATCTAGCTAACGATAAAATCCATTATCGAACATCAGAATTCTTATTTAGACGTTTATAACTGAGAATTCTGAGTAATAAAGGCATTACTTATCATTAGTGAACTTTATTATTTAGAGTTTTAGTTGATAAATCAAATTACTGATAATGGAAAACATCTAAAAGGCCACTTGTCAGTTTTAAGCTGACAAGTGGCCTTTTGCTTCACATGTATTAGAAATACTAGAAAAAAATATAGTCAAGACTAGTAAGTAATAAATAATATGGTATAATTTGTTACGGTTAATAAGATTATCCATAATTACGTATAACTTTTTCTTTGGTTGTAAAGAAAAAACCATTATGCCTCATAATATATAAATATATTAAAATAATGATAAAATCGTCTTCAGCGACATTAAAACAACACACGATGCCTTAGACATTAATACATCTTTAAACGTCGAATATAATTTAAATATGAAAGTTTAGTGAGATTTTAAGTTGCATGATCATGTATGTAATGGTATAATAATTAAGAATAATATGGTATTAATAATAATTCCATTTACTTCTAAATTAACTGGAAAATAAAACCCAGGCTGACTTAGTCTGTCTGAGTTTGTCTTATATAACTGGGACTTGCTCAGTGCCCTGCCTCCATGGCTGGGAAGCAGATAATTTAATATAAGCACCACTGTATATTAAGTTTCTTGGTGGGGCGAATCGAAAACGCCAGGAGAAATGCCGATGAAAAAGGGATACTATATTCTTAGAGCATCAAAAACGCTTCCTGATGGAACGAAAATTTATGCTCGAGATCATGGAAAAAAAGCCTTTAAAATTTGGATTGCGGCCAAAAATTAAAAGCTTCCTTCAGGAAAAACCATGAATTTTTAATTGTTTCACTTTGGAGACCTATGTGGTGGTCTCTCTTTTTTTATTTATTCTTAACAATATTTAAGTAAATTAAACTAAGTATTGTACGTACAAATCAATATACTTACATACGTATCTATATACTATATACGTTCTAACCACTTTTGTAAATTGAAAACTTTAACAATTGATTTATTTGCATACTCCTTTATCGCTAGTTGTTTTTGACACTTAGTTATGACACTGCGTAAGGCACTGATTTCGTTGGAGAAGAAAAATGGTGTCAATGGTGTTAACTTATGACACTAAGAATGAACCGTTACTTGTAAAAATAGGATATTAGATATTCATTACATATTGTAAGTAAAATAAAAAAATAACTTTAAAATTACTGATTAGAGGTCTTTTGTAATGTAAACTTAGACTATGCCCTAAATTACAGACTAAATCTTATGTCCTCAGACATGTTAGCCGAAGCGGTGTCTCTAGTGATTATCTAAGATTTTAAGTTAATCATTTGTCTGTTTAGTAGGAGTCATTGCAAAAATTATGATTCTCTGACCGGAAAAATACAAATCACTTCCAAAACTTTAATGCTGAGATTATAAATAAACAGGCTGTATGTATTATTTCTGATAGTAATAAAATTCCCCATATTAGTACAAGAGCGTCAGGCCATCTTAATTTTTTTAGGCTTTTGCTTAGAGATGATAGTCTATTCATAGTCGTTTTGTAACCTCTTTAAAATTTATCGCATATAGCTATCATTTCCAAGCATTGAAAATAACATTCTTGGTGCTATTTCTAACTAGCGTTCTTAATTACTGATAAGTTTCTATTATCAAAAACGATGGTTTATGATAACTGTTTTCTTCACAGGTTTATGCCCCTAAAAAACATAAATTTCTTTATTAAAACTATTATCAAAAACAAATTAACACAAACTCCCCTTTATGATAAGATTAGTATGAAAGGTGGTTTGTATTAATGAGCATCAATTATACATACGGTTATGCGAGAGTAAGCACCAGGCAGCAAGATCTGATCCGTCAGCTGGATATGTTAGAAAAATACAATTGCACCGAGATATTGACAGAGAAAATGTCTGGGACTAAAACCAATAGACCAGAGTTGGTCCGCCTGAAGGACAAAATCAGACCAGGTGATACATTGGTTGTAGAAAGTTTTTCAAGGTTAGGCCGTAGCACTAAGGATCTCATAGAGCTGATGGAGTACTTCGAGCGTAAAGGAGTAAAATTAATAAGCCTCAAAGAGAATTTCGATACGACTACACCCCACGGCAAACTAATGCTCACAGTATTTCAAGCCTTTAGCCAGTTTGAGCGAGATCTTATTGCCCAAAGGACAAATGAAGGATTAGCCAGTGCAAGAGCCAGAGGACGCAAAGGTGGCCGACCACGAGTCAACGATAAAAATGTTCAAAAAGCACTGAAATTATATAACTCAAAAGACTACACCATTTCAGAAATCGTGGAAATGTCAGGAGTAAGCCAAGCGACATTATACAGATACATACAAAAAGTCATCAATTAATATTAAAGATTTTTATTAAAAAGTATGATCCGTATTATATTACGTATTGTGTTCCGTAAAACATAGAGTATAATATAATTAAAAGTGAATATAATATAAACTATTAAAGGGAGGATGAGGAAGGTGGCTGTTATGATGGAAAAACCAACATTTAACGCTGATCAAATAGTATCTTCATCGGTAGCTTCAAAACATTTCGGAGAAATCCGCCGAAAAGCAAAAACAATGCCTCAATTTATTACAGATAATGGAACGGTTGACGCTGTCGTTTTAGATTATGATTATTATGAAAAATTATATATGAGGTTGACAGAACTTGAAGAGAACGAAGAAACTAGAATTTTAAAAGCAAGAGTTGACCGATTAGAAGCTAATCCTGCAGCTGCTGTATCCTGGAAAACTATACGTCGCTCAAACAAAAATGAACAAAGTACGTTTTGATGTTCGTTTAGATCCTGATGCTGCGAAAGAATATCAGAATCTTGATAATTCAGTTGTAGAAATAGTTGATAAAGCTATTGATGAATTAGAATTTCGAGCGGATGAGGTTGGAAAATCTTTAGGAAATATGCGGGATATTAAATTAGCAGGTTGTAAAGAAATTAAATTACGAGATGCAGGTATAAGGATTATTTTTAGAATAACTAACGAAATTGTAGAAGTTTTGCGTGTGGTTTATATTATTGCCATAGAGAAACGAAGTGCAGATTTTGTCTTTAAAATTGCTTCCAAGCGTTTTTCTAAAATAAAAAAATTAAAATATGCCAATAATATTTTAGAAAAAGGTAAAAAATGGACTAATTCAAAAAATAAAAACTAACCGCATGACTTTTCTGTGAAGTCGATGCGGTTAGTTTTTTATTATCAATAGAGCTTTCTTTTCCGCTCCTAAGGTTATGTAACACCCCTTATTCACCCTTGAAGGGGTCACGCTAGAATTCGGAAATTATAGCACGCTAATCTAATCTAATTTTCATATTTAACACTAGTGTAACTACTTAATAAGTATATCTTCATATTACATTTTGATTAGTACATGAATTGCTACACGATTATTTTGCTAATTTGGATAGAGTTTTTTTGCATTAATGGAGAAGTGAAAGAAACGAACGTTATTTACACGCGGAATTGGAGTATTTTTTACTGAGATAATTCCTTAGCGTGCTAAAATTTCCGAATTCCATCGTGACCCCTATAGCATCCCTTATGAATATATCAAACATAAAGTGGATATTCGTATCACCAAGGGTGTTGTCGAGGTGTTGGGGTATGAGTAGTAATGGAACAAAAAACCGGAATAAGCCTTCAAAATTATCCCAGGATGATTTTGAAGGCTTATCTTATCCTATTTAATATCAATCTTCATTAATGGGCGCAATGCTCCATGTTCAAATTCTTTAGGTAAGTGAAATGAATATCTGCCTACGATGTTGATATGATCAAAACCGAGTGGGGATAGCCTTTGTATATCAGCCTCATCAATTATTTTACCTTCTTTACGGAGTGCATCGAGAGCTATTGCCATATACCGTGTATTCCACAGAATAATTGCATTAACAACCAGTCCCAGCGCACCTAACTGATCTTCTTGTCCTTCGCGATACGCTTGATGCAGTTCGCCTTTCTTTCCGTAAAATACGTTTCGTGCTAGATTATGACGGGATTCTCCACGATTCAATTGTGTCAGTATTTTTCTGCGATAGCTGGGATCATCCATAACCATGAGAAGGTGCTTTGTTTTAAAGATACGGCCTAATTCTCCGATCGCTCGTGCTAACATCGTTGGTTTACCATCACGTTGTAGAGTTCTGATTAACTGCGTGGAATTGACTGTGCCAAGCTTTAAAGAACCAGCCACTCTCAACATATCGTCCCAATATCTGCCGATAATATCTTTGCGTATACGGTGTTTAGCCAACTTGTTCAATTCGCCGTAATCAGCGCTAGGGTCAAACCGCCAAAACCTCAAACTTCCAACATCTGCAATACGGGGACTAAACTGATAACCAAGAAGACCGAACAGTCCAAATATAATATCACTGTATCCTGCGGTATCGGTCATGATTTCCTTTGGTTGTAAAACTGTTTGCTGCTCCAATATTCCTTCTAATAAATATAGCGAATCTCGTATTGTTCCTGGAATGACTATCCCATGGAACCCCATAAATTGGTCACTTGTAAAGTTGTAATAGGTAACGCCGCGTCCAGCACCGAAATATTTAGGATTGGGTCCTGAATGGATTGTCTTAACAGGAGTCACAAATCGAAGTCCATCAGCGGATGCTACTTCGCCGCCACCCCATACTTGTGCTAATTCCAAAGGAGCATGATACGCAACCAAAGCAGCGTTAGCCTTTGTGATCGTTTCTGTTCGAAAATAGTTTTGCTCTACCCACGTAAGCCGATCATATCCTAATGAAGATATGCTCGGCTTTACTACTGGATCTAGCCCAATATTACAAGATCGAGCAATTAGTATAGCACAGGTACTGATGCTAAGATCTTTCATTCGTGAGTCGCCTTGACTTATGTGAGTAAAAGCGGCGGTAAAGTTTGTCCATTGATCCACTTCTAGAAGAAGTTCTGGCAAATCGATATGCGGCAGAAGGGACCGAACCTGGTTTCTTAGTATTTTAACCGATTCTGATTCTTCCAGTTTATCAAGGGGAGACAGGATTAATCTATCACATCCCGCAAAGCTTTCAATTCGCACCACCGGATTGTCGGCCCACCTTTCAGCGGCCTTTCTATAAGTTTGGTCTAGTTCTTCTGCTAATGGTTTCAAGGCTTCCTCTGCAGACGAAGGCCATTCCAGCATTCGCAATATCTGCGGTCTGGCGACTTCCCAAGCACTACCTTGCAGTAATTGTTCCCTTGGATCGCCGTAGTGTTGACTATCGCGGACATAGATATCGTGCTTTTTCAAAGCATCATACACTCTGTCAATTACCCAAAATGTATAGCCGCAAGGGTCTATTGTATTTGCTAAATCTTTAGTAACAAGCTTTCTCCAAAACGGACTAATGCCATCTAAAGGTGCATCAGAATACTTATGTTTCCCGGATTTCGATTCACTGGCAGCAAGAAACTCCCATGTTCGTATGACAGATTGACCGGCAGAGTTGGCGTAAAACTGTAACGTTTCCATTAATTTTGGAAGGTATCTACGGACGGTAGAATAATTACGGAACAACTCATCAAAGGCAACCGTTTGCCCCTGTGGCTTAGTTAGACTAGCTACCGTTTGTACAGAGGACTCTAAATCATTCTTGGGTATTTTAGAAAAAATAATCTTCCGCAAGTCGGTAGCTGAAACGTTTTCATCCAACAGCAAAGAACAGGCCTCTCCCAGCTTTCTTGCCGCCGAATCCAAATCCCGAATTGTTCGAAGCCTGGTCTTCTCGTCTTTACGGTTAGCCCCCTTAACCATAGCAGAAAACACTTGCTCCATAACGCAAAGTACATCGTCTTGAGCTGTTATCGTAAAAATGATAGCAAAGGAAACGAGTGTAGCAATTCGTCGATCAGTTGGCATACGAACGATAGTTTGTGCTTTGGCCATAGAAGCATATCTTGCCAGCATCCGAATTCGCCCCATTGGGATATAAGAAATATTCCAGTTCTGAGCGCCTAATGATCGAATCACTTTAAGTCGTTCGATTGCTTTTAAAAGTCCAGATACAGATGGATTTGTCGGTGAACGCCTTAGTAGATCCAGTACGGACTGTCTATGTTGTGAATCTGGTTTTAGGATATTCTCCAACCGATTGCGCTGCTCACTGTTCGGAATACTGGAAAGTTTTTTCCACAACATTAGATTTGCGCGGTCGCGAACCTGCGAAATGAGCCTTTCCAAGATCGTAACACCTGGCAGAATGATTTTTTGATCTACACAACGTGCCGTTGTAATATCAAAGAGAATACTGGGTCTTTCGGTCGAAAGCCAAGATCGAGTATATAACCATCTTACCAATCTCCAATGATTTGGCTGATCATTGAAATATGTATATCCGAAGGCTTTACATATTTCAGATGTATGATCCCAGCGGCTTTCGCCGTCACGATAACACGCCAAATCGCCAATATCAATGTTTAATTGTTTAGTAACATAGTGGTATACATTTACTGGTACTTCCGTAGGATCGGATAAAAAAGTGCCTAAAAAGCGCAGTGTTCCTAGCTGAATCGCAAATCCTAATCGGTTATGCTGACCTCGGTGTCTAAAAATCAGACTCCGATCATGATCATCAAAGAGAAAGTATTTTGCTAATTGTTCTGGAGAGGGTTCAACCTTGAATTGTCCATATTGATCTTTTTGCTCAGATGTTAAAAACTCAACTGGCATTACATCAACACTCCTTATCAATTGCCCAATTTTTCCCAATCAACTAAAAGCTTTTTCAATTGCGTCTTCCAGCTCTATAATTGAAGGTTTCGAATACCTGCGAGTTACATTTATATCAGCATGCCCAGCCAAGTCCGCCACTGTTGAAATATCGATTCCTGCAGAAACAAGCTCACGACAATAAGTATGTCTTAATTGATGAGGATGAACGTAAAACTTTTCAAGAATCCTTTGAACCGAACGTATAGAAATTCTTTTCTGATAGTTTGACAGGAATACTACATCCTGAGAATCTTCTCTTGAATCGAGATAATTTTTTAGGTGTAATCGAGCTTCTACCGGCAAAGGAACTTTACGCTCAATATCTCCTTTGCCCTTTCTAACTATAACAGTTCCGTTTCTCTCATTTAACACAATATCTTGCTTGTTTAAGGCAACTAACTCAGAAACTCGAAGTCCTGTATATAGAAGAGTATAGGTTATTGCTATATTTCTTAGATTTTGCGATCGTTCAGCCTCTCTGAGCATTTTGTTACGATCGTTACGTTCAAGTGATTTTGGGGCAATATTACGAGTTTTCCTATATTCTGGCTTTCGGATATTCCGCAATATATTTGTGTTGTTCAGGGATTTCGAGAGACTGGATATGGCTGCAAGCTTATTTCCTATCGTTGAAGCACTTAAGCCTTTTTCTGAAAGATATTTTATATAGTGCTGGATATCCAAACGAGTTAAAGAATCTAAACAACCTCCATTGATTTCAAGCCATTTTGAAAACTTTGTAATGATCTGAGTATATAATTTTATCGTACCGTCACTACTTCCCTGAGTAGTATGGAAGCTAATAAAGTTGTTGATGATTTTTGCGTCACTTATTTCAGCCATTACACAACCCTCTTTACAGTGTTCTAGGTCTCCATTATACAATAAAGCGTCGCAAAAGGCTATTTTTGCGACGCTTTATTGTACAGGGACTTTATTAAATAATAGGTCCTATTACCAGCATTCGGATGTTGGTAATAGGACCTATGCTATGTTTTATTGATTCTGTTTATTGATGTCGCTACCGGGATTGAAATCTTGATTACCAGCGGCGTCAACTCCTAGCCCAATTATGTTTATCAGTGAATCGCCTCCGCCCATTATTTGAGCATTTATTCCACCGAAATTGCTATGCTCCGCCGTTGCCAAAGCTCCATAATAGCCATAGAGCGGTTGATTGATGGTCAGCGTGCCGTTCTCGTAGTTGATGGCATAGTTACCGGAAATCAGCCCACCCGGCGTAATGATGTAAGTTTTAGGGATAACCGCCCCTTGTGATGTCCCACTATAAGTAAGGACACCTAAAAGATCCGCACTTGTTTCGCCATTCGCTAGCCCGCTATACGTCACGCCGTTACCGCCGCTGTAGGCCCTGCCGTTATAGGTTATAGTGGCATTGTTCGCCGTAATGGTCAGGGATGCCGGGCTCACCGTCAGCTTACCGGATATATAATTAACGTTGTAGTTGTTCGGGTTAAATGTGCCGCCAACGGCTGCACTGTCTGAAATTGTATAAGATGCCACACTGGCTGTGGGATCACTGCCCGCGCTGGTTAGTGTCACTGAACCGACCGTTTCACTATTTTGCAGGCCATTGGTTGTAAAACCGGTTACATTGTTAAAGTTAACCGCTTGGCCATATGTTTTGCTAACGCTATTCGCCGTGATGTCTAGAGCTGCGGGAGTAATCGTCCCGCTTAATGTTGCCGGTACTCCACTAAGGGTATAATCGCTTGCTTTTGTTCCACTAAGACTTACACTGCCTACTATTACTGTATTAGCTGCATTCACATCTGCACTATTATAGGTGCCGCTACCACTTATTGTTACCGCTTGTGCATCGGTGGGCAGCACTCCGGTCGTGAAGTTACCTGTTGACAAGGTTGCTGTATTTGCACCATTATACACTTTGGTAACAGTAGCTCCTGCCGTCAAGGCTAATTGTATGGGCGTTATTGAGCCGTTTAGTGTGGTCGGCGCTGACGCTATTTGATAATCGCTGGCCTTTGTTCCTTCAAGGTTTAACGTTCCTACTGTCACAGACGCTGCATTCACATCGGCGCTGTCATAGGTGCCGCTACCACTTATTGTTACCGCTTGTGCATCGGTGGGCAGCACTCCGGTCGTAAAGTTGCCAGTTGACAAGGTTGCTGTATTTGCACCATTATACACTTTGGTAACAGTAGCTCCTGCCGTCAAGGCTAATTGTATGGGCGTTATTGAGCCGTTTAGTGTGGTCGGCGCTGACGCTATTTGATAATCGCTGGCCTTTGTTCCTTCAAGGTTTAACGTTCCTACTGTCACAGACGCTGCATTCACATCGGCGCTGTCATAGGTGCCGCTACCACTTATTGTTACCGCTTGTGCATCGGTGGGCAGCACTCCGGTCGTGAAGTTGCCAGTTGACAAGGTTGCTGTATTTGCACCATTATACACTTTGGTAACAGTAGCTCCTGCCGTCAAGGCTAATTGTATGGGCGTTATTGAGCCGATATTGCCTGATGCAGTGACAGTGCTAAAACCATAACCATATACTGGCTTTTCATTGCTATCAGTTACGGTTATTGTCGGGGCGGCACTGGCGGTTACAAGCAGCGGACTACTGATGCTGTTTACATTTTGGTCCGAATAGTTCCCGGTTGTTGGAACACTGGCTATCAATGCCGTAAAGCCACTTATAGTGCCAATTTGATAGTTGGCGGAAGTAAGATTGCTGACGCTCGTCGTTCCATCATAAATTTTTGTCACAGTACTAGTAAGGGACTGAGTAAAAGTCAGTGGTGCCGCCAAAATCAACCCATTGCCACTGGCACTGGTCGAAATCTGAGAACTAATCGTAGAACCATATTGACTAAAATTATAATTTCTCAAAAAGGTTCCAGAGATAGCTGCAAGATTTGGCGCATAAGCCAGCCAACATCCCGAGCCGCTAGTAGTGATCGGACCACTAGCACTTAACGAAGTTCCTGCAAATGACAATGTATTGGTTCCTATCGTTATCGCTCCGTTATACTGTTGCGCACCAGAAGTCGTTACATTGCCACCGGGGCTGTAAGTGGTGCCGTAAGCGGTCATAAGATTCCCGCTAACGGTAAGGTCGTTGCTGCTTACCGTATAGAGCGGTGAAAAAGTGGCTGTAACGTCACCCTCCGCTGCAGCCAATTCGCTGTTGCTGATTGTCCCCCCGAGAAACGTCAAAGTATTCGCTGTCATATTCAGTCCGGTGAGCACGGTTCCTGAGTAGTATGACGAACTATATACCGTACCGCCGCCTGTTTTAGCGGCAAGCAAGATATTATTACTGCCGCTAAGGTTATTTGCAACAAATGGTATATAGAAAAAGCCGGTGCTATCATACACCGAGATTGAATTGGCACTAGTTCCGACCGCGGCGTAAACGGTATCGCCCGCAGTTGCCCCGGATATCGTACCAGAGATGATCTGATCGTTCGTATTCCAGAAGGAGTTCGTAGGAGTAGTGCTACTCCACCCATACAGCCCGCTAAAATAATCACTGCTCTCATGGCTCACCGTGCCGGTGCTATAGCAGTTGGTGGCAGTACCGGAGTTATGCCCCACCAGCCCGCCTATATAATCTCCGCCGCTACTGCTATTGTCGCCCAACGCGCTATTGTCGCTCACCGCGCCGGTGCTATAGCAGTTAGTGACAGTACCAGTGTTATACCCCACCAGCCCGCCTAAGGAATCTCCGCTAGTCCCGAAGGCGAAGGGATTTTCGATACTGTTATCAGTCACCGCGCCCGTGCTATAGCAGTTGGTGACTGTGCCGGAGTTAGCCCCCACCAACCCACCTATACGATCTTCGCCGCCGTAGCCGCCGTCTTGGCCGCTATTGTCGCTCACTGCGCCGGTGCTATAGCAGTTAGTAACAGTACCGGAGTTATACCCCACCAGCCCACCTATATTCTCTTCGCCGTAATTGCTGTTGTCGCTCACCACGCCGGTGCTATAGCAGTTAGTGACAGTACCAGCGTTAGACCCCACCAACCCGCCAACATTGCTCTGGACACAGGTTCCAGTAATGCTGACCCCCACAAGCCCCACATTGCGGATTGACGACTCGCTGTTGGTTTGGCTGAACAGGCCTACATTTGTTGCCGAACTGTTAATGGTAAGATTGCTAATGGTATGGCCGAGGCCGTCGAAGGTGCCGCTTAATGCTGTTGATATCGGGCTGCTGGTATATGTAGTCCCCGATACGTTGATGCTTCCACCCAGGGCGTAGTAACCACTGCCCGAATTATTAGATATATCGGTCGCTAAGGTAGTTAAGTCATCCACAATGGTATAGTAATGGCTCTCTATATTTAACGAACCGCTGGTCGAAAGGTTGATCGCGGCCCCGCTGGCCAGATAGTAGCCGTCGCCGCTGCCATAGGTCATTATTAACCCGCCGCTGCCGGATGAGGTTATTGGGGCATTGATGTAAATATTCTCACCGGCGCTCAGGGTCAGATTTCCCGTTCCGCTCCAGGCGATCGGCGTGGCGACGGTTATATTTCCGCTAGCCGCTTCATCAACATTGGTGTTGCTATTAAGCGAATTATCAATGCCGCTCGCGTCGGTAATGGTCAAGTCCGTCGGGTCTAAGAGCCAGGAGCCGTTTTTCCCGTTCGTCGCCCCGGCATTTACCGAGCCGATTTCCGTTAGTGTGTGGCCCGAGGTTTCGACGCTGCCGCCGTTGCCACTAACGCTGCCGCCCTTGGCGGTGATTGTACCGGCAAAATTGGTTGTGCCGTCAGACCAGACGGTTACGTTGCCGCCATTGCCGTTGGTTATTGCACTCGCGTTGATTGTGGTGCTTTGGTCAATTGTTGTTGTGATTGCGTTTTGGTCCGTGCCTTGGCCGTGGGAATCGCCGCCAATTAGAATTGTGCCACCGCCCGCATCGCCGGAGGCATTGAGGCTAGCGCCTGCTGTAGTGAGGGTATTGCCGAGTACCTTTATGGTTCCGCCAGTTTGTCCTGCTTTTTGTCCTGAAGCATCTAAAGTGCCGCTAACACTGACTGTGCCGGTAGTACCGCCATCTAAAATAATAACACCATTTTTACTGGTCATGCTTTGCGCCTGGATTTTGCCACTGTTGTTGACCACGGTTCCGGCTAACGCATCTGCCGTCCTGGCGCTCATATAGACCTTGCCGCCGTCAGCCTGGATAACACCGCTATTGGCGACGCTAGCCTTGAGGGCCGACTGGTCAACGACCAGGTTTAAAAAGCCATCTCCCGCCATATCAAGGGTCACAGCATTGCCACCTGCTAAGGCCACCGTGCCTTGATTAGCAACGATAAAGCCTGTATTTTGCGCCTGTGCGCCGAGGAGTGCCACATAGCCTCCCGTGCTCGCCGTGATGGTTCCTTGATTAACGATGGCAGCATTGCTGTCACCGCTAAAGGTATTTTTGCCAGCTATAAAGTCGGAATCGGTGATATTGCGCGTCGAAGCCACGAGACTACCAACGTTCACTGCGGAGCCAGGGGCGAAGAGAACACCATTGGAATTAATCAGAAAAACTTTACCGTTAGCCGCTAAAGTACCATAGATCGCTGAAGCATCATTACCGGTCACGCGATTGAGGGCTACAGAATTGACACTAGGCTGGATGTACTGAACGGTTTCGCCTTTGGCGATATTGTAGTTTTGCCAGTTGATGGCGACTTGATCACTGGTGGTGATGGTCATTTTATTGCCACTAGTGGCGATGTTCGCCGCGCCCGTTGTCACCGTCGCGCCGGATGGGTTCGCGAGTGCAGGGCTATAGGCACTGAGCAATAGGCCCGTAGCGATGATCGGCACCGCTATCATTTTTATGATGGCACGTTGCCACCGTCGTTTCCATTTCCTTTGCATGGTAATTGCCTCCGTATCTATGTTTGTTTAAAACGATTTCGTGCCCCGTATCCAGAGCCGTCCGTTTTTGTCGGTATCGGATTGCGCTATCGCTGAGCTTATTTTCCAGGCGTAGTCGACGCGAATGCTATAGCCATTGGGGCGGTTATAGATGATGCCAAGTCCGGCGCCCGTTAGACTGCGGTCATCGCCAACGCTTTTATTCAGAATGACATAGCCGTTATCAATAAAGGCAGCAAGTTGTAGCTGCGGTGTAGGCATATTCCAGTGCAGTTCTCCCGTGAAGAGATAGCCCTCGTCCCCGTCGGCTTCGCCTTGCGGATAAGCCCGCACGCCGCTGGCGCCACCCAGCGAGAGTTGTTCCGAAGAGTCCAGGTTCTTGCTGGCTAGCTGACTGCTGAGTGCGAGCGAGTAGCTGAGCCGGGAAGTCAAATATTTTTGCCGTAGTAAGCTGAGATTTGCTTTGGTATAACTACCAGCCGTTTGCAACGTGTCATTGGTAGTTGCGTAGGCAGAGTCCATGCTCAGATGCCCACTGGTTAGTGTAAAATCAAAACTACTGCTGCCATCGCCAGCGCTATCACTGTGGTCACCACTGAGTCCCAAATTCACGGCATTAGCCTGTTTTTGGCTGTCGCTGCTCGTGGTTAGGTCACTTAGGTCTTTGTGATCATAGCCGAGGCGCAGATTAAGATTGGTATCGCGCGCGCGCAGTAGTGGATAGGTTTCGTAAAGACTAGTCGTCTTGGCTACCCCACTGGCATCGAGATAGGCATACGTTTTTCCTAATAAGTAGCTAACACTAGAGTAGTTAGCACCAAATTTTGCCCCATCCGAACCCGTCGGCAGGTTATAACCCACGTTCCAGTTGTTCATGCCGGAACCAGCGTAGAGTCCGCCGAGGGTTAATTGGTCGCCAATGTTATTTATATTATTCAAGGCGAGGTTTAGACCAACCCGATTAGCACCAGTGAAGCGGTTGCCCCAGTTGTCGCTGTATGTTTGGCCAGTCATACTGGTAGCATCGCTTATTTCTAAGATTAAATCCGAGGTACCTGGCTCTTTACCAGGTGCCAGGGTGCTTTTGAGGCTAATGCCACTACTGTCACTTAATAGCAGTAGCACTCGTTCTAGGTTATCGCGGCGAATTACGCCACTACTTTTCAGCGGGCTAACCAGTTTTTGTATGTAGCTGGTGGATAGCCGGGAGTGGTTGCGAATGTCGATTTGACCGTAATGGCCGACTACGACTTCGATGGTAATTTCACCGTCGGTGCTTTGCTGCGGCGGAATAAAGGCGCGGGCGACCAGATAGCCCCGGTCGCGAAAGTATTGGCTAATACGTTCGGCGCGCTGGCTGAGTTCAGCGAGGGTTAGTGCTTTGCCAACGCTGTCACCGAGCAATGCTGTGAGCTGGCTTTCTGAAAATACATCTTGACCCGTAATGTGAAAGCCATTGACTGTGATCGTTTGCCCACCACTTGCAGGCGTTTGGTTTGTACCTTGTTGGACGGCAATGCCAGGCGGCGCGGTTATAGGTGCTTTGATTTGGCTTTCTTGCGTATTCTTTAATACATTGCCGGCATCAGGTGCCTGCGCTGCGAAGGCGGAAGAACTAGTTAGTAGTAGGCACATCGTCGCAATGGAACAAGTCTTTTTACGGTGTTGCAATTGTATTTTAAACATAGGTATGTGTCCCCTTTCGAGTATTGATTTATTGAGATGCAAAATTCTGAGACAGGCCCCTGCTTTTGAATAAAAATTCATTTGGTTTTCTAGAAACCATTATTTTGTAACAGGTTCTATGAAGTAAGAAATTAAAGAAATCTGTGGCAACGATGATGGGTGTTTTTGCATATCCCCCGAAAGAGTATATTATAGTTATGTAAAACACGTTGAGAAAATCTTAGCGTGCTTCTTACTAACGCATCAATGATCTAAACTATAAATATAGTATCCTAAAAAACGCTCGTTTTAAAGGGGCGATAAATGCCTTGTTGACTGCAGGTTATTTATGGTCATATAATAGCAAGTAAAAGTATATATATGGTATTTGTAGTCACGGAGGTACTGGATCATGGTTTATGGATACATTAGGGTTTCAACAGCCAAACAGGATGTCGACGATCATCCATGAATTAGCTCATTTAGTGATCTCGCCACCGCCAGCCCCTGAAGTCTAGATAGTTTACATAACGTTAGTATGCTTTTTCGGAGGATATGCAAAACACCCAAAGTTTAATGCCTTTTCCTGTTCTGTTAGACTGTTATTGTCTTTCATATTGTCGGCAGTTGTAACTTGCTCTGCACTTGACTTATCCATCGTGATTGTGTTAGTGATTGGCGCTGTTTCTACCTCTGCGGTGTTCACCGCTGCCATACAGAACGGGTTGCCGAGCATCAATATAATTAAAGTGCTGGCGATGATTTTTGAAATTTGTTTTGATTTAAACAAGTTAATACCTCCTACTTTTCAGCAACGCTCTATTTCAGTCATTCAAGGGCTTTACCGTCGTCTGTTCTACGATTACCCTCGCTAGTTCTTCCACCGATGATACCAATTGCTGTCTGCCTGAGATAATTTCCAACGAATCAGTTTCCGGATGTATCATTACCGTCAGTAAGCAGGGATTATCTCGGCGCAAAGCACTCTCCCAATTAGGGTTATAGTTAGCCACTTCCAATACCACTACCTCTGGACGAAGCATTTTAAGCTCATTTATAGCTTTATCCATTGAAACTTCTATAAGACGGGTACGCAACTGTTCTACTTTCTGCAGCCCAGCTGCCAACTCGCAAAGATATACGGAATTACCGCAGAAAACGACTTCTATCGGCTTCAATATTTCACCCACTTTTGAAATAAATTGGTACATTTAAGTAGTTCTTTATATAAGATAACAGAAATTTTCCCAAAACACACTAGACCAAAGTATAGTTTTTGATAAAAAAAAAGTATAGTTTTCCTATACTTTTTGCCCCAAGCCCTATATTGTATGTGTTTTCTTCACAAAATCACGCTGCTATTTCCGTTTCAGCGATCTTCCTTACCGGAAGTCAATCCCATTTCCGCAGCAAAAGTAATCACCTGGACGCGGTTCTCAAGATGAAGTCGGTTCATAATCTCCCCCATATGATATTTTATTGCAGCTTCGCTGAGCCTCATTTGCCCGCCAATCTCTTTGTAGGTCAAGCCCTGGGCTACCAGCGTGAGAATTTCAACTTGCCGGGAGCTTAATAAGGAGGTCTTATCCGCAACGATATCCGCGACTTCCCGCTCCCGCTGTAATCGGGCGAATTCTGTCAGCACTTTGGCGGCCAAACTAGGTGAAAGAGGCGACTCACCACGATTTAACCCCACCAATAGTTCTAGAAATTGTTCTTTGGGCATTCCTTTTAGCAAATAACCTGATGCACCTGCTTTGATGGCATTAAATAAATGATTGTCAGCCTGAGACACTGTCAGCATCACAATTTTAATTTCAGGGAATTTGGCCTTGATAAGCTGGACACCTTCAATCCCGTCCACGTCTGGCATCTGAACATCCATTAAAATGACCTCAGGCGCTAGTTCTTCCGTTTTGTGCAAAGCCTCCTGGATATTCATTGCCATTCCTACAACTTCAATATCATTGGCCGTCAAAAGATTTTTCAATCCATCCATAAATAAGGCATGATCGTCAACTAATAACACTCTCATCGCAACATTTCCTTTCCGCCGCTAGGGCACAATTCCAGTTCGATATTAACTAACACCTGCCGTCAGCGGGACTTGCAAGATCACATTGGTGCCAGCACCCGGCTTCGATTGGATATGAAACTCGGCTCCGATCTCCGCCGCCCGTTCCTGCATAATCTTCAGCCCAAAGCTACCTTTTTTCTCGGCTGCCACCGCAAGATCAAAACCACACCCGTCATCTTCCACTCGAATATCCGCCAAACTGCCGTTAACCCTGATAATGACCTTGACCAGACGGGCTCCGGCGTATTTTCGAATATTAGTTAAAGCTTCCTGAATGATTCGTAGCAGTTGCACTTCGGTGGTCGGCAATAGTATCCCCTTGGCAAATTCATTACTAATCAGTAATGTCGTATCAATTCCATAGTTTTGCTTAAACCACTGAATATATTCTTCTAAAGTCTGCCATACCCCTTGCTCAACAACAGCGGAGCGTTGTAACCCAGTTATAGATTCTCTGATATTGACGTGCATTTCCTGGGTAACTCTAGCTAGTTTTTTTAGGAGTACATCCGCTTGAACCAGTTCTTTTTTATCCAGCATAGAACGAGCGGCTTCCACTTGCATATTTATATAACTCCATGATTGACCATCCCCATCGTGCAGTTCCCTTCCTAATCGTTCCCTCTCCGCCATGATAGACAATGCTTTTTGCTGCTCAACCATTTTGGTATGAGCTCGCTTTTGCTCAGTAATATCTTTGATTATTATCGTTTTGCCCAGCATATGACCTTGTGTGGTTTTAAGCAGTATTACACGTATTTGATAAAAGCGGCATTCATTAGAAAAGTCCCGAGTAGCCTCCAAAGTTTCCAAACTAGGGCTATCACCAATTTCATTCAATACCGGCCAAGCGGCAGCGACTTCTTCAAATTTACCGCCTACCATTGCCGGAATACCAATGAATATCCTTTGTGCTGCAGGATTCATGTCTACGATGTACCCTTCTTCATCAACAACCATAAGACCATCAATCATATTTAAAACAGCAGTTTTCTCCGCAAGGGTAAGGATATTATAGACATGCCAGCGATAAAAGCCCCACGTTATTAATAATCCTGCCAATAAGAAGCCCAGTGGCAGCGGAGCGAACTTTTGGACACCTGGAACTGCATTCAGTAAAATACTGATCAGTGAAAATAAACCGGATATTGTGAACCACAAAGCCTGCCTCCGGCGCAGGCCTACACTAATAATAACCCAGCGCACACTCAGCGCCACGGTTATGACGCATAGCAAATAACTATTTAATCTCAACACCAGATCGGCATTGTTATAAAATAACCCATCCCGTAGATCAAATACGATGCCCACCCACAGACAGCCAATAACTACCAAGGAGGCACGCCCTATTATCGCGGGGATAAATTTTTCTTGGTTACTAATTTCCAGAACAAATGCAAACCAGAAATAAGGAGAAAGAGCAATAGCCATGCTCTGAAGCTTAATCCAGAGCATCTTATCTGGCAATTCGGTACTGACATTGGCCAGAACCAGGAACAAAAGCCAGACACCTTTACAAACCTGACCAAATGCCTGAGGCTTAGCCCCAGGCATTTGGCGAAACTGCCAAGTATATGTAGCCAGGGAGATTAATGCTCCAACTACAAATAAGTAAACCCATATGTTTTCGATTGGTTGGTAAGCTTGGATCGGCATGACAGCATCAGTTCCTTTTTTGTGTTAAGATAAAGCCTCTATTCATACAGCATTTTACAGTAAAATTTGATTCAATATTTTGAGACCTTGAATTATTGATCTTTTCGACAAAAAGGGAAGTAATCCTCTTATTTTGGGGTTTTGTTATATTTCATCCTGTAAGGGGTATGGAAACATAGCCATCAAGCTAAGGAAATTCAATAATGGTAGCCACTAATCAGACACATATTTTTTACTAAGTATTCATTCTGTTCATGATTTTAATAGAATATCTCTAGCGTGCATCAATGCTAAAATCGTTTTATGGCATACCAAAGAACCACTACATTTACAGTGGGATAATTTACAAAATTATTAAATTTATTTATGCTGCCATTTTATTGGAAAGCCGCGTTCTCTTTGCAACTTCTACATCCATAAAGCAGCAGAGGCAAACGAATTCGCATGTACAGTAACGATACAGGCTGAGTTGGTGATAAACATCAGCAACATCAAAAGTTTTGCCAACAGTTTGGATATTGGTTGTGGTAAACACAAGGTAATGCTCCTATTTCTATAAAGTAAGCAATGAAAAAATTCTGTGCACAAAGAGAACGTCTTAATCGCATCAAAATTTTATTTACATACAACAAAAAATCATTAAATGATGGGTAAGTTTGACTAAAACCTCGAAATGTAAATTAGAGATATGTGAAAATCAAATACGGAGTGTAAACCCTTGGGTCGAATCTGACACAAGGGCTTTTTTACAGATTCAGCAGAAGTCTGCAACCTCATATATATATAAAGGGATTGCAGACTTTTATCAATGAATGTGTAAATACTTCTCAGTCTTTAATGTGTCATATTATATTATCGCATCTGATATGGCATATGAGATGCGATAATATTTGCGGAGTTTATAAAGCGGATTTGGGACAAAAACAACTGAATTATATGAACTTTCCTATCATTTAACTGATGATTTACATTTCACGATTGTAGCAAAATTTACCCATATTTAGATTCTAAGAACTTTATTTTACAGGAGAAGATGGTCTGCTCAAAATTCAGCTATCCAAGAGTGGTTCTTATTGTATATAAATACAAAAAAACTATGTTTAAGAGCTTTATTTCGACAACTTATGCATAAATATACAGTTATAATGGACAATGTGTGAAAAAAGAAAAGGAATTTGTCATGAAAAAAATAGAATGTAAGATCGAGATATTACGGCAAAGAATGCACGCAGTAGCACTTGAAAAAGGCCTATCACATCCAGATGTGTTAAAGGCTAGTAAAACATTGGATGAAGCACTAAATCAATTCTATAGCGTTAACCCCTATAATATTTATCTGCTTAAGAACGTTATATAGATAAAGAGCATCCAATACGTATCCGATAAGTGCCCACTATTATTGAATCTCCTTAGCTTGATGGCTATGGCCAACACCCCTTATTATATCAAATATAATATCATCTCAAAAATTTAAAATAACTTTTAAAAAATATATTTTTCCGATGGCGAATTGTCAAGCTAAGCGCAACACCCCACCCGAAAATAATTCAAATGGAGTTTTCCAATCAAGTCGTTTTCGTGGTCGATGATTGAGAAACTAGACTGCTTTAAGAACGTCAGCGTCAGAAGCCTCTTGAAAGTTAGTGTTTTTGGGAAAGAATTGGCGCAGCAATCCATTCGTGTGTTCATTGATAGGTCGCTCCCATGGGCTATGCGGATGCGCAAAATAAGTCTTGGTTTTAAGGGTTTCTTCAATCTCAATAAAGCGAGCAAATTCTTTTCCATTATCAAGTGTAATTGTATAACAGGGCAACTTGCGTAGACTAGTTGTCATTGCTGCCAGGACTGTCTCAGCTTGGCGGTCCTTGCAACCAAGAATGATGTGGCCCGATCAACCAGCGTTAAAAAATGTCCGCTACCACGAGTGCCAGCTACCGTATCGCCTTCCCAATCTCCGATCCGTTCTCGTCTTGCAACAATTGCAGGTCTTAGCTCGATGGAAGTAGTAGCAGAAAGTTTACCGCAACGTTCACTCTTTCCATAGGTGATGCGTCCTTGGCGACGTAGCTTCGGTATCAAAATTTTCGGTAGCAAACCATCTCTTAAAGCTCGGTAGATTGTAGGAACAGAGATGGGTAGCTTCAGTCTACCGATGACTTGTTCAGGAGACCAGTATTGTTCAATACCTTGTACAATTTTGCTTTGTAATTCTGGTTGTATAATCTTTCTAACGGGCCGGCAGGCTTGACGCACTTTGGTAGCGTTCTTGTGCGCAATGAGTCTTATAAGGCTGCAACGATATGTTGTTACGATTCAACTCGCGGCTAATTGTAGATGGAGAACGTTGTAGCACCTTAGAAATATATCGTTGACTTTTACCTTCTTCTAACATGACTCTTACTTCTTCGCGTTCCGCTATGGTAAGATGGATGTAGCTCATTTTTTAGGTTACCTCCGTTTATTGTGGTTGCTCGCACTTCCATTATAACGGATGCCTAAACAATGGGCCTTTTTCATCGTTTTATATAGTGTTGCACTTAGATTTTAAATCGGTCGATAATAAACATGATTTTCCACCACATCAGCAAAAAGATTGCCTAAAAAAAGTTTCTAAGAGCCGATATAACCCCTCTAATTATAGGCTATGTCCGTATCTGTATTGCTCTCTGTTGTCATGGGCATAGTAGTATTGTACAATAAGACGTACGTATGTTCTTGATGGTAGGAATGACGATGAACGCGAAGAGTTCTATTTATGAGTAGCGCAAGAAGGAGGAGTATTTTTTGTTGATTGACTTAGAAAAACAATTGTTGGTTGAAAAAATCGAAAATTTAATTAATGAAATCAAAATTGCAGAAAGAAATCAATTACTAACAATTGATCTTTATGTTCAATTGGAACATACCCTTGAGAAATTAGTATCACTAAGAAGAACATAAAAATATTAAAACTATCATAATGACTATATAGAATTATTCACTTTAAACATTCATTTCTAAATTTTGATAAATAAAGGTTATCATAACCCAGAAATATCTTTTGTTATTGATTCATCTGAAATATTATACTGAATGTTGTTCCATCCTCGCTTGTAGCTATATTAATCATTGCACCATGACTTTTAGCAATCCTATAACAGACTGCTAATCCCAATCCAGTTCCGTTTGATTTGGTAGTCAAGAATGGGGTTCCAAGTTTATTTACTAATTCTTGTGGTATACCTTTGCCAGTGTCGGAAATTTCCAACATTATTGTATTAAGAAAACAATAAGTTCTTATTGTTACAATTCCAGATTGCTCCATTGCCTCAACAGCATTTCTCACTAGATTAAGAATAAGCTGGCGTATTCCTTTATCATCTAATAAAATGTCAGGTACGTCGGATGACTCAAGTTGCACATTGTGACCAAGGCTAAAAACATCTGCTTGTATTAGTGGAAAAAGAGCAGTTATTATGCTATTTAAATTTCCAAGTTTCATTTGCGAATCTTCATTTTTAGCAAGAGATAAAAATTCAGTTATGATTGAATTTGCCCTATCTAATTCTTCAATCATAACTGTAATTTGTTCAAGGTGAGATTCGAATTTAGGGTTACGATGAAACAATTGCAAATATCCCCGCACTGTTGTCATAGGATTACGAACCTCATGAACAATACTTGCCGCCATCTCACCAACAAGATTAAGTTGGGCAAGCCGTAACGTATCTTTCTCAAACTGCTGGGTTCTAGTAATGTCTTTCAAGATAATTTCCACCCTTACAAAATCATTTAATTTAACAACATTATCAATTATAAGGGTAATTTGATAATGTTGTTAAATTACCTTCTTTAAATACAACAATAGCCAATGATTGGATTTGGTAGTTTCGAAATGGCTGAGAAAACAATTTGCAGAATTGAAGTATTCCAGGTTCTGGTGCAAAGATTGAATCCCTGATATAATCGTGGCACAAACTTGAAAAAGAGGTGCAAGAGAATGTCACAAAATTTCTTTAAAGGGAAACATTTCGAGTCTGAATTTATAATTTTGTGCGTTCGCTGGTATCTAAAATATCTCCTCAGTTACAGAATGCTTGTTGAGATGATGGAAGAGAGGGGTTTGAATATAACCCACACTACCATTATGAGATGGGTTCATCAATATTCTCCCATAATGGGGTAATGGGACATAGCCATCAAGCTAAGGAATTTCAATAAAAATAAAGCCCCCCATTTGTAAAAATGTTATCCTTTTGAGAGATGATAAAACCATACAGATGGGAGAACTTATACGTGATAGCAGAAAAGGCAATATTGGATGAAGATATAAAGCATTTTTCAGATGAACTCAAAAAATGTTTTTCAAAAGCAGAGATTGAAGAAATAGCTATAGAAA
>Ga0224518_1000019_pt1 | contig 42137 bp, 36 predicted proteins | sample IRBST25metaG_FD_179891 | JGI IMG/M metagenome (GOLD analysis project Ga0224518, IMG submission 179891) | Peat soil microbial communities from Stordalen Mire, Sweden - IR.B.S.T-25 | ecosystem: Environmental > Terrestrial > Soil > Wetlands > Peat | place: Sweden: Norrbotten County, Stordalen Mire...
GGGGTTTAAATGGGCCGAAGTTGCTAAGTTAGCGATTTCCACTCCTACTCCACTATCAAGCAACACTTTATTAAAGGCACCGCCGCCCCCGACAACCATCAAAATACTGGCAACGGATGGCAAGGACTGATCGCAATATTTACTAATTTGTGCCATGGAAAAACCACGCCATAAGCCAAAGGTAAATAAACTAAGCAAGACAGAAATTAAGAGGGCAGTGACGGGATTACCAATGAAATTCAAGACCAAACGAACGGTAGTGTCCTTGTCAAAATAAATATCAGCAATTGTTGATAGTAACATTAAAGCCACAGGAAAAAGGATCGTAACAATTGTGATGACAAATCCTGGTAACTCTTCATCAGTACGTCCAGTTTTTATCCCATCCAAAATATTTTCTGGTGGCGTGATCTGAATTTTTTTACTAATAAAAGTCGCAAAGACTGGTCCCGCTAAGATGGCGGTGGGTAAGCCAACGATAATACTATACAGAATGGTTTTACCTACATCTGCCTTGAAAATACTAACGGCTGCCATTGCTGCGGGATGAGGAGGGACCAAACCGTGTACAACTGATAAACCAGCAACAAGAGGGAGGCCAATTTTAAGGAGCGAGATTCCCGTTTCTTTAGCAATTGTAAAAACAAGTGGTAATAATAATACAAAACCTACTTGAAAGAACACGGGGATGCCAACAATAAATGCCACAAACATCATAGCCCAATGTACATTTTTCTTACCAAAACGGTTAATTAGTGTACGAGCTACCCGTTCGGCACCTCCGGATTCTTCCATTAACTTACCCAACATGGTACCGAGCCCTAATACAATCGCAATAAAGCCTAATGTATTACCAAGTCCAGCTTGAATGGAACTCACTATTTTATCAAGAGGCATACCAGTGGCTATTCCGACGAAAAAGGAAACAATCAGCAAAGAAATAAATGGGTTTACTTTCATTTTTGTAATTAATAAGAGTAATAATAAGATAGCTACAAATACAATTCCCAATAACATAGTAACATTCCCCCTCTAATTTTTTGCTATTTTTCGTCGTACAGCACCTTTTGCTGATGAAGTGGTAGTCAGACCATATAGTTTAAGAAATTCGCTTTCTTCTTCATGCTGTAGCAATGGTTTGGCATTTGCCCGTCGATGATTTAATTCCTCGTCATCAACTTGCAAATGAATGCTTCTTTCAAAAATATTAATATCAATCCGATCGCCGGTTTCCACTAAGCCAATGGGGCCTCCTTCTGCTGCCTCCGGTGAAAGATAACCAATTGACAAACCGCCTGATGCGCCAGAAAAACGACCATCCGTAACGATTGCTACATTACCAACTTTTCCAATTACCTCGGTAGCACGATGCATCTCTCGCATACCAGGTCCACCAATCGGGCCTTCGTAGCGAATGACCACAACATCACCAGGGACAATTCCGCCGTTATCAATGGCATCCATACAATTTTCTTCTGAATTAAACACTTTGGCAGGACCAGAAAATATCCACATCTCAGATGGCACTGCTGAACTCTTAACCACGGCACCTTCTGGAGCGATATTACCGCGTAGTACAGCAATGCCCCCTTCTGTTGTAAACGCCTTCGCGACAGTGTGAATAATGGTGCCATCCGCAGGCTTAGCATCTACTGTGTTTTCCCCTAATGTTTTACCATTTATCGCCAGTGTTTCCAAATGTAATATAGATCGTAATTCATTCATAATCGTTAGAATGCCACCAACGGGATATAAGTCCGCTACCGTATATTCCTGACTATTAGGTACAACTCTTGTGATTAGGGGAGCATAGCGACTAATCCGATCAAAGTCATCATAGGTCACGTTCAGACCACATTCATGGGCAATGGCAGGAAGATGCAAGATGGTGTTCAAAGAACCGCCCATTGCTAGTACTACAGCTATGGTGTTATCAAAAGCAACTTTATTCATAATATCGCGAGGTTTAATATCTTTTTTCACTAAATCCATAATAATCGTGCCAGTATCATAAGCAACTTGATGTCGCAGCTCACTCATGGCCGGAATTGCTGCCGACCCTGGCAGAGACATGCCTAATGCTTCTGCCACAATGCACATGGTATTAGCAGTGCCGAGAAAGGGGCATACACCAGCGGTTGGATAATAATCAACAGTCACTTCCACCAATTTCTCTTCATCAATTTCGCCGCGAATAAATTGTTGTCGAGCAGTTTTTGACTCAGCAGGTTTTATCTTATTAATCATAGGTCCGCCTGTTACCATTGCCGCTGGAATGTTTAAGCGTGCAGCGGCCATCAACATCGCTGGTACAATTTTGTCGCAAGAGCCTAATAACACCATACCGTCGAAAATACCATGAGCTCGAATCATTACTTCAATCGAGTCAACAATTAATTCGCGACTCGGTAATACATACTTCATACCATTATGCCCCTGGGCAATGCCATCACAAATGGCAATGGTATTAAATTCTAAAGGGTAGCCACCTGCTGCGATAATTCCTTTCTTGACATCTTCGGCAAGTTCGCGGAGATGGCAATGTCCGGGGACAATTTCATTCCAGGAATTTACCACGGCAATAATCGGGCGATCCAAATTTTTGTAGATTGCACCACAAGATCCTAAATGACCTTTGGCAATGGCACGCTGATAAGCTGGTAACTGACTGAGAGTTGTATTCATAGTAAAACTCCTTTGAAATAAAATATCTAAATTTACAATATAAATGAAATAAATTTTCATTAACAATTATCATAATATACTGCTTTTTTGCCAAAAGCAATAGAAAAAGAAAATTAATTTTAAGCTAAGAAAATAAAAAGAAGCAATTTTTCAAAATAGATAGCAACAATCTTGCATGACAGTGAGGCGTCTGTTACAATGTTCCTACATGCGAAATTTCCTGTTATTTTAAAGGTTGGAGGTTGTTAGATGGAAAAAATTGAAAATACGTTGAGCTCATGCTTGCCCCGGATACGTAGCGGGTTTAATGATTTAACAAAAACGGAACAAAAAACAGCAACCTATATCCTTGATAATCCTTCCGAAGTGATACATATGACCATAACAGAATTAGCGGAAGCAGCCCAAAATGCGGAAGCAACCGTTTTTCGTCTGTGTAAAAAATTGGGATTTTCAGGCTATCAAGAATTAAAAATTGCCTTAGCTGGTGATTTATATACTCCCTTAGAATCTGTTTATAAAGAAGTCGATCCTGGCGACTCGATTCGAACAATGGCGAGCAAGATATTCCTCGGTATAAATGAAGGCTTACAGGATACCCTCAAGATTATCGATGAAGAAGCCGTTGAAAAAGCCATTGGGGCTATTACTAAGGCCCGACGTATTGATGTCTACGGCTCAGGTGGTTCCGCAGTGGTCGCCTCTGATATTGAGCATCGTTTTATGCGTTTTGGCATTTCAGTACGAGCCTATTCAGATGCCCATCTTCAAATCGCTTCGGCGACTTTGCTTGAACCAGGAGATTTAGTAATTGCGGTCTCACATACAGGAGCTAACCGAGATGTATTAGATGCTGTTAAAACGGCAAAGAGCAATCATGTCACCACGATTGCGATTACCAGTTATATGCGATCACCCCTCAGCCAAGCAGTAGATATTGCACTTCATGGTATGGGCAGAGAAATAAACTATCGTTCTGAAGCGATGGCTTCAAGACTCATTCATCTTGCTATTGTTGATGTATTATACATCGGCTCACTTTTACGTCAACAGGATAAAATAATAGAAAATATGAATAAAGTACGAAAAGCCATTGCCAAACGCAAAATGTAAAAGGAAAATATAACCTCTGTCTACATCAATTTTATGATATAGGCAGGGGGTAGTGTTGCAAAAATTTATTAACCATTATTTTTATCCCCGATACATTATTCTATTGTCATATATTGTTTTACAATTCAAGTAATAATGAGCTGATTTTAAAAAACTGAAGTACATACAAGGGACATAAATGTGCGTTTTAGATTGACGTTTATAAAAAAAAATGGTAAAGTATTTAAATGTACTAAAACTTAATACCGAACTTCGAATGAAGATAACGAGAGAGAGATTTTATAATCCGCCGAAGATGTAATGCTTTCAGGCAAAAGGATCGTTATTGGACGAAACTCTGGAGAGCCTCAATAGAGCACCGAAGGAGCAAACTGATTTATTTTAAATCAGCGAATCTCTCAGGTAAAAGGACAGAGCAAATTAACTGTTTTATTTTTGAGGCCAAATTTTACAATTTGGCCTCTTAGTGTGTTTGCTGAGGCCAGATTTTATAATTTGGTCTCTTTCTGTATTTTTGGAGGACAATATTCAATTTTTTTTTTGGAGGGAGTGAGTCAATTCAATAGAAAGTCATATCTCAATGACCAAATAGTAAGTCCAGAAAATTGGGTTTACAGTAAGGCATCTTCAAAAAAATAACTAGTCAGAACCTTTGACTGCTTATTTTCTTTCAGAAGCCTAATAAAGATTAAAAAAAAGTAACATTTAGAAAGGCGGAATACATATGTCAGAAAAGCAAAATTTATCGCGGGGACTGAAAAATCGTCATGTTCAATTGCTTGCAATTGGTGGTGCAATTGGTACAGGATTATTTCTAGGTTCAGGCAGGTCCATTCACTTGGCAGGTCCCTCTATTTTATTTGCCTATATGATAACAGGGCTAATTTGCTTTTTTGTGATGCGTGCCCTGGGGGAATTATTGCTTTCTAATTTAAACTACCATTCTTTTGTCGACTTTGTGCGTGAGTATATGGGAAACGGAGCAGCATTTATTACTGGATGGACCTACTGGTTCTGCTGGATTTCACTTGCCATGGCTGACGTAACGGCTGCTGGTTTTTATATACACTACTGGCTCCCGAATATAGCGCAATGGGTTCCAAGTCTGATCATTCTGATGATTTTACTGATCATGAACCTTACTGCAGTGAAGTTATTTGGTGAGATGGAATTCTGGTTTGCCTTAATTAAAGTGGTTGCAATTATGGCACTGATTGTAATTGGTACATTTATGATTATTAAAGGATTTTCTACAGATGCCGGTGCATCTAGCTTTACCAACCTTTGGAGTTATGGCGGCTGGATGCCCAATGGTGTAAGTGGATTTATTCTTTCTTTCCAAATGGTTGTATTTGCTTTTACAGGAATCGAATTAGTTGGTTTAACCGCTGGTGAAACAGAAGATCCAGAACGTGTTATTCCCAAAGCGATCAACAATATTCCAATCAGAATTATTATTTTCTATATTGGAGCACTTCTTATTATTATGAGCATATATCCTTGGACTTCCATTAGTCCAGATAAGAGCCCGTTTGTCCAGGTGTTTTCTGCAGTGGGAATCGCAGCCGCAGCAACCATTGTAAATTTTGTTGTCCTAACGTCAGCCGCATCTGCTTGCAACAGCGGGATCTTTAGTACAAGTCGTATGGTTTACTCTTTGGCGAAAGAAGATAATGCACCTGAGACCATGAAAAAATTAACTTCCAATCAAGTACCTGCTAATGCGACAGTACTCTCCGCATTTGTCGTCTTAATTGCGGTGATTATGCAATATATTATGCCGGAAGGAATATTTGTACTCATTACAAGTATATCGACATTCTGCTTTATCTTTATTTGGGCAATCATAACGATTTGTCATCTGAAATATCGCAAAACCAATCCGCAACTTGCTGCTAAGAACAAATTCAAAATGCCGCTGTATCCGATCATTAACTATGTAATTTTAGCATTTTTTGCTTTTGTTATAGTTACATTGGCACTCAATGAAGAAACTCGTATAGCCTTGTTTGTAACACCTGTATGGTTTATAATGCTTGGGGTGATTTACAAGATAGTTAAATCGAGAACGAAAGATGAAGAGGCCGAGAGCAGTTTAGCATAAGGTGTCTCTAAAATTAAATCCTGTTCTCCGAGCAATTTCTCGTAGCGATAGTCTCTCAAATTCACGTGTGGCTGTGATGTAATTAATATGATCCATTCTACGGCACTGATCCTCAATGTTAAAAGACTTACAGGCTTTTCGCTTGTAGGTCTTTTTGCTATATATAAAATTTGCAGAGGGGGTTGACGACAGTTGCTTAATTTTCAAATAGCAGAATACACATAAAGAAATCCTCATGCATAGTGATCGCTTACAAACGGTTTCTATGCATGAGGATTTAAAGTAGCAATAGACAGTATAACAGGTTGAGGTTATTTAGTTAGATGTAGGAAGATTTAACATCTTTAAAAACTCGTCAAATATAGGCATCCACGTCGGAATGGTTGATTTGCTTGGGAAGAAGGTATGGCCATCTTTTGCGAAGGTGGGGAGTAAATAAAATTTAGCTGTGCCACCGCCATTTACAAAAGCATTATACATTTTAGGAGAAAGGTCTGCTGGAAAAAAATGATCATTTTCAGTGTAGATCCAAACCATAGGTACAGTTAGTATAGTCCATAGCGATTATCCTTTCTGTGCTGATTATGTTTTAGGCGATTTAATCTTAACACAGAAATAAATCCGCTATGGATTTTCATTTAGTTCAATTTGATTTTACAATGAGCCTTTAAAACATATTCTTTAGAAATGTAAAAAAAACTTCTTTTAGATAAATTAAAGAAAAATGCAGGATTCTGTGGGAATATGTAGAAAAATAAGTACATTATGCAGCTGATTTTTAGTTATACGATGAAGGGTGTATGGATAATGGATACGCCAAAATTGATATCTATGTTGGAATAAAAGGTTAATGGTGTAGTTACTAAATCATGCATGTTAGCCCAATAGTTTCGTGTACTGGGCACCCAAAACTTTCTATTTTGTGGTATAATTAATTCGGACGTAGATTAAGAAAACACGGTATTTATAAGACTTCGGAGGCTTTTATTCTCGGTCAATTCATGGTTCTTCCCAAGCGGTGGGGGATGCCTATTTTCAATGACATGGTAAGCAATATATAATGACAAAAGGAAGATGAAGTATATGTTTTCAGTGTTGCTAATTTTAGTAGGAATTTATGTCGTATATCGTTTGTTGAGCCCGAGTGGATATAATTCTGCTCCATACCCCACAGGTGGTTATGGTAGATCAGGAATGGGAGGCATGTTTGGTGGCATGATCCTTGGCTATCTGCTTACGCATTATCTTATTGATCAAAACCAATATGATATGTGGCGGACTCTTGATGATGACCAATTACGTGATACTCTTGCATCAGAAGGCATTTTAAATGACTCTGATTATGATAATCTAGCAGGCCAAGCTACGGAAGGAATTCTCCCGGGATATGAAAATAGTAGCGATGGAAATGACTGGAGTACCGCTACTAGTGACTACAATGACTTTAATACGAACAGTTATGATGACAGTGGTGATAGGGATGATTTCGGTGGATTTGATTCCTAGATGTGCAATCAGTTAATTTTGTAAAAACATAGCCGACCAATTTGTGCTATGTTTTTATTTTTGCCCATAGTTGCATAAAGAGGTTTAATTTCATCTTAGGCGATTACCCTTGAAACTTTACAGTATGTAAGGTTTCAAGGGTTTTCTATATAGTGCAATAATTGCAGCCGTTAATACCTTCGAGTCTTTTATTCAGAGTGAATCAGTGGTAGCAGGAAAGATAGTGGGATGAAATAAGCAGCAAAGTAAATGAAAATATTTAGTTAAAATTACAAATTTATCCAATGGATATATATTACAATAAGAAGTGAAAAAACGGTTACTGCGTGTGATGAACTGATCTGAATTTTGTAAAAGGAGGTAAACTATGAAAAAGTTCAAAGGAGTAATTGCCTGTCTTGTTATGATATTGGGCTTGATCGCAATGCTGGTTAAGGAAAATTCGGTAAAACCAGCAGGTAATTCATTAGCAGAGAGAGCTACAATGGATTCTCAGACGTTACAAGTCATAGAAAAAGCAACTGTGGGACCTCGGTCGAAAAAAACATTGGCGTCTTTAATGAAATTTGAGGGTAGCGATTTATACACGATGCATTATTATGAGGATTATGGATTTAAGCAATATTTAGAAAAAGGTGCACCAGAGAAAATTGAACAAATTACATTCGGATGTAGCATTTTTAAAGCTCAGACCCCCACGAAACAAATACTGATGGGGCGCAACTTTGATTGGTTCCCAGAATCGGGGTTACTTCTCTTTACCCATCCTTCGGACGGTTATGCTGCTGTCACGATGGTAGATCTTAGGACACTTGGATATAAAGGTGGAAATCTTCTAGATTTGTCACCAGAGAAGCGCAAAGCACTACTGCTTTCTCCTTATTGTCCTGTTGATGGTATGAACGAATGTGGGCTTGCAGTTGGATGTATGATGGTACCAAATGCGGGGCAAAGTAAAGATCCCAATAAAGTTTCTCTTTCCACAACGACAGCGATTCGTTTAATGCTTGACTATGCTAAAAACGTAGATGAAGCTATCGCACTGTTGGAAAAATATAATATAAAAATGGATCTTGTACCCGTACATTATTTGGTTTGTGATGCCACAGGGAATTCTGCAGTCATTGAGTTTGTAGACGGTAAAATGCAAGTTCTACGAAGCGGAAAATCATGGCAGACAGCGACCAATTTCCTTTTAACAACACAAACTCACGAGGGATTCGGGCAAGATCGATATAATATCGTAGAAGGCTTTCTGGAAGGCAAGCAGGGGACGGTTGATGAATCTGAAGCTATGAACATATTGTCCCAAGTTGCCCAACATGGTGAGTGTTCTACACTATGGTCAGTTGTTTATAACGTTTCTTCAGGCGATATCCAATTAGTAAAAGACGGAGATTATACTAATGTTCACAATTTTAAGCTTTCTGAGTATTGATTCTAGTCAATAACAGAACTTTGGTTGAACTCCAAAAGGGCATAAAGAATGAGACCAGATCTTACTTCTAAACGGTTATAGCGTTTAGTAAGATCTAGTCTCGTTGTTTTTGCAGTAGGCGTCCTTAACTTGGAAGATTGGGTTTTCCATCTCCAATAATATAAGCAGGATGATCTTCAACATTCATACCAACAGGTTTTTCTATTTTTAAGAGTTGAAGCCATTTGCGGATACAATCAAGTAATGTGACCGCGACTAATACCATCAATATAATGCTAACACCGCCATTGATATTTCCTAGCATATCCCTACGCTTAAAGAACATTTCTAAATTCAATGCACCTGCATACATAACTGTAACTGCTAAAAATGCCACGGGGGCAAAGGTGATCCAGGCATAAGATTTTTTAGGTGCAATTTTTAATATAATCGTTGTACCGATGGCAAGAGCTACGACTGCTAATAATTGATTAGCCACACCGAATAGGGGCCAGATGCTTGCCACATCACCACTGTATAGTAGGTAGCCCCAACTTACGGTAACAATCAGGCTAGCGAATAAATTTCCCGGCCACCAGTTTGTTTTCTTGAAAGGAGTATATAGATAAGTACCCATAATATCTTGCAAAATATATCTTGCTACCCGCGTACCGGCATCGATCGTCGTCAAAATAAAGAGTGCTTCAAACATAATCACAAATTGATACCAATAATTCATCAGATGATCCATACCGCCAATGCCAGAGAAAATACTTGCCATGCCAACAGCTAGCGATACAGCTCCGCCTGGTCGACCAATAATATCAACACCTACCAATTCTGATAAATGTTGAATATTAACAGCTGGTATATTCAATGTGGTAAATACGGCAGGTGAAGTATTAATTGCAAAAAAATCTCCAGGGAGAAGTACGGCGGCAGAAATTAAGGCCATAACAGCGATAAATCCTTCCGTTAGCATACCGCCATAAGCAATAGAGCGCGCTTGGGACTCTAGTTCAATCATTTTCGGTGTTGTACCAGAACTGATTAAGGAATGGAAGCCAGAAATGGCACCGCAGGCAATGGTAATAAACACATAGGGCCATACCGGTCCAGGAATGATGGGGCCGCCACCACTAACAAAACTAGTAGCAAAAGGGAGATTGACGGTTGGTTGGACAATTAAAATTCCTAGTGCTAGTAAACCAATCGTACCGATTTTCATATAAGAACTCAGATAATCTCGTGGTGCGAGTAATAACCACACTGGTAGTATGGCGGCAAAGAAGCCGTAAGTCGGCAAGGCAATTGCCAACTGATTTTTGCTCAAAGTAAAGAAATCTGCCACTGGAGAGTTAGGAATATAATGTCCTGTAAATACGGCTGCCATGACTAGTAAAAAGCCCACGATTGAACCAGAACGAATGGTATCTGGTACGATCTTAAACATATATAACCCAATCATAATGGCAATGGGAATGGTCATGCTTAACGTATAGACACCCCACGGGTTTTTAAATAATGCATTTACAACTACGATGGCTAGACCAGCTAAGGCAACAATAATAATAAATAAATAAAACAGATAACGATGTAGTAACACCTGTGATAGGGCCAACTTCCCGGCGGGCAATGGTTGCTAACGACTGGCCCCCATGACGAACAGAAGCAAACAAAATAATAAAATCATGTACACCGCCTGCAAAAACAGAACCAAGTAAGATCCACATAAAACCTGGACCCCAGCCATACTGGGCGGCTAATACAGGTCCAATTAAAGGACCTGCGCCGGCAATTGCCGCAAAATGGTGTCCAAATAATACCCACTTATTCGTGGGAACAAACTCGCTTCCATCATTATAACGGTAAGCCAATAAAAAAACACATGCTGCTACTACAAGTAGCGTTACTGAATTCATTTTCATTTCGCTTCCTTTTTCAAGATATGAATTAAGAAAATTCACGCAATAATGGTGCTGTTTTATTCCTCTAACTGTTTTTTGAGACTGCTGTTCAGGTGAAAGGGGGGGGACTACTTATTATTTTTATTGTAACAAGCTTACAAGTGTCTGTGAATAATTAACAAAATGCCCATATAAATTTATATGATATCCCATACAATAAAATTTCAAAATAAAAAAACGATTCTATAGGTTTTGGTGTTGCATTCAGAAAATGAAAATTATTGATATAACCATAACAAAGTTAGGAATTTAGCTGTAATTTCAGATGCAAAGTATAGAAGATTTATGTTAAACTATAACTAAACTGTGAGAAGGTAGTGACGTAATGGCAACTTTTAACATTCAACCCGTTATTGATATTTTAGCTGAGTTAGCGAATAGTACTCAGTTTGATGCTGAACAAATTGATGAAGCAATTGACACTCTAGAAAGCATTAAGGGCAACATTAATTCTGATGATGATGAAGGTATTGATAAAGTAGATGAAATTCAAGATTATCTTGAGTATTTGTTAACAGTCGAGGAACCTTTACTAGAGGAAATAAAAGAAGAAATAACGGCGATGATCAGTGAGTTACAGATGTGGTCAAAATAACTATTTTGCTTCCCGAAAAGGTGGAAGCTTCTTTTTTTATCCAGTAAAGATTTGACCTTCCCCATTGGAGGAGAGCTGTACATCGCCGAAGTCGAAAGGGTTACTTGATATGGCTTTTAAGTAGATGATATCTTGTAGAATCTTGGCAGGATTTTGCCTTTATGTAGAAAAATTTATAATCTAATATACAGATAAAACTAATTGAATGGAAGTAATTGAGTGTTGTATTGTTGGAAGTAGCAGAACAGAAAAAAGTGCTAATTGTAGAGGATGATCAGGTTAGTAGAGATATGGTCTGTATTATTTTGCGTAAGAAGGGCTTGGAAATCTATCAAGCACAAAATGGCATTGAAGCCATTGAAATGTTTGAACAAGAAAATTTTGATTTGGTCCTAATGGACATTAATATGCCATATATGGATGATTATGAAGCCGTTAGCTTAATACGAAAAAAAGAAAAAATAATGAAGAAGCGTACTATTGTGATTGCATTGACTGCGTACGCAATTAAAGAAGATAAAGAAAAATGTTTGGCTAGCGGAATGGATGACTATCTTTCAAAGCCGATTGATATTAACCAATTAAGTGTATTGATTGATCGGTGGCTTTCACTTTCTAAAGATTGAAAATTGGCTTTTTTATATGATGATACTCTCTTGAGAGGCTTACATTTTGCATGTAGGCCTTTTGGAATTGTCTATGGATAGTGAGGGATGATAAATAAATCGATTGCTATTTAGAATGGTGCATTGAACTTATCTATAGTAGGATGTAATTTTTTTAATACAAACTATTTAGTGAAAAGGAATTTATATAAAAAAGTGGAATATATAGGTAAAAATGAAAGAAAGGAGAGGAGGCTATCTGATGAATGAAGAACTATCCAAAGAAGCTGTTTTGCTTATTATTGATGTGCAAAAAGCGATTGATGATTCAGTGTGGTCTAAATATGGAGTGCGTAACAATCTTAATGCTGAAAATAATATGGCACAAATATTAAACTCGTGGAGAAAATCTGGACGACAGATTATCCATGTTAAACATGAATCCAAAGAACCTACTTCTACTTATTGTTCTGGTGGGATAGGATGTGATTTTAAAGAATGCGTTGCTCCTATTGAGGGAGAACTAGTTATTACCAAACATGTTCATAGTGCTTTTATCGGAACTAACTTGGAAGAGATTCTCCGAAAGTCAAATTGTTTACAGCTGATCATTTTTGGCGTTATTACTAATAATTCTGTAGAGGCTACTGTCAGAATGGCGGGCGATTTAGGATTTACTACTTATTTGGTGGAAGATGCGACTTTTACTTTTCCAAAACTGGACTATAACGTAAAAATACGAACAGCAGAAGAAGTTCATGGGATGTCGCTTGCGAATTTGGATGGTGAGTATTGTAAGGTTATTTGCACTGTTGAATTAATAAAGCTTATGGGAAAGGGTAGAAATAATGTTACTTGAGTATATGAAATCAGGAGAAGAAAAGAAAGTATCGAATCTTGTATGGAATGTTTTTGAAGAGTTTGAAGCCCCTAGTTATGATAAACAGGAAGGAATTGATGAATTTAAAAAAAATATCTTGCCAGCCAAGATAAAAGAGTGTGTTGATACGGGAAAAACTTTTGTTATATGTTATAAGGAGAATGATGAAATTATTGGTGTCATTTCTGTGAGAGACAATAGCCATATTGCTCTATTATTTATAAAGAAAGAATACCATAGGAGGGGAATTGCACGTCAGCTTTTTAAAGTTGCTATTGAAAAATGCTGCAAAATCGACTCTGATTTGCAGGTTATTACAGTGAACTCTTCAGTGTATGCTGTTGGGATTTATGAAAAGCTAGGATTTGTAAAAACTAATTGTGAGCAGGAGAAAGACGGAATACGATTTACACCCATGAAATTTACTGTAAATTCTTAAGGAAGATTATTTAAAATCATTTATACGAAAATTTCTGCATCGGCTATTGTGATTGAGACAATTCAATTAGGGGATATTTTAAAGTCCTAAGCAGATAGGAGTTTGGGGGGAGTAAAGATATAGCCACTGAGAGTAAGGCACTTCCTTCAGCATTGGTTGGGTTTGGTCTTTTTGGTGGGGCGGTTTTAATCAATTGAATGTGAGGGATTTTTTTTTTTTTTTATTATTTCCAGGAAATTAATGGTGTTTTAGCGAAGAATTTGGGAGGTGACAGAATGACAATCATAAGTAATCTTTTAGTTGATGCTAAATAGGTTTAAGGATTGATGAGACAATGGTGAAAGGGGGATATTGGAATGACAAAATATCATACATTAATAGAGGAATTTCATGATTACTTTACTAGAGATGGAAATGATTGTGTGAGTCTAGGTGTAACTAAACATTTAGATGACTTACCTGATCCTAGTTTAGAAAATATCAAGGACGAAGTGGGAGCAGGGCAAAAATTGCTGGCGGATATTATAAGTTTTCCACGGGATGGACTGACTTTTGATGAAAGTCTAGATTTAGATTTAGCAGCATTGGCTTTAGAATTTGCAATTTTTAAAAATACATATACGTTTAATGGCAAAATAGCATTACAACAAAAACCAACTGCTGGTGATGATATTAGTGATGGCTTATTCCTAATGTTTATCAATGATCCTCGTTCAGCTCATGAAAGACTGGATAACATTACTGCTCGCTTGGAGAAAGTTCCTACATATTTAGTTCAATTGCTGAAGCGCCTAGATACACCTGTACAGCGTTGGGTAATGATGGATATCGAAAAGGTAGAAGGCCTACCAGAGTTATTTCAAACTATTTATAATTGGGCAGAAGAAGAACAATATCCTCAATTAGAGAGAATTGCGGTAGCCCAGAAACAAGCAGAATTAGCACTACCTCAGTATATAGAAAAACTAAAAAAGATGCCAACTACAACCAATCTCTTTATTGGAGTAGAACAGACCAAAAAATTTATAAAATTAAGGGGAATTGATAAAACCCCAGACCAACTACATGCTATGGCAACTCAATTCTTAAAAGATACGGTAGCAGAGTTAGAAACTTTACGCATCAAGCTAGTGGCTAAATATCAATTAAATCCTAATTCAACTCTTGAGGAACTACAGAGCTTTTTAAAACAGAAGTATCGTGTGAAATTGGGACAGTCTAATTCTTTGTCAGATGTGATTACTCGATATAAGCAAGAACGTGATAAGATCACTAGTTATCTTGAGAAGCGAGAGTTATTTCCCATATTTAAAGAACAAGAAATGTTAATTATGCAGACACCATCTTTTATGGCCCCATCCATTCCTGCTGGTGCGATGGTTTCTCCACCGCCCTTTAGAGACGGTATAAAAAAAAGCATGGTCTATTTAACGTTAAGTGAAGAGTTGTTAGATGAACATACTGAACTTTCCATTCCTTCTATGATGATTCATGAAGGAATTCCAGGTCATCACCTGCAACTGGCTACTGCTTGTAACCACCCCTCTGTTATTCGCCGACATTTTGATGCACTTGAGCATGCCGAAGGTTGGACAACAATGTTAGAAGATTACATGTTGGATGTTGGATATATGGGCGAGCTGACTGAGGAAACACGTTTTATTGGTAAACGAGATATTTCTAGAATCGGCGCGCGCGTAACCATTGATTTATATTTTATGACAGGTGATAAAAAGTATCTTGATGTAGGAATAGAAGTAGATTTATCCTCAGAAGACCCTTTTGTGAATGCTGGTATGCTATTACAGAAGGTTACGGGTTTTGTCCCTGGCCGTGTTCAGGCTGAACTCAACTGGTATTCACAAGAGCGGGGATATCCTCTTTGCTACTTGGCTGGTAATAAAGCCGTGTGGCAATTAAAGAAAGACATAGCAACGGCCCAAGAAGGAAAAATCGAAGGTTTAGAATTAGATAAGCTATTTCATCGCATTTACTTACAATCCGGAAACATGCCTGTTGCTTTTTTGCGTAAGGTATTTGAACATGAAAAGCTGGTAAATGTAAAATAAACTTTGCAAAAAACCTCCTCGATGTTTGAGGAGGTTTAATTTTGGGGAGGAAGTCATATATAATAAGGAGCTGAACATGATGAAGGTTTTAGGCATTAGTGGAAGCCCTCGAAAAGATGGTAACACTGCAATTTTAATTCGAACAATATTTCAGGAATTAAATGATCAAGGTATTGATACAGAGTTAATACAGATTTCGGATGTTGCGATTAAGGGGTGTATAGCATGTGGCGGATGTTTGGTACATAAGAATAAGCAATGTGTTATAAAAGGCGATAACTTTAATGAGTGCTTTGCTAAGATGGTAGATGCTGATGGCATTATACTAGGCTCTCCTGTATATTCTGCTGATATTACCTCACAGATGAAAGCGTTAATTGATAGAGCTTCTATTGTATTGGCAGCGAATAAGGGGCTACTTAAGTATAAGGTTGGTGCTGCAGTAGTAGCTGCTCGTCGTGGCGGTGCTATGAGTGCTGTAGATACCTTGCATCATTTTCTACATAGCAAAGAAATGTTTATAGTAGGTTCTACCTACTGGAATATGGTGTATGGCCGAGAAATTGGTGAAGTAGAGCAAGATCAAGAAGGCATAGCTAATATGAAAAGCATTGGTCAAAATATGACATGGATATTAAAGAAAATTCATAGTTAGAGTGGATATATTTAGTTGACTCTAATATATATTAAAAAAAGATCTCAACCTATGTGCTGAATGAACTGCAACGTTGAGATTTTCCTATTGATGAGGAGCGAGGGCGGGAGTGTGTAATTGATTCCTTCCGTAATGTTTTAAACTTTAAATCGAAGTACCTGACTATTTTGTTATACACCTCGTGACATTCGTTGGGAAATCCTGCTATTTGTTATAATCGATCGCATAATGGGTTTAGGGGGGGCTTTCCCGAAACCTGTCATTAGATAGCATTTAAAGACAGGAAAAATAATTGCAAACCTGTAATATAGAAACAAAGAGATATAGTAAAAAAAGATTTCAACCTATGCGCTGTGAATTACAGGGTTGAGATTTTCTTATTTATGGTAACTAAAATAATGTGGTATATGATTTGACTAATAGGCACAAGTGAGGGAGAGAATTCTATAGTAGCAAGATGTTTATTTTTCATGTAGAAGGTTGTCTGTTTCTGAAGAGGGGGTAGCAAACATTGCTAAATGTATAATGGAGGTTTTATACTGTGGGAAGTCTATTAGAAAAAAACAGTAAATTATTAAAATTTGTTTTTGTAGTGATGATCAGTTCAATTGCTTATTTTTATTCATTGGGTGCGCAAGATATCTGGGTTTTGCTATGGGTGGCGCCATTATTACTCTGTATGTACGTACTGAAGGCATCCTTTGTAGCTAGTCTTTGTGTAGGATTTTTCACATCTTTTATTAGTGGTTCAGCTCTTATTCTGGCAGCTTCTTATCCGATGGATTTAGTTAAAATTTTACTTTGCGAAATCTTTGCAGGTGCAATCGCATTTGCAATCGTTCTCAGTGTATTTCGTTATATCACGATTCGTTACAATCATTGGCTTACCAGTCTTGTTTTTGCTAGTGGTTTAACAGCGTATGAATTTATTGTCTCACTTTTTTCCCGTGGTGGAAGCGTCTCTAGTATTGCTTATACTCAAATAACGAATATCCCTGTAATTCAGATTGCCTCTGTTACAGGGATATGGGGTATCACGTTCTTGTTGTCAATTGTTCCAGCAGGTATCGCTTTAGCGTGGCACTATCGCAAAAATCACCAACTATGTACGAAAGCCTTGTTACTTCCAGTGGGGTTGCTTTCATTAACAATGATATTCGGGGTTTGCCGTTTGTCTATGCCTCTCCAACAGCCGAGCATAAAAGTTGGTAGTGCCGCTGAACCCATGACGTTAGAGGAATATATTTCGGTAGCTACAAACAAAGATTCTCAGAAAGTTTCAGAGGTCATTCAGCGATACACGCGCGACATTGAAAAACTTTCACAGTCAGGTGCAAAGGTTGTATTGCTTCCAGAAAAAACGTTAACCTTATCTAGCCAACAGGATCTTTTACAAAAGTTAACTGATACAGCGAATCAAAATAAAGTATATCTGATTGCCGGATTGAGCAGTCAAGATAACGAGAATTTTTACAATTCCGCTTTTGTGTTTTCACCAAGTGGAGAGCGGTTATTAAGGTATGATAAACAGCATCTGTTACCACCTTTTGAAAATAAATATACTCCTGGTAACAGTCTTGGAATCGTAAACACTCCTTCAATGGGCACGTGGGGTATTGAAATATGTAAAGATATGGATTTTACTTATCCGGCCTTAGAATATAGCCAACAGGGGATAAGCCTTATGTTTGTTCCAGCACTGGATTTTCATAGTGATGGTTGGACACATGGGCGTATTGCAATCATGCGTGGCATCGAAGGAAATTATGCGGTAGCGAGGGCAGGGCAATGGGGCTTACTGACCTTGAGTGACAGTCGTGGACATATTATAGAAATGAAACCCACGGATGCAAGCGCCAATGCAACGCTACTATTAGGAGATTTAACACTCGGGACCGGAAAATCAATCTATAGTCAATTAGGTGATTGGTTTGGGTGGTCTTGTGTAGTTATATTTATACTATCACTTATAATTCCCTTTTTACCTAAGAAAATTGTATTAGAACATATATAAGATTAGACCTCCTACCAATCTTTTGTGGAAATTTGGCAGGAGGTTTAATCTTTGTATAGGAAGTTACAGAATGTCAGATGTGGCTCTATAGCCTGTACTCTGTAAAGTAGGCGGTAGGAAAACGAAGCTCAGGCTAGCAATTTTATGTTCAGTATATAAAAAGATACTATACCACTTTAAAGTACCTACTTGTTCTTAAATATCCTACTGTCTATAATTGAAGTGTAAAGACAGTAGGATGTAATAAGCAAAAAGGCGAAGGGATGAGTGGTAAAATGAATTTAATTCATGTCAAGGAAGAAAAATGCACTAAATGCGGGATTTGCGTGAATATATGCCCCTCAAAGGTATTGTCAATGGAAGAAAACGGGCCAAGAGCAAATACGTCGCAAACCTGTTTAGCATGTGGGCATTGTGTTTCCATATGTCCTAATGCAGCAATCGATAATGTTAAGACGCCATTATCTGATCAAGTTGAGTTGACAAAATTTCCAGTTATTGATGCTAAAACTGCTTATCATTATATGAGATCACGTCGATCAATTCGTTGTTATAAAAGTGAAAGTGTTCCGAAAAGCCAGCTATTAGAGTTAGTCGATATTGCGCGATTTGCTCCTACTGCTAGTAATAAGCAGGGGATTTCATATATTATTATAGAAGATAGTAAAATACTTAAAAAAGCAACGGAAGTAGTAATTCAATGGATGGAAGAAAATCAGTCACATTGGTGGAGTTTTCCAAAACACATTCAAGCTTATCGCGAAAATGGAATCGATGGAATTTTTCATTCTGCTCCCCATCTTATCGTTGCAACTGCTCCAAAAGACTTCAAAAAAGGTCGTGAAAATACAATCTTATCATTTGCTTACTTGGAGCTATTTGCGAATACATTAGGGATAGGTTCTGCTTGGGCAGGTCTCTTTGAGATGTGTGCCTTTTCAAATTATCCTCCACTACTGGACTTATTTAAAATTCCTGAAAATAAGTTGATAACAGGAGCTGTGATGGTTGGGGTTCCTAAATATAGCTTCAAACGACTTGTCGATAGAAATCCCCTCGATGTCACTTGGTTAAGCAGTGATGAAAAATAGTCTGTCCGCATGCTCGTAATCAGTAAATAGTAAATATAATGGAGGTACAGAGTATATGCTTGAGCCAATAAATGTGAGAAGAAGTATCAGAAAGTACAGTGATAGGCCAATCGAAGATGAAAAAATTATTCAATTACTGGAAAGTGCAAGGAGTGCTCCATCTGGTAGTAATACTCAACCTTGGCATTTCATTATCGTAAAAGCAGAATTAACTAAGCAAAAATTGGCAGACGTATCCCATAATCAGCAATGGATGAATTCAGCACCTGTTTTCATTGTTTGTGTTGCTGATATACGTTCGCGCATACAAGGTGATAGAATCATGCACTTAGACGAAAATAGTCCACAGGAAGAACTTAAGCAAATAATCAGAGATACATCCATCGCAATCGACCATATGGTAGTTGAGGCCAGTAATTTAGGTCTAGGCACTTGCTGGGTTGCGTGGTTTCGCCAAGAAGAAATCAGACCGATATTAAACATACCTTCTGATAAATATGTAGTTTCTATTCTTACCCTTGGTTATGCAAATGAAAGTCCCAAAGCACGTCCGCGTAAAAAATTTGAAGAAATAGTTCACTATGAGAAGTGGTAATAAATTTATCAATTACCGCTTTTACCATCATCAGTTACATCGCCATTGCCAGTAACGGGTATCGCTTCACCTAAGAAAGTTGGCTTTTGTTGAAAGATTTTTGCAAAAAAGAAATCTTTAACACGAGCAACAATTTCCCTTCGCCAATAAGTCATCACTTCGTGACATTATTTGGTAAATCCTGCTATTCGCTATAATAGATGGTATAATGGGTTTAGAGGATTTTTTCCTAAACCTGTCATCGGGTAGCATTTAAAGAACGGAAAAATAGCTGCAAAACCTTTAATATAGAAATAGAGAGGGGTGGCTTTATGGATTGGCTTGAAGCAATGAACAAGGCGCTAGAATATTTGGAAGCTAACATTACTGAAAAACTTGATATTGAGAAGGTAGCAAAGATTGCCTTATCATCTACATTTCACTTTCAGCGCATGTATCATACGATAACCGGGGTTACCATCGCTGAATATGTACGCAGAAGACGGCTGACACTTGCTGCACAGGATATTATAGCTGGCGAAAAAATTATTAATGTGGCTTATAAGTATGGTTATGAAACGCCGGAAGCATTCACTAAAGCTTTTGGGAAAATGCATGGCATGAGTCCTTCTGCTGCGCGTGAACCAGGAGTAAAGCTCAAGGCATATCCGAAACTCTCCTTTCACATTTCAATAAAAGGAGATAAAGACATGAATTATAAGATTATTGATAAAGAAAGTTTTGTCGTAGTGGGTAAGGAATGCAGGATCAGTATGGCCGACGGAGAAAACTTCAAACAGGTACCTAAGTTTTGGAATGATTGTATGGAGGATGGCTCCTGCAAATGGATTTCCCCAAAAGCAGGCGAACTTGGTGTTCTAGGTGTATGTAAGGATTTTGATAAGGATAAAGATGAATTTACTTATATGATAGGAGTTGAAGAAATTAAAGAGACTCTCCCCCAAGGATATGTTTCAACAACGATACCAGCAGCCACTTGGGCGGTGTTTGAATCAGTGGGAGCGCTGCCTGAAGCGTTACATGATCTTCTTCGCAGGATATTTGCAGAATGGATGCCTGCTACAGGATATCAGCATGCTTGTGCACCAGAGCTTGAGGTTTATCCTGAAGGGGATATCCATTCTCCAGATTACAAGTGTGAGATTTGGATTCCTGTCAAAAAGTAAATCGCGACACATACATAACCAGCCTTTGGTACTAAAGAAGTTTTATGGGATATCAAAAGATTTCAAATAAAAAGATGTTAAAGACACAGCCTACCATTTAAGTGATGGAATGGTGCTGTGCCTTTTTTGATCTTATACCTTTGGCATGGTTTTTAACAGGATCAACTGTGTTCGGGGCAATATTACTTATAAAGCTTCTTATCATCTACACACTAGCCGGAGGGCAATCTCCAGATTGTATAAGGTGAGATATTACGGTAAAACAAAAAAAGGATTAATAGCTAATTAAGGAAGCTATATATGTCAAAAAATATACTTGTTTTAATAGGTAGTCCTAGAAAAGGTGGCAATACTGATAAGTTGGTGGATGCATTTGTTGCCGGTGCCCAGCAGGTAGGGCATACGATCTTTGAGGTGGGGCCTGTTTAATACTTTCGGACATTTAAATGATGGATAGGATAATAAAAACTCTGTGGCATATGCGGTTAATTACATATTTAAAATCAGTGGTGTTATATACAACGATACTAAAATGGGTTAAAATGGTGTATTATTGAAAAAATAAGGAGGGATGAATTATTGTCAAGTAATTGTTTTATAAAAGGCACTGTAATGCTAACCCTTGCTAATTTTGTTGTTAAATTTATTGGGGCAGCACAGCTTATTTTTTTATCAAGATTATTGGGCGGGGAAGGGTTAGGGCTATATAATATTGCTTTTCCCATGTACTTATTAGCAATTAGTGTTTCGTCTGCTGGCATCCCTGTGGCTCTTTCAATACTAGTCGCTGAAAAAGCAGCGATTTCAGATTTTTATGGTGCAAAGCGAATTTTCAAAGTGGCCTTGTCACAAATGATTATCATTGGAGTGATAGCGACAGTTATTTTATACTATGGAGCCGGTTTGCTGATTGAAAAAAATATAATTCGTGATTCCCGTGCCTATTATTCTATTGTTGCCTTAACGCCATCGATTATTTTTGTTACTATTATTGCTAGTTTTCGAGGTTATTTTCAAGGTTTTCAAATCATGAAGCCTACAGCAATTTCGCAAATTGTAGAACAAGTATTTAGAGTGATCACGATGTTATGTTTGGCATATTTATTACTGCCATATGGTTTACAATATGCAGCAGCTGGTGCAAGTTTTGGAGCCTTTGTCGGATCAGTAGCTGCGATGATGGTATTGCTTTATTATTACTGGAAATATAAATCCTATTTTTATGCAACAATAAAAGCAAACAAGGAGTCGTGGCTTTCTATTAGTTTTCGCATCGTCAAACTTTGTCTGCCAGTACTACTCGCCAATATTATGGCACCAATTGTATCGAATATCGATATATTAATTGTTCCAGCACGGCTAGAGGTTGCTGGATATTCTGTACAGCAAGCCACTGCATTATTTGGATATTTGACGGGAATGTCAAGTGCCCTGATTAATTTCCCTACGGTTTTAACTGCTTCGTTAGCAGTGAGTCTAGTTCCAGCCATCTCAAATGCACTGGCTTTAGGCAATTTGAATAGTATTCAATATCGTATTAGCGAAGTCATACGCCTTTCGGTCGTTATTCTGCTACCTAGTTTTGCTGGGTTACTTCTATTAGCTAGTCCAATATCACAATTACTATATAATACAACCGATGCAGGGGCTGTAATTGGGATTTTATCCATTGGAATTCTTTTCCTTGGGCTTCATCAAGTGACGACAGCGTTTTTAATTGGCCTGGGTCGTACTGGTATACCCATGTTAAATATGCTGATTGCAGCTACAATCAAGATCGGTCTAAGCTGGGTGCTTACCGCTATGCCTGAATTTGGTGTTAACGGAGCAGCCTGGGCAACTAATGCTGACCTTGGAGTAGCTGCGGCATTAAATATCTATTTCGTACATCGTTTTGTGGGGCTAACTATTTCTGGCAAAGACATGGTGAAGACGGTTATTGCTACGATGGCAATGGGAGTTGTGGTAGTCATATCGTACCAATTTGTGATGGCTAAATCGTTAAACAATGCAGTATCTACGATGATTGCCATTTCAGCTGGTTGTATTACCTACTTTTTATGTTTGATTTTAGTAAAAGGATTACATGAAAAAGATATTCGTAGAGTTCCCATTGTTGGGGAAAAAATAATTAGACTGAAAAGTAAAATACAAATCTACTAAACAAGCATCAAAAATAGAGACACAGCCCATTGTTCCTATTATTAATGGAACAGCGCTGTGTCTTTTTTATTTATGGGAGGAATTTAATGGAATTTTATCGAATAGCTGAAAAATGGGTAAGATGATATGGGGAACAATATTACTGATGCCTTTACTATAATTGAATTGGGGGAATCATAATGACAAAAGAGTTAGAATTTGCACAGCAACTGATTGGATTTATTTATGAAAGTCCAACTGCTTTTCATGCAGTGAGTACTGTGAAGAACACATTAAATAATTGTGGATTTAGGGAGCTTAAGGAAGAAAATAAATGGAGCCTTGAAAAAGGTGGAAAATATTTTGTAACAAAGAATGATTCAGCCATTGCAGCTTTTGTTGTAGGGAAGGGCAACATCGAAGAATGTGGTTTTAAAATAATTGGCGCACATACGGATTCCCCAACCTTTAGAATTAAGCCATCACCAGAGATTACCAGTGAAGGAAGCTATATTAAACTTAACACTGAGATCTATGGTGGGCCGATTCTGAATACTTGGCTAGACCGCCCTCTGGCAGTTGCTGGCAGGGTTACAGTAAGAAGCAAAAATGTTTTATATCCAGACACTAAACTTGTAAATATAAAAAAACCAATACTGATCATTCCGAACCTGGCGATTCATATGAACCGGGAAGTCAATAAAGGGGTAGAACTCAATCCGCAAAAAGATCTGCTACCCTTGATGGCTCAGGTAAGTGAAGGGTTAGAAAAGGGCAACTATTTGCTCAATGCAGTTGCCGAAGAATTACAAGTAGATGTAGCGGCGATTATCGACTTTGATTTGTTCCTTTACGAATATGAAAAAGGTAGCATTATCGGACTTCATAACGAATTTATATCATCGGGAAGATTAGACGATTTAGCAATGGTGCATGCTGGCGTAGAAGCACTCACTAGGGTGCAGGCAGGAGAAGCAACCAATGTGATGATGGCTTTTGATAATGAAGAAGTAGGCAGTAGAACCAAGCAAGGCGGAGATTCTCAATTTCTTGCTAATGTATTAGAAAGGATTGTGATTTCTCAGGGGAAAGGGCGGGAATATTTCTTCAGGGCTCTGGCAAAGTCGTTTATGATATCAGCTGATCTAGCCCATGCTGTTCATCCAAACATGGGTGACAAACATGATCCGGTGCAACGACCATTACTAAATAAAGGTCCAGTGATCAAAATTAGTGCCAACCAAAGTTATACTACAGATAGTAACTCTGATGGGGTTTATGAAGAAATATGCAAGCAGGCAAACGTACCGGTACAAAAGTTTGTGAACCGTTCTGACTTAAAAGGTGGATCTACAATCGGGCCGATTTCGGCAACCCATTTAGACATACGTTCAGTGGATATCGGAAGCCCTATCCTTGCCATGCATTCTGTAAGAGAGTTAGCTGGGGTATTAGATCATACCTTTATCACTACGTCTTTTGAAGAATTTTATAAACTTTAATATGCGCTCAGCGCAATCTTCTATCCCTGACGATTGACATGTAGAAGATCTGTGAGATGTGTAACATACTGTGTGAATAGTCAGGTGGAGATAGGTAGTTAGTCAACGGCGGACGTTATAAGAATGGTTTAATTGTGGTATAATCAATAAGATAATAAAAAAAGTGAGGGTTTAACTGTGAGAAAAGCAATCATTGAAATGGATAAGGGTCAAATTGTCATTGAATTATTCGAAAAGGACGCACCTAATACGGTTGCGAACTTTGAAAAATTGATTACGGAAGGTTTTTATGACGGACTTACTTTTCACCGGGTAATTAAAGGTTTTGTGGCGCAAGGTGGTTGTCCGAAGGGAAATGGTACTGGTGGACCTGGTTATGAAATCCTTTGCGAGACAAAGGGCAATCCTCGTAAAAATAAACGTGGTGCATTGTCAATGGCTCATGCAGGTCTTAATACTGGCGGTAGCCAATTCTTTATCGTCTATGAAGATCAACCTCATTTAGATGGTGTTCATACTGTTTTTGGTCAAGTAGTCGAAGGTATGGATGTTGTGGATCAAATTCGCAAAGGCGATAAAATGAATAAGCTTACTTTAGCCTAATTCTATACATAGGATGAGTTGAAGAAGTTGTTTAACGATGAATAAAGGTTCTTTAATTTAAATAATATTTTTGGTAAAAATACATTGACAATTCATGCCACTATTTGATATTATATAGCAAATAGAATATTGCCTTTAAACTAGTCCTGTGAGGCTAGCAAGGAAAATATGAAGTCGCGTAGTGTATTATCTATGCCTCCTTGTGCCGTCACACGCCAAGGAGGCATTTTTGCATATCTGGGGATAAAAGTGTATGTCTGATGGTGAGGACCTGAAAAAAGGTAGTTTTCCTTTAAATAGTTGGCAATTATATTTGAATTATGATAGTATATATATGCAGCAATCATGCATAAATATAAATAATAACGAGTAATTAGTTTGGGCAAAACAATTTTGGCAGGGCGTATTCTGGTGGGAAAATACAAATACTATCATTTAAGTTAATCCAGAAAGTTTAGCAAGGCTGTTTAGTTAGTGCAGGCTTAGCCTGTTGCTAAAGAACTCCTTGCCTACCCGGTCCGGAGTTTTATTTATAAGAGGAGGAATGGCTGTGAATAAACGTCAATTATCCCTACGAGGAAAAGATGTGTTAGGTCTTGAAACCATGACAGTAGCAGAAATGGAATTAATTTTGAGGACCGCTACAGAAATGAAGACCATTATTGATCGTGATGTTAAAAAGGTGCCGACCTTGCGTGGTAAGTCGATTGTAAGTGTGTTTTTTGAAGCAAGTACGCGGACACGAACATCTTTTGAATTAGCTGGTAAATATCTAGGTGCTGATGTAGTTAATATTACTGCTAGTGCGAGCAGTTTGACTAAAGGGGAAAGCTTGCGCGATACGTTATACACGGTAGAAGCCATGGGGGTTGATGCTATTGTGATGCGCCATTCTGCAGAAGGAGCAGCGAAATATGCTTCGGAAATAGTAAGCCCTGTGATTGTGAATGCTGGTGATGGCGCTCATGAGCATCCTACGCAAGGTTTGCTTGATATATTCAGTATTAAGGAGAAAAAGGCCAATATAGCTGGACTTAAAGTAGCAATTATTGGTGATATTTTACACAGTCGGGTTGTGCGGTCTAATGTTTGGGGGCTATTGAAAATGGGAGCCGAGGTGCACTTGGCAGGACCATCAACCTTAATGCCGCGAGATATTGAGCAAACTGGTGTTTATGTACATAACCGGGTGGAAGAGGCGTTAGAGGGAGCAGACGTTGTGAATGTGTTGCGCATTCAGCGGGAACGTCAAAGTAAAGGGCTATTTCCTTCACCACGTGAATATGCACGTATTTTTGGTATCAATCAAGCTAGGCTGAATCTAGCAAAACCAGATGCCCTTATCATGCATCCAGGTCCTATGAACCGCGGGCTTGAAATTTCCCCAGATGTAGCTTATGGTGATCAGTCTGTGATACAAGAGCAAGTGAAAAATGGACTAGCAGTGAGAATGGCAGTGTTATTTTTGGTACTGATGGGAGGAAAAGAAATTGAAACTATTGCTTAAAGGCGGAAGAGTGATTAGCCCAGCACAAAACTTTGATGGTATAGCGGATCTATTGATTGAAAATGATCGTATCATTGAAATGGGGGTTAATCTAAGCGAGGCAGAGGTAGAGATTTTTGACGCCCAAGGTTTGGTGATTGCTCCTGGTCTTATCGATATGCATGTGCATTTGCGCGAACCTGGTTTGGAAGCCAAAGAAGATATTGCATCAGGCACGCGGGCCGCAGCCGCAGGTGGTTTCACCACCATTGCTTGTATGCCCAATACGAAACCAGTTGTGGATAGTTCAATTGTTGTCTCAGGAATATTGCACCGAGCGCAAATGGAAGGCGTGGTAAATGTTAAAGTCATTGGTGCATTGAGCAAAGGGCAGCAAGGTAGGGAATTGGCGGAAATTGGCGATATGATATTCACTGGTGCCGTAGCAATTTCTGATGACGGAAGTTCTTTAGATAATAATCAGCTCCTCAGAACGGGTTTGGAATATACCAGCATGTTTGATTGCCCTGTGATTACTCATTCAGAAGATGGATCGTTAGTCGAAGAGGGAGTAATGCATGAAGGTGCAGTTTCTGCCATGCTAGGACTCAAAGGTAGACCAGCAGTTGCAGAAGACATTGCGGTTGCTCGCGATATTATGCTTGCTGAATATACAAATGCGAAGTTACATATTGCTCATGTAAGCAGTAAAGGGGCAGTGGAATTAATTCGTCAGGCTAAGAAAAAGGGCATTAAAGTAACAGCAGAAGCTACGCCCCATCATTTGATTCTTACTGATGAAGCTGTAAAAACTTTTGATACAGCGACAAAAGTGAATCCGCCTCTACGTTCGGCGGATCATGTTGCTGCTGTCCTTGAAGGATTGCATGATGGTACCATCGACGCGATTGCTACCGATCATGCACCTCATGCTTTTGAGGAAAAGGACATGGAGTATAAACAAGCACCTTCTGGTTTTACAGGTATGGAAACGGCCCTTGGCGTGATATTGACAGGGTTATATCATACTGGAAAGTTTACATTGCTAGAAATTGTGGAGCGTATGTCAACGGCTCCCGCTCGTATCCTTGGTTTGGATGGGGGCACACTAACAGTTGGTGGGATAGCCGATATTACCATATTTGACCCTGAACTAACATGGGTGGTTGACAGTAGTAAGTTTTATACAAAAGGTAAACACACTCCTTTTAATAAGCAAACACTAACGGGCAAAGCAGTCGCTACCATTGTTAGTGGTAAGTTTGTGATGAAAAATAGTGAGGTATGTAGATGAAGGGTAAACTGATATTAGAAGATGGTAGTATATTTTATGGAGAATTGTTAATAGATAATGGGGTCGTGGGTGAAGTTGTATTTAATACAGGTATGACTGGATATCAAGAAATCTTGACGGATCCTTCTTATTGTGGGCAAATTGTCACCCTGACCTATCCTTTGATTGGTAATTATGGTGTGGCGGATATGTTTACGCAGTCCAGAAAATCTTTTGTGCGTGGCTTTATTATTAGTGAACTTTGTGAAAAGCCTAGTAATTGGCAACTTGAAAATACATTGCAACATTATTTAATTGAAAATAACATTCAGTGCATTTATGGGGTCGATACGCGGGCGATTACCCGGCGTATCAGGTCTCATGGTACCATGAAAGGAATTATTGCCCCACTTGAAACCAGTGAAGAAAAAATTGCTGAATATTTTGCTCAACCCGTAGTGACTAGTGAGGTAAAAGAAGTGACTACGCCAGAAGTATACCGCATGGAAAATAATGGACCCCATGTTGTGGTCATGGATTTTGGCATCAAGAAAAATATTTTAAATTCTTTGCACAAACTGGGCTGTTCTTTGACGGTTGTACCGGCTCATATGGGGGCACAGAAAATTTTAGCACTAAAACCAGATGGTATCTTTTTGTCCAATGGCCCTGGTGATCCGAAAGATGTTAGGTATGCCATTGAAACGATAACATCATTAATTGGTAAAAAACCCATCTTTGGCATTTGTTTAGGCCATCAGTTGTTGGCGCTAGCCTTAGGCGCTGATACCTATAAGTTAAAGTTTGGTCATCGTGGCTCCAATCAACCTGTGAAAAATTTGTTGACGGGGAGAGTTCATATTACTTCTCAGAATCACGGTTACGCGGTAGACGAAGACTCTTTAGTCGGTAAGGAACTGGTAGTTACCCATCGGGCAGTAAATGACCAGACAGTTGAAGGGGTGCGGCATAAAAAATTGCCTATATTTTCAGTTCAGTATCATCCTGAAGCTTCGCCAGGACCTGATGATAGTACTTATTTGTTTGATGAATTTATGGCGCTGCTTACGAAAGGGGTGTAATGATGCCGAAAAAAGATTATTTGAAAAAAGTAATGGTAATTGGGTCAGGGCCGATTGTGATTGGGCAGGCTGCAGAGTTTGATTATGCTGGCACCCAGGCATGTCGTGCCTTGAAAGAAGAAGGCTTAGAGGTTGTGTTGGTGAATAGTAATCCAGCAACAATTATGACCGATACCAATATTGCTGATCGTGTATATATTGAGCCTTTAACCCTGGATTTTCTAGAAGCGATTATTGCCAAAGAAAGACCGGATGGACTACTAGCTACCTTGGGTGGGCAGGCAGGGCTTAATTTGGCTGTTGAGTTGTCAGAGAGTGGGGTCCTAGATAATTTTAATGTGGAGCTACTGGGAACACCGTTAACTGCCATCAAAAAAGCGGAAGACCGAGAATTATTTAAGCAAACCATGACGGAAATCGGTCAACCTGTCCCAGAAAGTATTACGGTAGAAGATGTAGAAAATGCATGTTTGTTTGCCCGTAAAATTGGTTATCCCATTATTGTACGTCCAGCTTACACCATGGGTGGTGCTGGTGGTGGAATTGTGGACAATGAGATTGATCTGATCAGTGTTGTTACCCGCGGTTTAAAATACAGCATGATTGGGCAAGTGCTCATTGAACGCAGCGTAGCTGGTTGGAAAGAAATTGAATACGAAGTGATTCGTGATGCTGCTGATAATTGTATTGTGGTATGTAATATGGAGAATTTTGATCCGGTGGGTATTCATACTGGTGATAGCATTGTTGTTGCTCCCTCCCAAACCCTTACTGATCATGAATATCAGATGCTTAGAACAGCTTCGCTGAATATTATCAGAGCCCTTGGTATTGAAGGGGGCTGTAATGCTCAATATGCTCTTGATCCCAATAGTAATAACTATTATGTGATTGAGGTAAATCCTCGGGTTAGTCGCTCCAGTGCCTTGGCTTCTAAAGCTACAGGGTATCCTATTGCCAAAGTTGCTAGCAAAATTGCCATTGGCTATCATTTAGATGAAATACAAAATGCTGTGACTAAGAAAACCATGGCCTGCTTTGAACCTGCCTTAGATTATCTAGTGGTTAAATTTCCACGCTGGCCTTTTGATAAATTTATTTTTGCTGATCGTATATTAGGAACACAAATGAAAGCAACTGGAGAAGTAATGTCCATTGATCGTTGTTTCGAAGCGGCATTGCTTAAAGCAGTGCGCTCTCTAGAGATTGGTGTCCATCGCTTGCATATTCCTGAAATTGGTAATTTGTCCACCGAGGAAGTACGTAAAAAACTGCAAGTATCCAATGATGAACGATTATTTATGTTGGCAGAGGCTTTGCGTAGAGAGATTAGTGTGGATGAAATTCATGATATTACCCAGATCGATCATTTTTTCATCAATAAGGTACATAACATTATTAAGATGGAAGCTCGCTTGCAAATAGAACCTCACACCTTTGAGCTTATTATAGCAGCTAAGAAAATGGGTTTTGCCGATAAAACCATTGCGGAATTGTCAGAGAAAACAATAGAAGAGGTCAGAACCAACCGTATTGCCCAGGAGATTGTGCCGTGCTATAAAATGGTAGATACTTGCGCAGCCGAGTTTGAAGCAGATACACCTTATTATTATTCCACCTATGCACAAGAAGATGAAGTGGTTGTATCGGATAAACGTAAAGTAATGGTCCTTGGCTCTGGACCTATTCGCATTGGCCAAGGGGTAGAATTTGATTATTGCTCCGTACATTCGGTATGGGCACTACGGGGAATGGGAATTGAGTCCATTATTGTGAACAACAATCCTGAAACGGTAAGTACGGATTTTGATACGGCTGATAGCTTGTATTTTGAACCATTAACCCCGGAAGATGTACTGAATATTATTGATAAAGAGAAACCAGAAGGGGTTATTGTGCAGTTTGGTGGACAGACCGCCATTAATCTAGCAGGACCATTAGCCAAAGCTGGCGTTAAAATAATGGGTACCAGTGTAGAAGATATTGACCGTGCTGAAAATCGGGAGAAATTTGATGAACTGTTAGAGAAACTTAATATTCCTCGTCCTCGGGGTGGAACCGCTACGAATGGGGATGAGGCTGTGATTGAAGCTGCCAAAGTTGGCTATCCAGTGGTGGTGCGCCCCTCGTATGTATTAGGTGGTCGGGCAATGGAAATTGTCTATGATGAAGCTGAATTAAAAGACTATATGGTGCGGGCGGTTAAGGCTTCGCCAGAACACCCTGTGCTCGTTGATCGATACATGCAGGGAACTGAAGTTGAGGTTGATGCTATTTCGGATGGACACGATGTATTCATCCCAGGGATTATGGAACATGTGGAACGAGCAGGAGTCCACTCCGGGGATAGTATTGCGGTGTATCCAACACGTACTTTATCGCCAGAAATCATTGATACGATTGTGGATTATACCACGCGCCTTGCTAGGGGACTTAATGTAAAGGGTGTGCTAAACATTCAGTACGTGGTGGTTGATGATGGCGTGTATGTAATTGAAGTAAATCCCCGCTCTAGTCGTACGATTCCTTTCTTGAGTAAGGTAACGGATGTGCCGATGGTAAATGTGGCGACGCGTGTGGCGATGGGTGAGACGCTGCGTTCTCTTGGTTATCAATCAGGCTTATTGCCAGCAAAAGCCTATACGGCAGTGAAAGCTCCCGTGTTTTCCTTTGCGAAAATGCAACAGGTAGATATTTCTCTCGGACCTGAAATGAAGTCCACAGGAGAAGTGATGGGCATTGATTATCATTATGCGAGGGCTCTTTACAAAGCCATCACTGGGGCTGGTATGAACATACCAGAATATGGGACGGTGTTGTTTACGGTTGCGGATAAGGATAAAGAAGAGGCTGGTGAACTGGCAAAGGGATTCGCGAAAATTGGTTATCGCTTGGTCGCTACTGGTGGCACAGCTGCCCACTTAAAGTCCTTAGGACTTACGGTTGATGTTGTGCATAAAGTACATGAACTCAAGCCTGATATTATACAGATGATTAAAACGGGTAAAATAAATATGGTGATTAATACTCTGACTCATGGTAAAGCGCCAGAGCGTGATGGGTATAAAATACGTCGGGCAACCGTTGAACACGGGATTCCATGCTTTACATCCATGGATACTGCCAAAGCAGTATTTGATGTATTGACTTTCATGCGGGAACGGCGGCTCTCTTATGTGTTAGCAATACAAGATTATGTGGGTGGAGGGGATAGCCTTGCCTAAACAAGTGGTAGAGGCTCAGGTTGTTAGTAATGGGGAAATTGGCAACCAAGTAAAAGAGTTAGTACTGTATGCTCCAGAAATTGCAAGCCAGGCTATGCCTGGTCAATTTCTACATATTAGAGTAGCCAATGCTACTTACCATCCGTTGTTACGTCGCCCCCTTAGCATTTCGGGAATTGATGCTGTAGCGGGGACCGTAAGTACGATTTACCGTATTGTCGGCAGTGGTACAGCATGTCTAGCAATGCTAGGCAAAGACGATGTTGTGGACTGTATGGGACCTCTGGGCACAGGCTTTACTTTACAAGGAGAACGTCCTTTATTAGTAGGGGGCGGGATGGGGTTGGCGCCGTTAGTTTGTTTAGCAGGTGCCTTATGCCCAAGGTCGATGGAGATCTTGATGGGTGGGCGCACTGAGGAAGAAATGTTTTGGACGCAGATGTTTAAGGATATGTGCCGTAATCTTCACATTACAACTGATGATGGTAGTTTGGGAAGTCGTGGGGTTACTCTTGATCTGTTGCCACAACTACTGCAAACTGGGAAGTTTGACATGATTTATACTTGTGGACCCCATGTGATGATGAATGGGGTAGGGAAGCTAGCAAAACAGTACAACATTCCTTGCCAAGTGTCTCTGGAAGAATACATGGCTTGCGGTATCGGCGGTTGTTTATCGTGTACATGTGCGGCTACTGACGGTACGCGCAAAAAAGTATGTACAGATGGTCCCGTATTTTGGGCCGAGGAGGTGGTTTCATGTTAGCAGTAGAGATTGCTGGTATAAAAATGAAAACACCAGTCATGACTGGTTCAGGAACCTTTGGTTTTGGTACAGAGTATGGTGATTTTGTCGATTTAAATAAAATCGGTGCTATTGTGGTGAAGGGTACAACGTTACAGCCAAGGCCAGGCAACAAAGGACGTAGGATTGCTGAGACGCCAGCGGGGATGCTAAATTCCATTGGTCTGGAAAATCCAGGGGTAGAGGAATTTTTAAATAACATATTGCCTGGTTTAGCTCGGTATGATGTGCCGATTATTGTGAATATCTCGGGTAATACAGTAGAAGAATATGGGGAGCTTGCAGCCCTACTCACGGTGCCGGGAGTTGCAGGGCTAGAGCTTAATATTTCTTGCCCCAATGTAAAAGAAGGTGGCATTGCCTTTGGTACCAATTGTCATAGTGCGGCGGCGGTAGTTGCGATGGCCAAACGTAATACAAATTTACCGGTCATTGTTAAGTTATCGCCCAATGTAACGGATATTGTAGGTATGGCCCAAGCTGTAGAACAAGCTGGTGCCGATGCCATTTCCTTAATTAATACATTACTAGGGATGGCGATCGATATTCATAAATGGCACCCTGTTCTGGGAAATGTAGTTGGTGGTCTTTCTGGACCGGCTATTAAGCCTGTCGCTGTGAGAATGGTGTGGCAGGTTGCCCAAGCGGTTGAGGTACCAATTATCGGTATGGGTGGTATTGTAACGGGGGCAGACGCCATTGAATTTATGTTAGCAGGAGCTAGTGCTGTAGCAGTAGGAACAGGTAATTTTGTGAACCCATGCGCCACCCAGGTTGTTGCGGAAGAAATTCAAACTTACTTACAAAAACGCGGCTTGTCACATGTGCAAGAACTTGTTGGCAAGGTAATAATATAAAAGTTGGAGGTGATTAGATGCACGCTGATAAACGGTTAATCGTCGCCATCGATGTTGATACTATGGAAAAAGTACAGCAGTTAGTAGAGACCTTAGGTGATGCTGTTAGTTATTATAAAGTGGGTATGGAGCTGTTTTATAGTGTCGGTAGCCAAGTGATCACTTACCTTAGTGCCCAGGGCAAAGAGATATTTTTAGATTTAAAATTGCATGATATTCCTAATACGGTAGGCAAAAGTCTAGGGGCGTTAACGGGCATGAAAGGGATCTCCATGCTCAACGTGCATGCTTCAGGTGGTCTGGCGATGATGATGGCTGCTGCGGCAAGTGTAAAGGCAAAAGCTATAGAGCTAGGGATAGAGCCACCTAAGTTGATTGGGGTAACGGTGTTAACCAGTATTAATGAAGGGGAATGGAAAACTCTTGGTTATGATATGGAATTGCCTACTCAGGTGGTGCATTTAGCAAGACTCGCAAAAAGCGCAGGCTTAGATGGGGTGGTAGCTTCTCCACAAGAAGCTGAAAAAATTCGTAGTGCCTGTGGTGAAGACTTTATTATTGTTACACCAGGCATTCGTCCAAGTGGTGCTGCCATTAATGATCAGAGTCGTATTGCTACGCCAGCTGGTGCTCTTAACAATGGCGCTCATCACTTAGTGATTGGCCGTCCGATTACGTCAGCAGCAGATCCACGGCAAGCAGCGCAAGCTATTTTACAAGAAATGAGGAATGTAAAATGAATGAAGCACAAGTGAAACAATTATTTGTAGAGACTGGCGCTATTTTAGAAGGCCATTTTTTATTGACATCGGGGTTACATAGCCCCTTATATGTGGAGAAATTTCAAGTATTACAACATCCTCAGCATACAGCGGCGTTGTGTAAGGCGCTAGCAGAACGATTTGCTAATGACCAAGTGGAGTTAGTGATTGGACCGATTACTGGGGGGATATTACTTGCTCATGAAGTTGGCAAAAACCTTGGTACACGGGCTATTTTTACCGAACGAGAAAATGGTCGCATGACGTTAAGGCGTGGCTTTGTCATCAAACCTGGTGAACGGGTACTGGTTGTAGAAGATATTATTACGACAGGGGGTTCCGTGGAAGAGGTTCTGGCCGTTGTTCGTGAACATGGTGGTATACCAGTAGGAGTAGGAATATTAGTGGATCGTAGCGGTGGTACCGTGGACTTTGGTATTCCCCACCAATCCTTATTACAGCTAACAGTAGAGACTTATCAAGCTGATGTTTGTCCCTTATGTGCACAAGGACAACCCATTACAAAACGTGGTAGTCGAAAATTGTAGGAGAAATGATCTTAAAAAACTGTTGCAATACTAAAATGGATGTGTTATTATATAGAAGTTGAGTCGCGAGGCGCAACGAAATGGCCCAGTAGTTTAGCGGTTAGAATGCCGCCCTGTCACGGCGGAGGTCGTCGGTTCAAATCCGATCTGGGTCGCCATTTTATGCGGGAATAGCTCAGCGGTAGAGCATCGCCTTGCCAAGGCGAGGGTCGGGAGTTCGAATCTCCTTTCCCGCTCCATAGGGGTATAGCTCAATTGGTAGAGTAGCGGTCTCCAAAACCGTTGGTTGAGGGTTCAAGTCCTTCTGCCCCTGCCACAAAAACACAAAGAATTTCTCGTAGGAGAAGTTCTTTTTTTTTTTTGATGCTAGGGGGATGCTTTATATTGGAAGAATTAAAAGGGCAGGAATTCTTAGTTACATAACGAATTGATATTAGATGCTATTAAACGAGTAGCAGTGTCTAAATGATTAGGGGAGGTAAAATCATGAAATTAAAGAAACAGGTTTCGGCATTAATTTTTTTGCTGATCTTTTCGCTAGGCGTTTCGATTGTTCAAGCGAAAACTATATTATATGTACCGCAAGACGACCGTCCGGTAAGTTTAGAATATGTAGCGGATACTGCTAAGGCAGCCGGTATTACTATTTTAGTTCCGCCATCTGAAATCATCGCCAGTAGGGATAAAAAAGGCGATCCAGAAAAATTGTGGCAATGGGTTATGGATAATGGTGCACAGGCTGACGCAATGGTGCTGTCAGGAGACTCCTTGATTTATGGCGGCCTAGTTGATTCTAGAACCCACTCTTTTGATGAATCAGCATTGCAGGAGCGAGCCAACAAGTTTGGCGAATTGCATAAAAGTTTTCCAGACCTTGGGCTATATGTTTATACTACCGTGTTACGCACGCCACAAGGAAGTGCGGGTGGTGTGGAACCAGCTTATTATGAAAAATATGGTTGGAATATTTTCCAGTTAACAGCCTTGCGAGATAAAAAAGAAACAGCAGGACTTACGGGAGAGGAACAAAAATTACTGGATGCTGATTTAGCAGCCATCCCACCAGCGTTTTTAGAGGATTGGATGGGACGGCGTCAAAAAAACTTTGCTGTGAATGCGGCGCTGATTAATATGGATCGACAAGGTTTATTTCGGTTTTTTCTGTTAGGCAGAGATGATACATCACCTTATTCACAAAGCCATAAAGAGGGACGTGAATTTTCCAAACTTGCAGCTGATTTGCCAGGCAGTGTTTTTCAAACCTTCCCTGGAGCCGATCAACTGGGAATGGTTATGCTAGCTAGGGCTTATAATGACTTAACCATGCAAATTCCTATCATTGCCTTGCAGTATGCACCAGGCGCGGGCAGTGATTCAGTACCAAGCTATGAAGATCAAAAAATTGGCAAAAGTATTGCTGAGCATATTACCGCAGCAGGAGGAATCGTGCTTTCTCATCCTGCGTATCCTGATTTGGTGCTTGCTGTAAACAGCCCGAAAACTGGAAAGACTCCAGAAGCAGAGTCGCCTAAAAATACAGCAAACCTTACTCCTCAGATTGCTACGTTTGTTGATGGTGTAGAAAGTCAACTTGCAGCGGGTAGAAAAGTATCAATTGCTGATATTTCTTTTGCCAACGGCTCAGATAAGGCGCTGATGGCAGAATTAACCCGGCGACATTTATTAGACAAACTCAGTTCTTATTCTGGTTGGAATACTGCTAGTAATACAATGGGCTATACCATTGGACAAGGGATGCTGTCAGGAGCGATGAGTGATGATGATCGGAAAAACTTGTTGGCCGTAAGGTATTTAGATGATTGGGCTTATGAGGCTACCATTAGAAAAAATCTAGAGAAAAAAATTGTTTATCCAGACAACGGGAGCATCGTATATCTCAATGGTTTGAAACCAATGTTAACAGCAGAAGCGGAACGAGAAGAACAAGCCTTTGCAGAAAAGAATCTTTGGATACTGCCAGACAGAATTAAAGTTTCTTTTCCTTGGAACAGAATGTTTGAACTTAAAATAGGTGTTCAGCCTTAGTTGTATTAGTGAGAAGCAAATTAGAGTTAATGCAGATAAAAGATGATTCCCGTATTGTGCGGGAGTCATCTTTTTAAAAATTCCATTGATTTTAAATAAAATGATGGGTGTGGTTGCCTAAGAAAGATTAGATTGGTGATATTTTTATAATATTTTCCCTTTAGTATTTTTTATAGTATAATGTTATCGGATATTAAGATACGGTATTGAATATTCGAAGATAAATATATTACCTGCATAAAGGGATTTTTAAATAAAATTTTGAATGATAATTATTATTCAAAAGCTGAAATGTAGAAGGGGATGGATTTTGTTGCACTTGTTTACAAAGAAAAATGTTATAGAAGCAATTACTGTTTTGTTTTTATTGACGATGGGTTGTATAGCCTTAACTTACTTTCAAGGAGTTCCAGTTCTAAATTATCATCAAATCAACAATAGGGATCATAATGCATTGACACTTAGTAGTGCTGAGTTTGAAGCGCAGATGAATTATTTACATCAAGAGGGTTATACTGGAATCTCACCAGACCAACTAGCGGATTATTTGCAATACGGAAAACCGCTACCACCTAAACCGATTCTGATCACTTTGGATGATGGTTATGAGGATAATTACCAGGTAGCCTATCCAATTTTACAGAAATATCATTTTACTGCCACGATATTTCTGATCAGTGATTTTGTGAGTACTTATGAAAACTATTTAACATGGGATCAAATAAGGGAAATGAGTGATAATGGACTCAGTTTTGAAGATCATACTCTGAGTCATATTGTATTGCCATTAGCTTCTGATGAAGAGCTTAGTAATCAATTGGTTAAATCAAAGGAAGCAATAGAGTGGCGGCTCGGCAAGAAAATCGAATATTTAGCCTACCCAGGTGGATATTATGATCCACGAGTGATACATTTTGCAAAAGAGGCCGGTTATCGAGCTGCTTTTACTGTGAATTTTGGACGTGATAAGGCTAATTCTGCATTGTATACCCTAAATCGGATTCCTGTTTTTGGAGGAAGATCCCATACCTTTTATCGTTTTTGGCTACGTTTAAAATTCACACAGGTATTTGGCGCTTTGCAAAATCTCAAGATGTTTTTGCTTAAAGAGGGTGATACGTCTGCGTCGGGTCTTATTTACGTTCCCTGAATTTTGAAAAAAATAGGATAATAATCCATATCCTATGCACTAAGAAAATTAAATAGAAATGAAGCTCTCTCTTTATATGGTTTTATCCTCCTAAAGGACGATAAAATCATATAAAGGGGGGCTTTTTTTATTGCTGATAAAAAGATTCTGGCGCAAAAAAATATTAAGTATTGACAGTTGCAGGAAGTGGGCGTATTATAGCTAATATAGAAAATGAGTCATTTAATCACATATGCATAGAACAGGTGCCCGAAAGGGCTTAATAGAGAAGTTGGTATGAATCCAACACGGTCCCGCCACTGTAAAGGGGAGTCTCTCACATGATGTCACTGGAATTTTTTTCTGGGAAGGCGTGAGGCGATGATGAACCTGAGTCAGGAGAACTGCCTGTTTAGCAATCACCGTTATTACCCACGAGCGATGGGAAGGGGATTGAGTTCATTCTGAAGATTTCAGATGAGCCTTTTCTTCTTGTGGGAAAGGCTCATTTTTTAATTTATATTAGGAGGAAAAATAATGAATCAAAATTGGAAAAGAATGATTGTTGCTTCTATGGCTTGTGCCGCATTCATCGGGGTAGGAGTAACAACGACTTACGCAAGTTATGAATTAAATCCTGAAGTCAGGAATGCAACCCCTGCATTAAAAAAAGCCGCAGAAATGGGTGTACAGGTTTACGAAAATCAGGCAATGAAAGATGTTCCTGATCAGGATGCTATTGTCGTAATGAGTTTTGGGACAACCTTTGCTGATTCGCGCAAAGCAACGATTGAACAAACAGTAGCAGATATTCAGGCGGCGCATCCAGATACGAAAGTTGTAATGGCGTTTACTTCTCATATTATTGTTGACCGTATTCAGAAAAACGAAGGCATTACAATTCCGACGCCGGAAGACGCTTTAGCACAGCTCAAGGCAGACGGATATACCCGCGTGGCGTTAACTTCGTTAGATGTTATTCCGGGGATGGAATATGCGTATGACACTGCTATTTTTGATTTATATAAAAACCAGTTTAAAAAAATGACACTGGGAACTTCTCTGATGTACTGGATGGGCCAGGAAAAACAGCGTGATGATGTCAGTCAAGCGTTAAAAGCAATGAGTACCGAATTTCCTGCGGTTGGAAAGAAAGATGCGATTTTGTTGATGGATCATGGTACACCCCATCCTTCTAATGCATATTATTCTGTCATGCAGGCACGTGTGAATGAACTTGGTATGAAAAATGTTTTCATCTATACTGTTGAAGGATGGCCAAGCCTGGAAACTGTTATTCCTCAACTGAAAGAAAAGGGTATAAAAAATGTTACCTTGATCCCGATGATGATGGTTGCTGGTGATCATGCTAATCATGATATGGCGGGTAATACACCGCAATCTCATAAATCAGTATTAGAAAAAGAAGGATTTCATGTGTCGACATATATTCATGGGTTAGGAGAAAATGAAGCCGTCCGTAAACTTTTTGTTGATCGGGCGAACGAATCATGGGATGCATTGCAAAATGAAGTCCCAAGTGCCCCTCGTCATATGATGCATTGAGCACAGAGAAACGATAGGGAAATATAAAAGCTGTTTTGAGGTCAATCAGTTGTACTACTAGTGTAGAGGAACTGATTGGCCTCAATTGATGTAGATACTCCCGATCAAGACATGTAAAACTAGCTGATGATGGTTATGCCTCTGTTGCAATTATGGTACTTGATGTCATGTCCGGTGTAGAAGATGATTATGATAAGTGCATTTTCCATATGTAAAATATAAAGGTGTTTATAATAGGAAGATGAATAAATTGATTGAAAGAATGGTGCGCATGGAGTCTTCCTTGTGCACCGTTTTTCTTAATAACCCATGATTTGCCCAAAGAAGCCTAGTCTGCATAGTGATCTATGATAATAGTGTGTTTGAAGAACAAAATTAAGTAACTCCTCAAGCTTAATGTCATGATCAATTTGGTTGACATGATAGGGATACCTAAATTCAGACATAATTAAATGGGAAAATACATTCTGTAAGGGGAATCAAATGGACTATAGGAGTCTACTGTAATATAATATGGTGGGGGATTTGTCTCAGTGGCGATGGAAATTGCCGAGGAAATAAATTATATCATGCCAGTAGGAGAGAGGTTCATAATCAAACTTCGGTGAAGAGTGGACAATGTTGTAAGGCATAGTTTTCATATGTGAGTCATTTTTGCGATGTTGTCGTGAAGAATAGAAGGTTTTTTGGAAAAAGTAAAGAATAGTAAACGTATCAAAGAAAGGTTGTTTTACATGCAAAAAATAATACAGCAAGTACAAACATGGCAATTTATTGCCGAATTACCCAATGAGATCGAGGGCTTTTCCTTAAAAGTTGAGCTAGAAGAAAAAGGCACGCAATATTGTATGTTTACATATTGCAATCAAGATTGGCATAAAAGTTTCTCGGTGCTATATGACACAGCTACAAGAGAATACTTTGCCCGCACGGTTATCGGTTTGACGGAATATTTTGATGCAAATTTCATTGTTAATGATTTAAAAATACTGGAAAATTTATTAAAAAATAGATTAAAAAATACGTTGTTAGGCTTGGCGGTATTTAATCGAGATCATTTGGACAGTATCGTTATTGATAAACAAATATTGGAATGGCCATATGGTAAGGAATTACCCCAAACATTAGTGGGGTTTGAATTGTTTATAAAACCTTGTGAACCAGTACGGGTGATTAATGGTTCCTACATCATTATTGATTATAGTGATTTTGCAAGTGAAAGTAATTTTATTATTTATTACAATATATTTAGGGATGAATTTTTCGGCGAGGTACGTCTGAGACGTACGCCACAAATGTCAGCAGTTTTTGATGCACATACATTAGAAGAACTACAGAACAATATTAGCGATCATCTAAAAATGGTTTTGGAAAGTATGACAAGTGAGTTGCGACAGTGATTGTGGCTGCTGTGAAGATAGTTGGGAGGCGATGAAATAAAGTGGCAAAAATACTAGTATGTGATGATTCTGCTTTTATGCGCATGATGTTAAAAAAAGTACTGGTTGAGAATGGCCATGAGATCGTTGGTGAAGCAGGAGATGGTATGGAAGCGGTACAGCTTTATCGTCGCTATAATCCTGATGTAGCAACAATGGATATTACTATGCCGAAAATGGATGGAATCGAAGCGGTGAAACACATTCATGAAGAATACCCGTTGGCGAGAATTATTATGGTTACAGCCCTTGGTCAACGGGCGATTATTACGGATGCCCTTAAAGCGGGAGCAGTCGATTTTATTGTGAAGCCTTTTGATCCAGAGCAGGTCATTGCCACCATCAATAAAATAGTGGCTAATTAATTTGCATAATTACTTGACAATAAAAATAAATGTGTTAGAATAATATTTGTCACTAGGGGTTGCAACTGGAAAATAAATCTTAAAAGATGAATTTAAAAACAGTTGACAAATCTTAAAAAATATAATACAATAGATTATGTTGTTAGTGAAACGGCCCAGTAGTTTAGCGGTTAGAATGCCGCCCTGTCACGGCGGAGGTCGTCGGTTCAAATCCGATCTGGGTCGCCATTTTTAAAAAAAACATGCCTTGGTAGCTCAGTCGGTAGAGCAGAGGACTGAAAATCCTCGTGTCGGCAGTTCGATTCTGTCCTAAGGCACCATTTATTATGCGGGAATAGCTCAGCGGTAGAGCATCGCCTTGCCAAGGCGAGGGTCGGGAGTTCGAATCTCCTTTCCCGCTCCAATTTT
>Ga0224518_1000021_pt1 | contig 40865 bp, 39 predicted proteins | sample IRBST25metaG_FD_179891 | JGI IMG/M metagenome (GOLD analysis project Ga0224518, IMG submission 179891) | Peat soil microbial communities from Stordalen Mire, Sweden - IR.B.S.T-25 | ecosystem: Environmental > Terrestrial > Soil > Wetlands > Peat | place: Sweden: Norrbotten County, Stordalen Mire...
TAGAATTTATTTATTAATTCATCCAATCGCTGGCTAACCATTAAAGTTTCTGGATGTGATATACCTTTTACTAGTGCGATTTCATGCATCATTTGCCTCAAATACTCCATATTACACCATAAATTCTCCATGATAATTTCCTTCATTTTCCTTTTATTGTATACATTATACATTGTGTATATACAGCAATGCAAAACTAATTTAAATATAATTCCAAAAAAAGATTGCTTTCCCATTTATGTGCAAAATAAAATACCCTCCCTTTTTAAAAAGGAAAGGCAGTTAATAAATATCTGTGATACGGTTCTGGTACAAAATTTTTATAAAGTACAGATTAGATGAAACCATCTCAGAATACTCCATGGCAGAACCAGTCATCGTTCCATAACATGAAAGGCATATTGAGATTAATAACATTTGGAGAAATTTGAGTTATCATAATTACAGGAATAGTATCTCAACATATTATTCCATAATTTTACTTAACTTCCTCTATCAGCAGCTTAATATTGTTTTTTAAATTCGGTCACAGTTGAAATTTCACCATACTTTTTCGCAAAATATCCTTATAATTTCGTGTATTTCTTTGATTCTTCTGTAGAAATGTGCCCCACAACAGAAAAAATCTCTCAAACCGAAGTCTACACGTCCCCTTTAATACTTCAGACGATTTATTTTTATGATCCAAAATAATTATAGAATCGAATACGACACTTGTTTGCATCATTCGATTCTATAATTATTTTATTTATGAGCCAAACTTCTTTGCATTTACATCATTAAACACTATATTACTTTTATGTAAAAAAGTGGTTGATTTTTTTTGTAATATTTGGTACTATTTAGTTAAATAGTTTTGTCGAAAATCGTTGGAATAATAGGAGGACGTAAATAATGAAATCAACTGGTATTGTAAGAAAAGTGGACGAGCTAGGTAGGGTGGTTATACCTATTGAGTTACGCCGTACACTAGCGATTGCAGAAAAAGATTCCCTAGAAATTTATGTAGATAGCGATCGCATCATCTTACGCAAATATGAGCCTACTTGTTCTTGTGTATTATGTGGAAATGCTGACGAAGTAACAGTCTTTAAAAATAAAAATATTTGCCAAGAATGTCTCGATGCAATGATCTCAAAAGCGGTATAAAAAAAAGCCTAAACCGAAGTCTAGGCGAGCGTAACACACACCTATTAAATCCATTAACCCCTTGAAATCAAGGCTTTACACGCCCTATCAAACATATGCACTCACCATGTGTTGTGATGGGAATTTCCTGAAATAACATACCCGTCCCATCATATCAGCCATATTTTCCACTGCCCCGTTAGCCTTGCCACTTTTCTGATCTCACTGCCTTCATGGCCTTTGTTTGGGACACACAACCGGTTTCCTTCGTCCCTTTGTTAGCATTGATTAACGGATACTAATTGAATTTATAAGTGTTGCGACTCTATTTTGCGTAATTTATTTTATTTTTCACCCAGTCATTGTGCTGGGACTTTTTATTTTTACCAGCAGTGATCGAAGGCAGCCAAACCAGCGGTAACAACCTCAATGTCTTGCGAGACTGCTCCGCCACTTACACCAATACCACCAATTACTTTGCCATTTTCAACGATTGGCAACCCACCTCCGAAAATAACGATACGACCTCCATCTGTTGTATTAACACCAAATAAAGGCTGACCTGGTTGAGCCAAAGCAGCAAGGTCCTCCGTAGACATTTTAAAAGCTGCTGCCGTATAAGCTTTATCACGAGAGATTGAAATACTGACTATTAGAGCATCATCCATACGACACTCAGCAATCAGGTTGGCTCCCTCATCAACAACGGAAATCACCATTGGAACCCCAATTTCTCTGGCCTTAATTTCAGCTGCAGCTATCATTTTTTTTGCACTAGCTAAGTTTACCCTTCCACAACCACAGGAACATGTCTGTACGGTTGTCTCAATTTGCATAGTTGACCTCCTCTTTTCTTAACTAGACTGATCTAGGTTACATTGCCAATATTAAATTTACTTATTTCATTGTATGTCTGTATACTTCATAAGTTCCCTAAAATAAAAAAAATATATCATCTTATGTAAGCAAGGAACGGGCTCCCTTGATCCTACATGCGGATATATTTTCTGGTGCAAAGATTTTATAAAGTCAAAGATCATCATATTTTCACTGGAATCTCAAGCTGTAGTCCCCATAATCTTATTTATAAACGCAACTTCAGAAAGGGTTCATTGCATTGCTTCAGCTCCACAATTACTTTTTTATTTTACAAAAGCCAAAATGTTTCTCCCAAAGCTAGCGATTCCATTTTTTTTGTTCCAGGTTCAGTCGCTCCCATTCTTCAAATAATTTTCTTAAGGCTTCGGGTCCTGTGTCGTCAGCAAGTCGGAACGTACCGTAATGCATCGGAATAAAGGTATCCGCGCGCAAATCAAAAAACCCTTTAATCGCATCTTCTGGATTGGTATGTGACAGTTTCATAAACCATTCTGGTTCGTAAGCGCCAATTGGCATCAGTGCTACCTTAACGTTAAACTTCTCACCAATTTGTTTAAAACCATCAAAGTACGCTGTATCGCCTGCAAAATAGATGGATTGGTCTTTTTCACCTTCAACCATCCACCCTCCCCAATGAGAAGTATTAGTGTCCCACAGCATTCTTCTTGTCCAATGCTGAGCGGGGACAAAAGAAATTTTTACCCCTTGGCACTCAAAATTATCCCACCAATTAGCCTCATTAACTTTCTGATGACCTTTTCTTATAAATTTTTGTTTTAGTCCCACAGGTACATAGTAGGTTGGATTTCCTTTCAGCCTTTTTATGCTTGCGAAATCGAGATGGTCAAAATGTCCGTGGGATATGAGTACAATATCAATTTCTGGCATTTCGCTCAATTCGTCCCCTGGCTTTGTCAGTCGTTTTTGAAAGCCCATTCTGGTTGCCCAAACGGGATCCGTGACAATGTTTATCCCACTCATTTGGATTAAAAATGTGGAATGGCCGATCCATGTTATTGCTGTCTTAGTTCTATTGTCCTTAACCTTATCTACATCCCTAACACTCGCCATTGAAATGGTTTCACTAAAGTTTTTCTTTTTCCCTCTCCTTTCTTTGATCTATTTAATTATGTCACCGAACTGATGTTCATTCACCACGCCGTTCATGTTTTCATACCGTTTTGTCACTGTGCTTCTCCTTGTGTCGCTCCGATTTATACTGCTTTCAGAACCATTTTATTTAGTGTTTCCATTTAAATAAATTATGTAACATTCACTATACCGCACTTTCAAAGATTATGGTGAATTATATCATTGATTGGATTTTTGCACCGCACCCCGGATGCTCCTACTCTCCTTATTAGCCAAGTCTTTATATTGTTTAGTCACTGGAACATACCCAATGTACTTACCACAACCACCACAAATCGCCTTAATCCCCATCTTACCATCTTTCATTTCTTTCCACTCATAAATGTTTTCTTCTATAGAAAGATTACATTTCTTGCAAGTATGACTGTTAATCATTGTTCTCTGAGTTTCTTGATCAGCGGTTAAGTACTGCCGTTCTTTTATTGCTGTTAAATATATTCCGTTTACTAAATCAATATAAGGCTTAGACTTTGGGGTATAATCAATAAACTTGTTACACTTTGGACAATGACATGCGATATGTTTCATACCATTAGCAAAAATTTGCCATCTATATAACATCTTACTTTCTTCAATATCGCAATGAGTAAATATTTTCATCTTTCTTTTACCGTCCCTTATCTATCTAGTGCAGAACACCTTACACTGATTGTGTATTTATTTTTTTTATACATAGACTACATATAATCCATGTAGTCTACAATTAAATAATTTTATGATTAAAATTATTATACTCGTTTTTTAACGGTAATATTTAAGAAATAGAAGTTGACCATGCCCCACACCCAGAGCAAACATAGATAGCAAAATCAATCTGTTCTAATTCTGGAGAATCTTCTAATTCTTCATCATCTTCAACATTTATAAGACATTTATTTAAGGTGTCGTAATACATAAAATCATTACGCCAAGCTAACCAATCATTCTTGCCACAAGTAGTACATTTTTCATCACATGCGCCAACATTATAAAAATCCTCTAAAGTAATATTGTTACTGTAAAATAATTCTACGATAATCTCATAATCATATTTTTTATCTGTGTGGTGGAGAAATTTACTTGCTAGCAAAAAATTAATTGTTGGCTTTTCATTAATAGGTTTGCTTTTATTGGCGTTCATGTGCTTGTTAATTTGTTCAAAATTTTTCATGTTAACTCCCTTGCTATTTTATTATATAAATTCAGCTTCAGAATTAGCAAAAGCTAGAACCAAAGCGATTATTTTAAGTAAATCTCGATTCTTTCCTTACCTTTTCCAATATTATTTCTCTTGAGCAACAGTTCTCCGACTTCTCCCGTCCGCTTTATATGCGTACCTCCGCATGGTACTCTGGCAAAATTATCAATTTCCCAATATCGTATTTCATTTTCAGGGTCGCTGAGGGCACTTTTAATTAGCAAATTACGATTTAAAAGTTTCTGAATTTCCACCTGAAGAAGGCCAAATGTCTGGGAGATATTTCCCTGCCAAAAAAAATCCACTCTTGCTTTGTCTTCTGCTATATGCGCCCCGATTTTTCAAGGTTATCAAAGTATTGGCAGATAAGTTCCAAGACGATTTCTGCCGCAAAATGAAGTCTCATAAGTTTGAATTGTCTTATTGACAGTGATATAATCTCCGTCAATACTGGTTACAATAGTCTCGATCTCGGTTGCATATGGGTCATCCCAAAATGCCTTTATAACATGCATACTTATACGCTCCTTCACGATGATCTATACAAGATATTGTACCATATTTTATCATTCTTTTTCTTGCATTAGCTGTTCTTGTGCTCAAATAATTAACGTCCAAACTACTTTATTTGATTTTTTCAAGATTATCATTCTCCCTGGATATCTTTATCATCATAACCTATAGTTATCGTACCATGACTATTCAATATTTCACCTATCTTCATAACAGTACTATAATGAAGGTGGAAACACATGAATTCATTATAATGTATTTATAATACAGTTAAAAGAGAAACTATAACCAGTTACGCTTATTTAGGAGGATTGATTATGTCATTAGTCAAGGTAGAAGTCTTAGAAAAAGTGGGTATTCTTACGCTAAATAATACCCAGAAACTAAACGCATTAAGTTCTCAACTCGTCGATGATATTGTTGAAGCACTTGATAACTTCCAGAAACAGAAGATACATATCATTATTTTGCGTGCTCCGGATGAATCTAAGGTATGGTCGGCAGGCCATGATGTTAAAGAATTGCCATTGAAAATGAGAGATCCTTTAAGTTATTACGATTCACTTGAGGTACTTCTACGAGCTGTGGAAGAATACCCTGGTCCAGTTATTGCAATGGTACACGGCAGTGTCTGGGGTGGTGCTTGCGACTTAATCATGACTTGTGATATGGTAATCGCCGACAAGACGGCTAAATTTGCCATGACTCCTGCTAAGCTTGGGGTTCCATATAATTCTACAGGTATTTTGCATTTTATGAATCGTTTACCGATCAATATTGCTAAAGAGATGTTTTTTACTGCTGAATTAATGCCTGCAGAACGGGCTTTAAATGTAGGTATTATCAATCATTTAGTTGCAGAAGAAGAACTTCTCCCCTTTACATTAAATATAGCTACGACAATTAGCACCCGGTCGATTTTATCGATTGAAGTAATTAAAGAGCAGTTCCGGGTTCTGTCAAAGGCATTTTCTATCACTCCATCCGCTTTTGAACGAGTACAGGGGATGCGGCGAAAGGTTTATGATAGCCATGATTATGAAGAAGCGATTACTGCATTTTTAGAAAAACGCCCGGCAAAGTTTAAAGGCGAATAACAATAATAACGGCAAGGCTTGGAAGATTCCAAGCCTTGCCGTTACTATTTAAAGGGGTACACCCTAAGAGAGGCTTTGGTGCAAAATTTCTACAGCATCAAAAAGCTCTCAATATTTCATCAGAATTTTGAGCTGCGATACCTATTTTTCAATATGCTGTTCATAAAACTCATAATATTTCTTTAGTTCCCGCTTCAAGAGATTGGGTGTATCTAACTCATAAGGGCAATGATTTTTACAGTGATTACACTCAATGCATTGCTGTATTAAATCCATCTTTTCCTTAAAACTATCTGCCAAGAATGGTTGATAAGGGGCCCTTCCTAACAGCAGTGATATTCTTGCTTGTGTAGGTATTTCTATTCCTACAGGACATGGCATACAATATCCACATCCACGACAAAAATCCCCCGCCAATTCGATTCGATCCTTCTGAATCCTTTTCCACATGGCATCATCCAATACTGGTGGATTCTTTTCCAAGGCTATAAATTCTTCTAGTTCACTCATCTTCTGAATTCCCCAAATCGGTACCACATTATCAAATTGTCTTAAGAAAGCAAACGTAGTAGAAGCATTGGTGATTAATCCCCCTGATAACGCTTTCATCGCAATAACCCCAATGTCTTTTCCCTTGCACACATCAATGAGCTTTAAATCTTCATCAGATGAAATCGAATTCAAGGGAAACTGAATGGTGTCATATCTCCCTGATTCTGCTGCATCTATTGCCGTTTTTATATGATGATTTGTAAATCCAATAAAACGGATCATCCCTTTTTGCTTTGCTTCTAATAATCCTGCATAAAGACTTTCAGAATCTTCAGGATTGGGTATCTCTTTCGGATTATGCAATTGTAAAATGTCTACATAGTCTGTTTTTAAATTTTTCAGACTAGTTTCCAGATGGCTAAACAATGTTGTCTTGTCCTTGGCTTGGCTCTTAGTAGCAATTATAATATTGCTCCTTACATCAGAAAGAGCATAACCTATTTTTTCCTCACTATCACTATACATTCTAGCAGTATCAAAAAAGTTTATTCCATTGTCATACGCTGACCTCAATATCGCTTTCGTTTCTTCAAAGGAAATTCGTTGTATGGGTAATGCACCAAAACCACTTTTGCTCACCATTAAATCCGTACGACCCAGCCGTATTTTTTCCATCTAAATATCCCCCTCACATTTATCCCATTATTGAAATTTTAGCACTTGTTTTCTACACTTTCATACAGCAATATCTTAGCTTGTCGCGTGGCCCATTTAATCTCGCTGGCAATTACAGCTACTTCAAGTAGCCCATGTAGATAATAACTGCCTGTAAGTCTTGGTTGCCATTGCTCAATTGCCTTAGTAAGACCTTCCCAATAATCTTCACTAATTTCTTCTGGCACTGCTGTGCCCCCATCTACAATGACAGAACTAATTTTTCCGTTCACCCGAATCACGATTGTGCATCCACTTTCTAATATTTCCAAAATAGCTTTGAATTCATCACTAGTAGTTGGAGCATCATAGTTCATTTTTCGATCTAATCTCATGGGTAAAAGGTCAAAAATACGGTCACTTTTTTTTGTGATGGACTCATTGTAATCAATTAGCTTCTCTGCCAGGCAAACCCATGCTTTTGATTCAGATGATTCTGCAACCACTTGCCTCTCTCTACTCAACAAATCCAATAGCATTCTTGCTTCCTTATTTAATTTGTAAACTCTCTTTCTTTGCTCCATATCTATACCAAACTCTCTGGCATCAAGACCAACGTAATCCTGCACGGCACGGCAGAAGTAAAGAACCGATGCGTCATTACTCTCTCTCAACTTCTCTTTAAGTAGTTTGTTGTACTTAGGTGGCCATAACAACACATTGACAAGCATGGCCGAACCGAGACCGATTAATATAACTCCCGTTCTAACAAGAGCATGTATCTCGAACTCATTAGTACTGGAGCTTAGCACAAAGAGAGCGGCAACGATTCCCATAGTTATACCACTATGCATCTTTAATTTTATATATGTTGGTATCAGTAGTATCACGATTAAACCCGCTGACAGTGGATTCACACCTATAAAATAGCCAAAAAAGAACCCTGCCGCAATGCCCAAAATATGAATCAAGATCTGATCACGTGCTGCCCTTAGTGTTAAAAAAATTGTTGGTTGCATATTAATTACGGCAGAAACAGCGCCAAATAAGGCGGGCTCAAGGCCAAGATATTTGCATAAAAACATGGTGATTGCAACGGCTATGCCAGTTTTAATCACTCGTGCACCAATTTTCATTTTTTTCAGCTCCTCATCTACAATTCAATCGCTCGATCGTATTGTTTGCAATCAACTGTGCAACATCTGTATCTCCATATATGTTATCCACAATTTGAATCTCATTTTCTTAGAATATAGTTCTTTGGTGCAAATTTATATGTAACACTTGGTAGGTGTCTCATTTTTATATATTCTTCCATACTTTTTAGCAAATTCCTCCCCACAAACTTTGGAAATTGCACCCGTACCACGCACCAACGTATAGTTCACCACCTTTATAACAGAAAAAAAGCCTAAACATACGTCTAGGCGAAAATATAAATGTCACCTAATTTAGGCACGAGGAGCCATTCTTAATTGCAGGTATATTTGAATTCCGGTTCTGTTTGTCGATTATAACCACTTCTTACTTGCCCATTCCAGTCGGCAAAAGTTTCTCTCCAAAAAGAATTACTAAAAAATGAATCAATGGATTGTTGACTATCTAGGCTGAAACTAATAATAGTAAAAGGTGCCGCACCTTGCTGAAGTATACCACCGAACACACCATTAGTACTAACGCCACTCTCTACTAAAAGCATGAGAGGAAGTCCCTGTTGATAAGCCATAGAAGGTTCAATTTGTAAATAAGGACTGCTCAGCCAAAAATTTTCAAATATTTGTTGTTGTGCTGTTCCTGGTTTTGAGACGGCTTTTGTAACAAAGGAACGACGAAACGCAATTGCCATTAGACCATAACTGCTGAGCATCATTCTACGAATTGAGGTCAAGGGTGTTTCCGTAAACTGGTCTGTAGGGCCAAGAGTACGAGGAAATAGTAAAAATGACCTCATAGCCTTAATCACATTTTCAAGAAAAATCCCTTGTAAATCAGTAAATGGAGTTGCATAACTAAGAAACACAGGAATTTTGTATAAAACTTGGCTGGTTTCTTGCAATAAATTCGAATTCATTATGCGGGTTGACGAGCCATCCATAATCAATTCTCCTCTCTTTTTTCACATTATGTTACATACTATGTTAAGATGACTACCGTTGTTAGTTGTCCAAACCAAAGTTGAGACGGACAATTTGTTTAAATTCAGTTTAAATAAATGTTATATTATCTATGACATAATGAATTATACACGTTAAACTTCTATGGCTTTTAATTATGCCATGCCACTTCTTATGCTTACAGCCCAAGGCGGAACCAGTCAAAAAATTGAAGGCTTCGAGCTTGGTACTGACGATTATTTAGTTAAACCTTTTGGCTCCTTGGAATTGGTCGCGAGGGTCAAAGCACTACTTTCACTGTAACGTTACCTCTGGAAGGGTAACAATAAAAAGTACAACCTCACGAAAAAATGGTGAGGTTGTACTTTTTCATTTATGCTACATATAGTTTACATTCAGTTAAGAAACCAATGCTATGATCAGAATAAGAAATCACTCTATTTGATAATGCTGGTATCTGAGAGTGTCCAGAGATGAAAGAGGCAATACTGGCTTATATTGAATCCAGCGTTCCTATGAAAAGATGGGGGCAGCCAGCTGAAAAATAACGAATTATTATTTTTGCTTGGAACGAATGTAGTTGTAAAAATTCATATAAAGTAGGCGTAAGTAATGGAAAATAAAGAGGAAGCAGTCAATAAGCTGCTTATTTTATTACTCAGCATCCTTTTTTTTCAAAGATTTTGGTGAATTGTATCATTGATTTGATTTTTTCACCACACTCTATCTTCTATATCAAGTTATCCTATCATAACACAAATACAAAATAGGTTAGTAGTCTACTGTGACTTTCCCCTGCATAGAATTGGAATTTCTTTTAAAACTTCTCCATTTGAAACTAAATAAGCTTTTTCATATAAATTGCAGGTCGGACAGATGTGATTGGGTACAATTTCTATCTTGTCGCCCACCTCAACCTCATTTCTAAACTGTTGATTATAGATTAAACCATGTTCATCAAACAATCCTGCAACGCGAACATTATTGGAGTTTTTAACCAAACCTTGTCCTTCTGTAGCACACATGCCTGCCGGACGATTCTGTGTGGTTAACGTTTTAGCACCTGCATCAAATACTACGCGTTCTTCCGTTGGCTTGCTGATAATCGTCACCAATACTGTTGCAGCACAATGACTGTAGTCTTTTATTGCATTTCCCTGCCCGGCGTCCATAAAAATATAAGTCCCGGGCCTAATTTCCGTAATTCCATCGATAATTTGGGTTTGCATTAGGGAAGGAGTAGCGCCAATACTTACTATATCAACGACTATTCCCTCCTGCCTGATTAAATTAGCAGCGCGAATTGTCCGCTGTTGACTCTCTATCGCGAGCTTACAGCAATCAGCAGCATCTTGTGCTTTATAACTATGACCCTCATGAGAAAAAATCCCCTTTAAAACTACTTTTTCTTGTTTTTGAATATATTTTGCTAAATTAAGCAATTGCTCATCAGTAATAACACCCGAACGGTTCTCACCGACTTCAAGCTCAATCAAAACTTCAATCGGTAAGTCCGCAGCTTTAAAAACTTGTGCTAGTTGATCAATTTGATATTCATTGTCGACACCCAACCGAATGGTTATCTTCTCTGACAATGCTTTGATTCGTTCTAATTTACAAATTCCCACAATTTCATTAGCGATAAAAATATCAGTGATGCCATGTGTTGCCATCACTTCGGCTTCGCCAACCTTAGCAACTGTAATTCCAACTGCACCCTCTTGCATTTGAAGTTTCGCTAACTCAGGCATTCTATGGGTTTTTATGTGAGGCCGTAAACTCACATGATATTGATTAGCCTTGTCTTGCATAAAATGAAGGTTTTCCATCATAATATCCTTATCAACCAAAAGTGCCGGTGTATCGATCTGTTCATATTTTGATTTCACTATACAAACCCTCCTCTTAGTACATCTGTAAATGATATTTGCTAGCTAACTAGTGATCGGATTTAAGACCAGCGCCACACATGGGAATCAGACAATCAGCTGTCTTTCCATTTAGTTCACAATACTTTACATATGCTGCATAAGTAGCCGCGGTTGTATGTTCACAGTAAATCCCCTTTGCCGCAAGCGCCATTCTTGCCTCCATAATACGATTTTCTGGGGCTGCAATCATTTCTATATTGTACTTGTAGGTATATTCCAATATTTCTTCACCACGCATGGGTACGCCGATGGCAATCCCCTCTGCCATTGTTGAGGTAGGAGTTACTGACGCTGGATGTTTTTCTCCAGCAAGCACTGCTTTGATAAATGGATCACAATTTTCGCTTTGAACTGCTACAATATGCGGCATTTTATCGATGACAGCACTTTCAAGCAGTTGCTCTAAAGCCTTTACAATACCGATGAATAACGTGCCATTTCCTAGGGGGACAAAGATATGCGCAGGAATTCTGTGCAATTGTTCGTAGACTTCGTAAATATAAGTTTTGGTGCCCTCGTAGAAAAAGGGATTATACACATGGTTTGCGTAATACTTTCCCTCTATATCTACTTTTGCTCTACAGGCCTCTGCACAGTTATCTCTTGTGCCGGGAACAACATTGACGCGGGCATTATGGGACTTGATCATATCGATCTTCTTTGCTGAAGTACCTTCAGGCACAAAAATCTCACAGTCAATACCAACTTTTGCGCAATAGGCTGCTACGCTATTTCCAGCATTCCCGCTACTGTCTTGCACCACAGAATTTATGCCAATGGCCTTACAGTGAGCGATCAGTACGGCAGCGCCTCTATCCTTGAAGGACAACGTCGGCATGAAATAATCCATTTTAAGTAGTACATCTTCATTAAATCGAATCACAGGTGTCATACCTTCACCTAGGCTTATTTCCCGCCACTGCTCACCTTCTAGCGGCATGAAAGCACGATAGCGAAAAATACTCCAAGTATCTTGGTCGACTAAAGACAGATCAAACTTTGGGGGCTTATAATCCAGTTTCCAAAGGCCTCCACAATCACACTTTGCTTTTCTAGTCGTTACAACTACTGATTCTCCGCATTTTGAACAAATATATTTCATTGTTTGTTAACCTCCGCAATCGCTTCAATTTCTACAAGACAACCAAAGTGGAGCTTACCTATAGGCACCACAATGCGTGCCGGTTTGTGCTCGCCGAAGAACTCTGCATAAACCGTGTTAACACTATCCCATTGGTCAATATCTGGTACATATACTCTACACTGGACAATATCAGTACGAGAAAGCCCAGTTGCTTTCAGAACGCGCTCCACATTTGCCAAAGCAAGTCTAGCGTGCGCTTTTATCCCGCCCTCCGGCACTTTCCGAGTATCAGGATCGATAGATAGCTGCCCAGATATATACAACATTCCATTTGAAATAATTCCAGGCGTGTAATGCCCTTTGTTTTCGCTATCATATTGGGGTGTTATCTTCTCCATATGCCACACCTTTCTTATTTTTCTCCCTTACCTCGTCTAAGTAACTGTAAATAGTTACTTTAGATAAGCCCATGCTGGTAGCTACTTTATCAATTGCACCTTTTACCAAAAATACCCCCTTTTCATCCATGAAGCGTATGATTTCTATGTTATCTCTTCTTTTTAAGTTACCGACATCTGTATTCTTGATGATATTGTCAATTAGTTCATCAATGATCGTCAGTACATCTTGATTAGGAACACTATCTTCGGTAGAGGCTGCCTCGGCGGGAGATGGGGGCAGAAAATCATTGAGTCTTTCTTGTATTAGACAAGATACAGTCAAGTCATAATTGATACAAAGCATTCCTACTACTTCTCCTTCCGGATTACGAATAAGCGCGGAAGATGACTTGACTTTTTTGCCATTTTCCGCTTCAAAGACATAGTTCGAAGTACAATCATCTTTAAACTTCTTGTTAAGCAAAACTTGACGGATGAGATGATCAAATGACTGACCCTCTTTTCGACTAGTTACAGTGCCATTTGCCACATATACTACCGAACTTTCTGGCTGTGTCAAATCATGGATGACTATTTCGCAGTTTTTCCCAAATGTCTGTGTAAGCATATTCGCTACTGGAATATATGCCTTTAATATTGGATGCACTTTTATATCCCCTAACTATTTTATATAAATAATTATATATTTTAAAATTTTATATAATTATTTATATAAAATATACTGTTTTCAACGTATTTTGTCAAGGATTTATACCTTAATTTTATATTTCCTTATTGTTTTTATATATTTTTTTATATAAATATCAATTTATCCGCAAAGTTTATAAACAATGAATACCTCAATCCCGGTAACATAAGGATTGAGGTATTCTTGCACCGTTAGAGGTGATACTGTTCCCCTTTTGTTTTTAGTAAAAAAGCCTGAACTTTGTAACTAAAACTCAAGCTTTTGGTATAGATTGGGTCAGCTACGAAAGCGCTTCAATACGTGATAAAACTTGGTTAGGAGTCATACCTGTTGCATCAATTACCGGGGATTTCGTAGTAGCGTTTTGTATATTCATGATATTATTATCCATTCCCGTTACAATAGTGGCTACAACACTTTCCTTGCTTTTGGTGCTTACAATAGTATACCCATGATCTTTTAGGGCACCTGCAATCTCTGACAGATTATCTTCAACAGCAACTTTCTTCATATTCATCCTCCTTTCAAAATTTCAGATGGGGTTAAAACTCCACCTAAAAGCCTCACTTTATTATTGCCCTGAAGAGAAAAAATAAACCTAAATACGTATACTGTGAATAACCAACCATCATGACTCCTCTTATACTGAGAAAGTGATTATAAAGCGAGTTCCTTTTCCTTCTTCTGACTGTACCTCGATTGTACCATTATGACTTGCGACAATACTTGCACAAACAGAAAGTCCTAACCCTGTACCATTCTCACTCGTCGTAAAAAAGGGGTCAAAAATTTTCGATTGTAGGTCTTTAGCAATGCTAGCCCCACAATCATCAACGTATAAAAGCACTGCATTGTCCTGATACGTAGTTTCTATCGTGAGTGTACCATGCTCTTTCATAGCATTTAGTCCGTTTATGGCCAGGTTTAGAAGGAGTTGCTTAATTTCCTTATCTGATAAAATCAACTTTGGGATATCCTTAGAGAATTTAAATTCAACGTTTATTCCTCGCTTAAGGCCATCTATTCGTAATAAGGGAGCAACGCTGTTAATAACCTCATTTAAGTCTTTCTCTTCTACATCTGTTACTTTGGTCTTTGCTATCGACAGAAAATCGGTAATGATCATTTCTATACGCATTAATTCGCCCAACATTAGGTCCAATTGATCGTGTAAGCTATCAGGAATCTTTCTCTAAAAATATTGTAAGTATCCTGCTACTACCGTCATGGGATTTCTGATTTCATGTGCGAGCCCTGCTGCCATATTTCCGATTAGATCAAGCCTGTCCATGCGGGCTACTTCTCTTTGTAAGATTATATTGTTAGTAACATCTTCCGAGATTACAGCTACATGATTTTTCACGGGACTGTACGCAGAAATGGAAAACCATCGTTCCTGATACTTGGAATATTGTGTAAAGCTTACGGGTTCTCCGGAAATTGCCACTGTTGTAAGCGCTTTCATCCAGTTAAAGTTTTCTTCATTTGTGTTTGTTAAAATCTCTGTTAATCTTTTTCCAATAAGCTCAGAGACGAGGCAGCCAACATATTTTTCATAGGGGTAATTGACATCAACATACTCAAGATCAACAGTATCTCCTGCTTCATCAAATAGTACCTTATAATATGCGCACCTGTTATGCATGTAATTAAACAGATTTCTGTAGCGAGTCTCGCTAACGACAAGTGCATCACGGTTATCTTTAAGCAATTGATTGGTTGCTCGATGCTCGGCGATTTTCTTGAGTAGGCCGATGGTGTTTTTTATTTTACAACTCATATTGACGAAAATTTCGCACAGGATGCCAAGTTCGTAGGATATATTGTTGGAGTGCTTGCCATGCTCCACTGTTTCATATTGCCCTGTCGTATCAACTCCGACTGTTTGATCAACCATTCTACAGGGCGCTTAATCTGATTGGTTATCAACGTGCCTAGGAACATAATCAGCAGAATAAAAAGCATTGTACCGCCAGCCATCATTGCTAACTGCTTATAAATAGGATGCAAAACTTCTTTCTCGTCGATCTTGCCGACCAACGTCCAGCCACGATCTGGCATGCTCAAGTAAGCACCTAGAGTTTTGCAACGCCTGTAACTAGTCCATGTAGCGACACCTGACTCGCCAAGACGAATATTGCGCAAAGCACCGTCAGACATTTTAAGTTTCATGATGCCAGTATCTTCAATAATTCCCTTACCGATCAATTCCTTAATATGTCGCGGCTCAGTAAGAAACATTCCTTCTTGATTGACTAAGTATATCTCTCCTGTTTTACCAAACCAATTATCATGTAAGAATGTTTGCAAGGAAAGCTTTTTACCAATTATTCTGTTGTCATTTTGCGGATGACTCAATAATCGTTATTTCCATGATAACCCTTATCATCATTCTCCAGCTCTTCTACTAAAGGAAAACGGACATTCAGGCGATGAGATGCCGCCATCAACAGTGGCTTGAGGGAAATAAAAACTTTTATCATGTTTAATCTACTTTCTTAACCACTTATAAATTAATTCAACAAATTTTTCTAGTTCAATTGGTTTTGGAATATAATCATCCATACCTGCTGCTAAACATTTTTCCCGATCGCCCTTTAATGCGTATGCCGTCATTGCGATAATTGGTGTATGGAATTTCATTTTTGTTTCTTTGGCTCGAATCATCTTGGTAGCAGTATAACCATCCATCTGAGGCATATTAACATCCATCAATATCAAGTCAAACTTTTGCTGTTCAAAAGCATCAACCGCTTGCCTGCCATTTTCTACTTCAATAACTTGAAAGCCATTTTTCGTTAGAATAAGAGTTCCTAAATTTCTGCTAATTACATCATCTTCGGCAATTAATATTTTTTTATTCTCTGGACTCATACTCTGGACGGATTCGTGCTGAGTGCGTCCTATTATCTCAGATCTCCCTTTGGCAAGTCCAAATACCGCTGTAAAAAAGAAGCGACTTCCTATCCCTTCTTGGCTCTCTACTCCAATTTCTCCACTCATGATCTCAATCAATTTTTTTGAAATTGCAAGTCCTAGTCCCGTTCCACCAAATTGCTTCGTATGTGAATCATCGATTTGGCTAAATCGTTTAAACAACTTATCAAGTTTATCATCTGAAATTCCAATTCCAGTATCGGCTACTACAAACATTAATTTCACTGTATTCTCATGCTTTTTCTCCATCGTAATGTCAATCACGATTTGACCTTGCAATGTAAATTTAACCCCATTACCTACTAAATTAGAAAGCACTTGTCGTAATCGCACTGAATCACCAATGACGGCATGTGGTATATCCTCTGAAATTCTTAATTTAATAGATAAACCTTTTTGCTCAGCCGCGATCGTAAACAAATCGACTACTTCATTCGTTGTTTCCCTAATATCAAATAAACCCTCTTCCAATTCAATTTTACCAGCTTCGATTTTCGAATAATCCAAAATGTCATTTAACACTCGCATTAGCGCCATAGTTGATGATTTTACAACATTCAGATATTCTCTTTGCTTTTCTTGTAAATTCGTCATTAAGGTGATATCGATCATACCGATAATTCCATTCATAGGCGTCCTAATTTCATGTGACATATTTGCAAGGAATTTACTCTTTGCAACATTGGCCCTCTCGGCCTCTTCTTTGGCCTTTAATAGAGATTTCTCCACCATCTGCCGTTCCATAATTTCTTCTTCTAGTGTCACATTCATATCCGCAAGTTCACTATTCAGAGTTTTAAGAGCTTTCTGAGATGCCTGCCGCTCCATAATTTCTTCTTCTAAAGTTGCATTAATCTCCTGCAATTCGCTTGTACGCTGCGCGACCGTATTTTCCAATTCCTCGTTAAAACTCTGGAGCATCAAGTTTAAATCCCGCACCTTTTCATCGGCCTTCTTCTTCGCAGTTATATCGTGGTTAATCTCCATGATAGACACAGGATTACCGTCCTCATCCAAATTGAGCGTTTGATTACTCTGCACTACAATCTGAACTCCATCCTTGCGAGTATGCTTCAAATTCCCTTCCCAGCAACCATTTTCCAGCAATTGAGCTAATATCGCATCCTCCGCCTCTGGAAATTCTGTCTGTAACAGCACGTGGGTCACCTGCCCTTTGGCCTCAACAGCTGTGAAACCATACCCTTTCTCTGCCCCTTGGTTCCAGAAAACGACCCGGCTATTCAGATCGCGTACCATGATATAGTCATAAGCAAAATGCAACAGCTTCGACTGTTCGGCCATTTTATTACCCGCTATTTTTAAGTTATTTATCGCATTTTCCAATTCTCCCGTACGTTCCAACACAAGACCTTCCAGATAATCGCGATGCTTCAGTAACTCCTCTTCCATTCGTTTTCGTTCAGTGATATCTCTGACAATGGATACAGCCCCGATGATAATACCATTCACATCCTTAACGGCAGTAGCATTCACCTCACGGTGCCGCCATTCTCCATTTAGCGGAGTTTTAATTATTTCATGCTGATTTCTGATGATTTCTCCGTGCAGTGCCCGCAGCGCTGGAACTTCTTCGAGAGGACGGGAGCTCCAATCCGAGCGTAGTGCCTCAAAGTTATTCGCTATTTTCTTACCGTCTACCTCAGCATGGCTAAGCTTAAAATTCTGAGCGGCCACTGAATTCACTAAGGTTAATCGCTCTTTTTCATCATAAAACCACACCTCATCGCTGAGACTATTGATGAGTGCCGCCAAGCGTTCCTTCTCTTCCAGGATATTTTCCGCTAATCTCCTGTTTTTTTCATACCGACTAACTAGCAAAATGCAAAAAATCAAAATGAATAGACTGACCAGTAAGCCTCCAATGATATAGCCTTGTTTGCGGCGTTCATAATCAGCCAAAGATACATGGGTAGCTTTTCCAACTACAACGATAAGAGGGTATTCTGGAATGACGCGATAACTTGTTACACGTCTAATCCCATCTATGATATTGGTAGATAAATACGAAGTATTTGTAATGTTAGCTTGAACATGATTCCAAAATACACTACCTCGGGCATCTTGACTGGTCTCCAAGTTTTCGCCAACCTGTCGCGCGCGGTTAAACCCATCTGCGCCAGTCAGAGCAATCAATTGATCCTGCCCAAGGTTTATCCTTTGGTAAAATGCCAGGAGATGATCTACTTTTATTTCAGTATAAACAATACCTGCGAAGGATCCATCCGGCTTGTTAATCCGACGAGTTAAGGGAATAACGTCCTCTCCGCCCACTTTACCCTTAATTGTCTTCCCTATATTTAGTTGCTGGCTGTCGGCCTCACGGTGAACCAAAAAGTAATCGCGATCAGAACGGTTTACCCCCAGGCGATCCGGATTAGACGAAGCAACTACAATTCCTTGTTCGTTATAGACAGCTACTAGACTTGGACTGCTATCATCTGATGTAACTAACGGATAAGTTATAAAATTCGCACTTAAAGAGTCATTTTTTTCATAAGCTTTTTTAAGGTTCATAAGATACGAATCCGCTTCAGCAATAATTTTACGTGTATATTCTTCAAAAGCGGTTGCCAAGTTCATAGTTTCCTGTGAACTTTCGTCAATGGTTCTATTGTAATCGTTATTAATTTGATAGCGAACATACAACCACAGACCAGTGATTAGCAAGAATCCCAACAAGAGAATAAGTAACGAATGGTTGGATAGTCGCCGTTTATTGATTTCGGTGGTCATATTCAAAGCGTACCTCCTGACAACGTTAACTTCCACATAGAAGGTCCTGAAACATCTTGTCCGCCATTTTTCACTATTCTATTTTTAGTAAAAATCCAATTAGATACTTCAATATGACAACCAAAAGAATATTTTAAAAACTAACAGACTTTTCTAATATTTATTATTATTTCTTTTAAAATTAAAATAATCCTTCTGTAATTGCCAATTACTTTTAGATTTTAATCGAAAAAAACAAGAATTTGTCGCATCGTGTCCAAACATTAAACTGCAATGTCCTTACGTCAACCCCTCTGAACTCTCTATAAAGGTATAGCATTTCGTTCGACAAAATATTATTCCGTTCCCTTCATTTTATTTTTTCAATATAAAAAATAAATCCATGTTTACCACTTTTTTATTTTTTTCTATTGCCGAATCTTTAGCCACTCTCCCTCTTCGTAAATCTTTTCTTTTAAAGAAAAGGATTTGACTGAATTTTCACGAAGTTGTTGTCGTATAGCGGCAAATATTTCTTAGGGAGGTATTATTATGAATAAGCGATCTTATACTTGTCTCTTTGGCGGCGAAGCGGGTTATGGGGTTATGAGTGCTGGTTCCATGGTTGCCAAAGGAGCAAATCGCAGTGGACTATGGTCTTATGTAGTAAACGAGTATCCTTCCCTTATTAAGGGAGGCCTGAATTCATGCCTCGTACGCCTTTCCGATCAACTACTAACGGCCTATGAAGAACCACTTGATTTTTTAGGACTATTTTCTCAACAAGCTTTTGATTGCCATGCTCATCAACTAAAACCTAGCGCTATTGTGCTCTATGATTCAACTACCGTCACCGTTGATAAAAGTAAAGTCGCAACAGGAACAGTACTTTATCCGATTTCATTACTAGAGTATATTCCAAAAGGCGGCGCGAAAATCATGGGTAACAGCGCAATGCTTGGTGCCTTTTGTGCGCTCACAGGTTACCCACGCGCTGTGCTGATTGAGGTAATAAAAGATGAATTTCACTCTGTGAAACTACAGGAAGAAAACATTGCAATTCTCGAGAAAATTTACGCCCATGTGCTATCGACCTTGCCGTCAGAAAATATCTTTCCCCTAGATTTTAAACAGGATATACAACCTAAAATGTTCATTAATGGCAATGAAGCCATTGCATTAGCAGCCATAAAGGCAGGCTGTAAATTTTCTGCTGGTTATCCCATGACACCAGGTTCCAGCGTTCTTAGCTATTTAGTTGATTATGGAGCTGATCATGGGCTAGTATTCAAACAAGCAGAAGATGAAATCGCAGCAATCAATATGCTAATTGGCGCTTCCTTTACTGGTGTACGTTCTATCGGATCAACCAGCGGCGGTGGCTTCTCCCTTATGGTAGAAGCATTAGGCTTTGCTGCCCAAGCAGAATTACCAATCGTGATGGTCAATGCCCAGCGCGGAGGCCCAAGTACTGGATTGCCCACCAGAACGGCTCAGGCGGACCTAAACTTTGTTGTACACGCTTCTCAAGGAGAGTTTCCCCGTATTGTTATGGCCCCTGGAGATATCGAAGAATGTTTCTATGAAACTTTTCGCGTCTTTAATTTAGCAGATAAATATCAAGTACCTTGTATCATTTTAACTGATAAATTTTTAGCAGACTCTTCTGTATCTCAGCCATTATTTGTTACAGATAACTTAATAATTCAGCGGGGAAAACTTTTTGAACAGAAAACCCAAACCACTGATCATCCTTATCTGCGCTATCAAATTACCTCTGATGGCATATCACCACGAGCATTCCCTGGGCAGGTAGGCGGTAGACATATTGCCACCAGCTACACCCATGGAGAAGACGGTTTTTATAGCTCCGGAAATCATGAATATGCCCTGAATGAAGCATCCGTAACAGTTGCTGGCACTGATAAATTATACAGTAAACTGTCCGCCATGGAAAAAGACATGCCTAGCATAAATATATATGGACCTGCTGTAGCTGATCTGACAATCATTGCTTGGGGCTCAACCAAGGGAGCTGTATTAGAAGCGATCAAACAAGCAGCCAATCAGGGGATATCGGTAAACTTCCTCCAAATCCTCTACATCTCTCCTTTTCCAACTGCTGTAGTTGAATTATTTATTCAACAAACGAATAAGACCCTGCTCATTGAAGGGAATAAGACAGGGCAACTTGGCAGTATCATTCGCGCTAATACCGGTTATAAGACTGATTATTCTTACCTTAAATATAACTCAAAAGCCTTTGTTCCCTCGGAAATTCTTGCTAAAATTAAGGAGGTGTTGTCATAATGGCCGCTCATGATAACAATTTATCGTATGTTCCTACCTGGTGCGCTGGTTGTGGAAATTTTGGTATTCTAAACGCTTGGAAAAAAGCAATGAATTCACTGGATCTTGATCTTGAACAAACGGTGCTGGTCGCGGGAATTGGTTGCTCCAGCAAAATTAGCCAATATGTAAATACATTCCGAATTGAGACCTTACATGGTCGTTCGTTACCAGTAGCGACAGGTGTCAAATTGGCCAATCATAATCTGACAGTTATTGCTGAAGGCGGTGATGGGGATGGAATGGGGTTAGGTATGGGGCACTTTGTTCATACCGCTCGCCGCAACTTGGATATAGCATACTTCATCCACAATAATCAAATTTATGGCCTCACCAAAGGGCAGGCCTCGCCAGCTAGCGATTTAGGAATGATTACAAAATTCACTCCTCCCCCACTTGGCAATATGGAACGTCCAATTAATATTGTAAAAATGGCGTTAAGTGTTGGAGCTACTTTTGTTGCCCGAGCCTTTGTTGCTAACATTTCTCAACTTTCTGACCTTATGGCCGAAGCCATCCGCCACCCGGGGTTTGCCGTCATTGATATTCTCCAACCTTGCGTTTCCTTTAATCATGTCAATACATACCAATGGTATCAACAGCGCGTGATGCCCATTGAAAAAATGCATGGGTATGATCCTGATGATTTAAACAAAGCTTTATCCTTAGCCGGGCTATGGGGGGAACAGATACCTGTAGGACTTTTTTATCGCGAAGTGCGCCCTACTTTTAATGGTTCCCTGCCACAGTTGACTCAAGAACCACTAGCAAAGCAAAAAATCAACAACATAGATATTAGCAAAATCATGAAAAGCTTCTGTTAGAAAAAGCCCCCATTTATCGCACCTGTAAAACGGACCCTGTAGAGTAAACAAAGGGTGCAGGTTACTGATAAATGGGGGTTTTTATTATAAATTGCAAATTTGTTGCTATTCTTTTTTCCAAAACAGCATTAATTTTTGAGAGATCAATCACTATGATAACATCCAACATCCTTGTGAAGTTATCGTAAAAATGCTTTTCCTTTTTGATCATTATGAACTGTTCTCCGTCTATAAAAGAGAAGGTTAACAACCCACTGCTAATCTATTTCACTATAAAAATGATAGTTATTTTTCCCGGAATTTTTAGTGACATACATGGCAATATCAGCCTGTTTCATTAATGTTTGTATATCTTGTCCATTATTTGGATATAGGCTAATGCCAATACTCGTTGTAATCGTAATGGTGTGTTCATTGATAAAAAAAGGTCGGCGGATAACCTCTAATACTTTATCAGCAACCACAGAAGCATCTTCTTTGTGATTAACCTCCGATAGGATAATAGTAAATTCATCGCCCCCCATCCTAGTCACTGAATCGCTAACGCGGACAACAGACAATAGTCGTTGGGCTACCGCCTGCAATAAAAGATCACCAACATCATGTCCCAGAGTGTCGTTTATCTTTTTAAAACCATCAATATCTAAAAAGAAGGTTGCTAAAGATTTATGGTTTCTTTTGGCTAAAGATAAGCCTTTATCCAAATAATCCTGAAAATAGAGGCGGTTAGGCAAACCAGTCAGAGCGTCATGGGAGGCTTGGTGGCGAATTTTTTCTTCATATTCCAGGCGTTCACTTAAATCTCGATATATAGCAGAATACATAGTTATCACACCATCATCACCATAAATGGCACTAATTGATAACCACTCGGGATATAGTTTACCGTCCTTTCGTTTGTTCCAAATTTCACCTGACCATTGTCCGTTCTTTATTAACGTCTTCCACATTTCTTGATAAAAAACATCATCATGACGGCCAGATCTAAGTATACGAGGTGTAAAACTTAGGAGTTCTTCTAATTTGTACCCTGATGCAACAAGGAAAGATGGATTTGCCATTTGAATCACGCCTTGGATATCAGTCACAAGAATACCATCATTGGCGGCTATAAAAATTCTTTCTGCTAGCCGCAACTTTTGAACTGTTTTTTCTAATTCTTCTGTTTTACTTATAATTTCAGATTGAATCCGTTTACTCTCTGTAATATCCCGGGCAATAGTTGAAGCACCTATTATTTTCCCATTTTTATTCTTAATTGGTGAAATGCTCTTAGAGATATCGATGATAATCCCGTCTTTGCGAACACGTTTTGTTTCAAAATGGGCAACCCGCTCGCCCTTTTTTATTTTAGCTAGAATTTGGGGGACTTCATCTGGCCGATCTGTTGGAACAAGAATTAACATTGACTGTCCAACCATTTCTTGCGCGGTATAGCCATATATCCTTTCAGCACCGACATTCCAGCTTATAATCCTACCTTCAATATTTTTACCAATGATTGCATCATCAGATGATTCAACAATTGATTCTAACCACAGAGAACTATCCAAAGAGTTCAATAGACAACTATCTTCTTCCATCATGGGATCAGTGGCTGTATTCTCTTTAGATCTGTTGTATATTTTCATGAAAAATACCTACCCTTCAATTACAAAGAGATACCCTTACTCCAATATTCTACAAATTTCCCTATCTTCCTATCATTGCTACCTATTATATGTGTAGCCTTATAAATTTTCTCACATAAAAGGAGGAATATTGGAGAAAAAACATAACAGTACTAAGCAATAGTACAATCTGAATCACAAAGGGGCTGTTCATATGAATATAGGTAAGTATATTGAATTATTAGGACAATTATTTGAACCAGCATATATCGTTGATACTCAGAGAACTATCTTATTTTGGAATGAATCTGCTGAAAAGGTGACTGGCTATAAAGCCTCTGTGGTAGTTGGGAAAAAGTGCAATGATAACATCATGATGCATATTAATGCGCAAGGTCAAAAACTTTGTATGACACAATGTCCTTTGGAAAAAGTCATCCATGATGGTAGTAAAACTGAAACGGTTTTTTATTTACATCATAAAAACGGGCACCGCATCCCCGTGGACGCAAAATTCTTAGCCATCAGTGATGATACTGGAGCCATCATCGGAGCTATTGAAATCTTCATTAAACAGGGCCAGTCTTATGAAAATTCAAATCCTTCTATCGTAAAAGAGTTAGTGAAAGTAGCTTATATCGATTCCGTTACAAATCTCCCAAATAAAGAATACATGGAAAATAAGATAAAAAAAGTCCTTTCCCAATCCGCTGAAAAGCCTTCTGAGTTTTCCTTAGGTCTGTTATTTATTGAAATTCAAAATCTTCGAGAATTTAATAATCTTGGTGGAGTGGTTGCAGGAAATTTATTATTAAATGTTGTTGCAAAAACCCTCAGAGTGAATGTAGAAATGGAAGAAGGAAGTTTTGTTTGTAGATGGCATGGTGGAGCATTTGTTGTTTTATTGAATACTAATAAAACCAGTACTATTTTAAACTGGGCAAATAAGTTAAAAATATTATTAGAAAGATCAAGTGTACTGGGGTATGAAACCAAAAGCATCATGGTGAATATTGGCATACTATCTACCCAGCCCGGAGAATCTTTTACTGAAGTTCTTAAACGCCTTGACGAACAATTGCAAGTAAGTAAGCCTAATAAAGATAGTAATGGCGCTAGTATTACTCAATAAAATTACGTTATTATATTCTAAACATGCCCCCTACTGATCTACTACAAGCTATGAATACCTAGATAATAGCTGAAATCGATATCCAATTTCTTCAATTTCAGCACGAGAGAGAATGATTCCCTCAGAGGGACGACTCTTGAGTTTAAAAATTAGCGCTTGCTGTCCCGCTTCTTGATGAAAGTTGATACGATTAAAATTGACTTTTATATCTAGAAGATCGGTAATTATTTCTGCTGTAGCTTGATGTCCTACTGCTGAAATAATTCCAGGGCTGGACTGAATCAGTTTTTTGACCTCTTCCAAGCTGATTGTTCGGCAGGAATATTCTCCGTCTGCTGTAATGATAGCACCATTCAATATAGCGACGGGGTACTTATTTTCCATTTTATAATTCTCCTTTGTAATTTTAGTTATAAATCCAATCTTTATAATATCCCCATCGCTTTTTTCAATTCTGCCTGATGAACGTTATAATCATATAAGGCCTGAATGTAATCCGACTTGACTTCTGTCAGTGTTTTTTGAGAATCCATCACGTCCAAGTTGGTTCCGACCCCTTCGTCATAGCGAATCCCAGTGATTTTATAATCCTCCTGTGCTTTCTCCACGATTGCCTGACTGAGTTGCAAGCGTTTTTCGGCTTCCTCTACATCTAAATATGCCTCATTCACTTCTTCAACTAGTGTATCCTCTGTCTGTTTTACCTGATCTTTCGCCTCAGCCACGGCAAGCTCTGCAGCTTTAATCTTCGATTTCGTCAAACCATAATCAAAGATATTAATAGACGCCACTAAACTGACTGTCCAATTTCCATTTCTCAGACCAGGCAGGTGAATATCGTTCCAATCGGCGTCTCCATTTAAACTGACTTGGGGCAAGTTCTGGCTTTTGGCCACTGTGATGTCTTCTCCGACTCTTTGGATTGTGGCCCTCTCTTCCGCTAAATCCGGTCGATGGGATCTGGCACTTTGAATGCAATCATCCAAGGAAAGGGTTATTTGCGTTACACCCAAGCTATCTTTCAACAGAACTTGACTGGTTTGAGGCAACCCCAGCTGTTTTTCAAACTGAATCAATGCCACATCCAGCTGGTTTTGTTCGGTCATCAGCTTCCGCTGGGCTTTGCTTAATTCCACATCAGAACGTAATAAATCGGACTTATTGATGTCTCCTTGATCAAACTTGACCTGGGTATTAGCAAAATGGGCTTGGAGCCTATCTACTTCTTCTTGCTGCAGGGCAAGCTCCTTTCGCTGTTGTAATACTTTATAATAGGCCTTTATTGTATCCAGTTTTAATTGTTGCTTTATCTTATTGATTTCTAAATCTGCTATCATACAATCAATGTTAGCTTGTTTCAACTGACTTTCCAATTTACCACCCGTATAAAGAGGTACTTGTGCATTTAGGTCATTATCTATATACAAATATGCCGGCTCGGTACTACTGGATCCCATATTAAAATAATCAGCCAGTGAGGTTAGTTTTGCCCCTGTTAACCCAGCGTCTGAATCAATATCGGTATGGGTAAATTTTATACTCGGCCCAAAACCTGCTTTTGCTCCCGTTAGTTTCCACTTTGCTGTATCCCTATCTTCTTGTGCTAACTTCACTTGCGGATTATTTTGATAAGCCACAACAATACTATCCTCTAACGACAATTCCAGTGATTGCGCCAACCCGTAGGAGCATTGCAGCAAAATCATTGTTGCCAAGCCCATAGAACTTAGTACCTTAAGCCATTTATTTTGCCTTATCATACTGTCTCTCCCTTTGTCCTTAGGCTATCGCCTTTTAGTTCGATGGTGTAATCGCAATCTGCGAAGTCATCATCCAGCGCAGGCGATCGTCCCAATGCTCTGGTGCAACAAATACAGTATAAGTAATATCTCCCCGCTTTTTCTCGCCATAATCCCGAATAAATTTTACTTTCCCAGGAATTTCAAGACCACCGATACCATCAAAGGTCAATACTACTGGATCCCCTACATGGACTTTCGCAACCTCCAATTCCGTTAGGTCATCGCTTCGGATTTCCCAGGCAGTGAGGTCTTCGATGCGCACCAACACATCACCAGTATTGGCATGTTCTCCTACTTTGGTATCAAGAAAGGCAATGTTACCGTCAATCGGAGCTTTTATTTCTGTCTTATCTTTTTGACCTTCCTCCTCAGACACCTTGCTCTGTTCTGCTGCTAAATCGGCTTTTGCAGCAGCTAAGGCTGCTTGGTCATGATCTGCGGTGGTCTTAGCCTCATCCAATTCCCTGCGAGATGTTGCACCAGAAGCAGCCATTCGTTGCTGCCGATTCAATTCCCGCTGACTGCCTTCCAGGGTTGCCCGCGCCTGCTGCACTGCAGCTTCCTTTTGCGCTACGCCCGAATGGGCACTGCTTACTCGGGCCTGATATTCTCCCTGTACTAAGCGGATAATTGTCTGGCCTGCTGTTACTTGGTCGCCTTCATGAACCAAAACTTCCCCAATCGTCCCCTCAGTCGGCATCACCATTTGCGCATATTTCACTGGATAGACAATTCCTTGCGCCAGTACCCGGTTATCTGCTTTTACAGGCGGAATTACAGCCTGCTGGCTTTGATTTTGATGCCAGTGCCACCAGCAACCGCCGCCAATTATTATAGCAAGAACAAGGATCATACCCCATCTTCTTTTTATCGCCACCATCTTCTCCCCCATTCCTTATTCATAACTTACCACATCGCGCACACTTAGGCGCGTCGCATTCCACGCTGGCACTATACTAGCTAAAACAGATAAACCTACTGCTAATAGTAACCAGATCAAAACTCCAGCAAAACTAATTGTAAAGGAAAGGGGATGATGCAAAAACAACATGCCCACTTCATAACTCATGACAAACGCTACTGGCACTGCCAATACAGCCCCTATAAACCAGCTAATCAGACCAATGCACAAAGCCTCCACAATGAATACCTTGCCTAATTCCAAACTGGAAGCCCCAATTGCCCGCATAACTCCAATTTCCCGAGTTCTTTCAATTACATTAATCCCCATTGTTCCTGTTAGGCCAAGAGCGCCAACGATCGCCAGCAGCACCGCCATAATCAGCAAAAATGTCGTGATAATATCAAACTGGGACTGTATCTGCTTCTTCAGCTCCCATGTAACCGTCATACGCTGCACTCGCATACCATTTTTTTTGAGTTGTTCCTCCAGCTTCTGTCCCAAAGCACTCTGTTCTTTTTGATCCTGAGATATGGCTGAAATCTGCACCCATCGTGCTTTTCCCGTCTCCTGCATGGCTGAAGTCATCCACTGGTACGGTACATAGGCCGTTGGTGGGCCTAATAGGCTTTGGGTAATCCCTACAACCGTACAGCGTAATTTTCGATTTCCAGCCTTAATAAATACTGTCCCTCCTACCTGAATCTCAGGATGATCCTTTACCACATCTGTCGTAAGTACAATCGCACTTTCATCATCCTGATCAAACCAGCGACCTTCGATTACCTGAGGACGAATCATCGTCGTATTTGGCGGTGGTCCATACAATACAAGATCTTCGCTTGCCTCTTCTTCCGACTCTTTTCGATCATCTTTTAACAAGCGTCCAGAAGCATAAGCCCACGGCTCCACATCTTTTACTCCAGGTACAGAAAAAATCACTTGTTTTACTCGATCAGCCTGATCATTTTGCATTAAATACATAGATATATCATAATGAAAATAATCTAAGTACTGATCTAAGGTTGCATATAAGGAAGATCGTACCGAAAATACCGCCATAAATACCATACCAGCCACCGTCAAAGTCACCAGTGTCAACGCTAGCCGTCCTTTTCGGCGGAAGGTATTACGCAAAGATAACAGCCGTGGCCTGGGCCAGTTTTTTAAATAACCAAGCCCCTTATCCACCCATCGATCAATGCGTCCTTGGGCTTTTGTTTCGCTTATTCCATAATCGCTGATTGCTTCACGTACACTAACCCTCACGCCACGAAATACTGGCCAAATCGCTACTATAACAGGCACCAGCACGGCTACAATGACTTCCAAAAAAAGTACCTTTGGTGGAAGTTCCAATCCCCCTGAATTGAAATTAAAAACATGAGCCATAAATCCCGTTATGCCGCTGGCAGCCAGTGCTCCGGCAGGGACAGCTACCACTAATGCCAGTAGACCATAACAGACAACTAAAGTGAGGTATAATTTCATAATTTGAGGCTGCCGTCCGCCTACGGCTTTCATAATACCAATTTGTCTTACCTGCTGTGTCAAAATAGCGGAAATCGTATTGATTAACAGGAAAGTTCCCAAACATAAGGAAAGTCCCCCTAACACAGCCAACAGGATTTCCATCGCATTAATTGGATCCTGCATCGGGTGCTCACCAGGTTTGTTTACTTGTAGCCAATGAACCATCGTACCGTTTTGTTCTAACTTAGTCCAAGCTTTCCGCCCCATTGCTGCCACTGGCCCTTTATCTTGCCCCTGCAGCACCCATGGCTGTACAACAAAATCAACTTGGCTCAGTTGGCGCTCCTCATCGAGTTTTTCCAGAGTGTTCATGCTAATATATCCATAGTACGAACCAGAAAACAGGGTTGGAACTTGAGCAGCATCATACACAATACCAGTAACTTTGAGGGTACGTTTTCGCCCGTCAGTGGTTTCCAATTCAACCCGCTCTCCCTGTTCAATCCCTAGCCCCGCAAGAGAAGAACGTTCAATCAGTATCTCCCCATCGCGAGGCGGCCAGGCCCCAGATTGGGAACGGACGATATTTACCTTTTGATCCGTAAAGTCTGGAATAGCAACAATACACAGCTGTTTCCACATCCCATCCTTACCGAGAGCCCTGAGTACTAAATTCCGCCGGCCTTGAGCTGCCTTTACTCCATGTAACCCCCGAATGCCATCTACTGATTCTTGATCAAATAAATCAGCATACACGCTGGCGCTAGCCGGAGAAGCCGCATTCCAACTGGCGGCCAGATCTCGCTGAAACATAAGGTACGAGCTGTACACCATTCCAACAGCAAATACCCCCACCGAAATAGACATTACTACCAAGATGGTACGAAGCTTATTGCCAACAAGATCGCCCCAAACTTTACTCCAACGGGGAGAAAGCAGCATCCATTTAATCATGTCCTAGCCGCCCCGCCGATACTTGTCCCTGAATTACAGTGACAATCCGGTTACTGCGTTTCGCTAAATCACTATCATGGGTTACCATCAGCACCGTCTTGCCGCCAGCCGTTAACTCACAAAACAAATCGATCACCTCTGTAGCTGTATTTTGATCTAAATTACCAGTCGGTTCATCAGCAACAATTAGCTGAGGATCATTCGCTAAGCAACGGGCAATTGCCACCCGTTGTTGCTGACCTCCTGATAGGTTGCTTGGTAGCTTATGGGCCTGTCCTTCAACCCCAACTCGACATAGTAGCTGATAAGCACGCTCCGGTCTCTCCCGTCTGTCATATTGATTACAGAAATCCATCGGCAGCATAACGTTTTCTAAGACCGTTAATGTCGGCAACAACTGAAAGAATTGAAAAACTACCCCCACTGTCAGTCCTCGCCATACCGCAATTTGATTTTCTGTCATGGTATGCACCGGAGTTCCAGCCACCCAAACTTCCCCAGCACTCGGGCGATCGATCCCGGTGATCATATTAATTAAAGTAGATTTTCCGCTACCAGATTTACCAACAACAGCCACAAACTCTCCCATATTCACACTAAGGTCTACTGTCTTTAGCGCCTCAAACTCTCCCGCCCCAGTAACATATACTTTTCGAACTTGCGAAAGCTCTACAGCCATTGCATTTTGCCGAGGCGTCGGCAAGGAAGTCGCAGTAAACCAAGAAAGCACTTTATTAAACAATTTTCTTCCCTTCTCTCTCTCTCCAACGAATCAGCCATTAGGGAGTTCACCAACATTATGTCTATTTCGCACGCTAAGAGTAATGTCCAAATTACGACATAAATATATAATACATCCATAAACAGATAAAATCTACTCCAAATTATTCCAGCAATAGAAAAACAAATGACTCATGCATCAACAAACACCGAGCAAACAAAAACGTGACCAAAACCATCATCATCCCTCATCAGGATTAACAGTCTCAATCACATCTACATCCAGTAACCTAATGTCGTAAATTAAGCCACCTGTTTTATATGTTGTTGTCTTAATCGCAGTACCTTGCTATATAAGAAACATGCTTCTCATACAGCTTAATACTATTGCCTCAAATTTTCAAACCTTCTCACCATTTTTCCTACCACTTGCCATTGCATAAGCGGCAGTCTTGGCTGCTAGATGCTTATAATCGTTATTCCAGCGATTTACTCCAATATAGTCAAAAATAATAGCACCTGTATGGCGACAGAAACGATCTAGCTGCTCAAAACAGCTTAACAAGCCATTGCCTGTACCACCCGCCGAAGCAATAAGCAACACTTGCTTGTCACGTAATGTTTCTTTTCCATTGAATTCACATCTGCGCAGCCGATCCATAAAACTCTTCAATGCTTCTGAGGTTTCTCCCCAATATACAGGTGATACAAGGATAACAGCATCACTCGATTGAATGCGGTCTTTTATTTCATTAAAACCATCATTACCATATGTGCAGTAATTTTCATCCCTGCATGGACCCCACCCATCACCACATACTTGGCAACGTATTAGTTTAAAATCACAAAGTCTTATTTCATCTACTTCGGCTCCGCCTTCAGTAGCACCGAGCTTTGTTGCATCAATAATAGCCTGGCATAGTCCATTTTCTTTAGGATTACCTGATAAAATACAAATCTTCATAATTCAAATCCTGCCTTTCCATATCCTTGTCAATACAATTACTTTAAGTTGCTTTTTATTTTGAATAAAAATACATCCGCCACGGGAAAAATCACCCAAACCGAAGTCTAGACAACCATATTGTGCGACACGTTTCTAAGTGAAAATCTTAAGCATTGGCATTAATGTTAAGAGAACTAATATTTTGATGAATCAAATGATGGGGTAACGCCTTGAACGGACTTAAAATAATATCATTTGCTTTGTTCCAAAATATAGTTTTTTCTACTAAAGGAAATAATTGTGGCACTGAAAGAAATAGCAGCAACAACAGCCATTACTATGTGGAAAGATGAAACAAAGCTACTAGCTATCTGATATGGTGTAGGTTGGGCAATTCCTGATAGCATCGCTGCTTGCCGGTTTTCAAGCAGCAATACCGATAAAGATGCCCCCAGCATCATCCCCATACTACGTACTAATGCATTAAGACCATTTACTATTCCGATTTGATCTTTGCGAACCGAACTCATAACACTGCTGTTATTAGGAGGTTGGAACATTCCTGTACCCACCCCCACTAAAATAAGACTGGGGACAATTTGCCAAAATGTTGAATGGGTTGTCACTGATAATAGATATAGCAATCCCACCGTGTTAAGAGCTAAACCACCGGTAGTAAACCATAGCGGCCCAAATTTATCGGAAGCATAGCCGCTGATAGGTGCTATTATTGCCATACAAACAGGTAAGAAAGCCATCATCAACCCAACTCCAGATGTGGAATAATGTAAGACATCTTGTAGATAAAAGGGCATCAGAATCGCATTTGCAAAAGTAGCTGTAAAATTGAGGAACGCCGAAATGTTACCTAACATAAAAACACGGTTCCGGTAGATACCGAAGTCTATCAAAGGATTTTCAACCCGCAATTCGATAAGACAGAAAACTACCAACAATACAATTCCCAAAATCAAGGAGATGAGAATAGTTGGTGAAACCCAACCAAAATTGTTTCCATTGTTAACAGCAAACAGTATCCCGATTAAGCCGATAGTAAAAAGGATACTTCCCTTAAAATCAAAAGAAACCTCTTTCTTATCCTTATCAGCCGGTAAAACTATTTGTGCCGCCAGATAACCAATGATCCCAATAGGAACATTGACATAAAAAACGAACCGCCAGTCTACCCAGCTTATTAAAAAACCACCTAGCGCCGGTCCTGCTAATGAACCTAGAGCAACAAAGGTACTGGTTAAACCTAGGGCCCGTCCTCTTTCCTTAACAGGGAAGCTGGATACGATAATGGCTTGATTATTAGCCATCATCATGGAAGCTCCTACTGCTTGTAAAACCCGCATCCCCACGAGAGTCCAAATATTGGCAGACATTCCACAGAGAGCTGATCCTATCGTAAAAATAAGAAAACCCGTTGAGTAAACTCTCTTTCTGCCCAATAAATCGGCCAAGCGGCCAAAGATCGGCAGTAGACTGCAAAGAGTAAGCAAATAGGAAACAACTACCCACTGGACAATTGACAATCCAGCCTTTAACTGAGTTGAGATAGTTGGCAAGGCAACATTAACAATACTGCTATCCAAGGTAGCCATAAACGTACCCAATACAACGTCCGCTAAAATAAACCAACGTAAATTAGCGGATTTTTTAATATTATTAAACATTAAACTCATTTCTTTCTCCTCCGTCTCCACCAGTAATTATTACAAATCGGAATTATACAAGTTTAAAGATCGCCGTACTTTCGCCAAAATATCAAGCTACGAGACCCATAATCTTATTTATAAATTCAACCTCAGAAAGGACACATTGAATTCCTTCAACCTGCCCCTTCCTAATCCTATGCATGATTTCATATCTCACTATAAATCATTTCATGAATCCCAACCTAAGTTGCAGCATACTTGTCCGTTGTGATTACCTTTGATTGTTGATTATGTATGGCCTCTATTTTTTAAAGAACTTTTTATCGGCATCTCTATCATGATGTTCATTATGGTGAATTATATCATTCATTTGATGTTTGCACCACAACCTAAAATAGCAGCAATCTAATATTAGAATATCATTCCTGACATGCGCGACAGTATTACTATTTGCGCATATTTATTGCGAGCATAGCAGCTTACACAATGGGTATTTATCGGATGTTACCCCACTAAATACTTGTCCTCACCTAGTAATGGTGCATAAGATGATGATGATAAGTGAAAAAAATCACCGAAACTTGGACTGCACGCCAATTGTTAGACAAATAAATCTAATATTGGGAGGTGCAGTTCAAGTCTAGGCGAACATAACACGCACATATAAAGTTAAGCCTATTAGCATCAAATCCAATTTCGGAAAAGCCGCCACAAAATAGTTGGCGGATTAATCTGCTCCGCATTTCGAAGTGGAAACTCCTGAACCGATTCACCTGACTTCACCTCTAAAGTTGCCATATTTTCATTAGGTGCAATCGGCAATTGTGCCTTTAGAAGGTTTATAGAAAGGGAGGCAGTCATCCCTGGATAGCCCAAAATTTGCACAGGTTCAGCGGAATATAAGTCACTATTACTGTGCCATGGGGTTGTCACCTGTCCGAAATCATTTTGCGGGACTTCCAGAGGATATAATTTAATTTGAGGTCGAATCTGTTCTAAAATTTTTGCGTTCTCGTCTATAGCTTGGTGCAATGGTTTGTAATCTGTATGCTGACCAAGAACTACAGCAATAACATAGTGTACTTCTTTTTCGACATGTATAGATGCCGCTGACATAAAACAACCGCCAGCTGCCGATGAGGAACCTGTCTTAATCCCGACAATTCCCTGCTTTCCAAGTAAATAATTCACATTATGAATGGTTCCAGGCACAGGCAAGTTAGCTTCTGTCATTGCAACAATTTCTCGAAAAACCGGATTTTTCATGGCAATTTGGGCCATTTTTATTTGATCCACCGCGTTACTCACACTTTCAGGATCTAGACCGCTTGCATCCGCATAATGAGTTTGCGTCATACCCAAAGCTTGAGCCGTTTCATTCATTTTGGCTACAAATGCCTCTTCCGACCCGGAAACCAATCGGGCTAAGGTGCGTGCGGCGTTGTCCCCTGATGGCAACAGTAGACCTTCTAAGAGTTGTTTCTCGGTTAATTTCTCTCCTTCGGTCACTTCTAAAATAGATCCTCCTTCAGCTACATCATGAAGGTAATCTGCAACATCTTGCCCGGTTATAGTTAATGTGGGGCCATCTTCCCCCTGTTTCAAGGGATAAGCATTAAGGACCAAGTAAGCCGTCATGATTTTTGTTACGCTAGCAATAGGAATTGGGCTTTGGTCAGGAGAAGAAGCTATTACCCCAAAAGCATCCGTACCAACGGCTGATTCCCCTTGTATCGGAAAGGTAACGGAAAACTGGCCTGGCAACGTAACAGTAGGAGATGTCGCCTTTGCCTCCAATTGAGGGTGATAAGTAAAAATCCAGGTCATACTTATAGCACAGAGTATTACCATTATAAGCAAGATCAGACTTCCCTTTTTTGTGAGGATCCTATCGAATAAGGACGTAGATTTTTTCTTTGGTGACCCTGCCATAATACAACCTCCTCAGAATAAGGATACAGAACTTGAACATATATTTTCAATAAATCAAATTTAAATAACTCAAGCCTGCCCCTTAGTTTCTCCTATTGTGCATCGCATCATTCATTTGTGTAGTTATTTATAACCGTTGTGATGCAAATATGCTATAAAGCCAAAATCATTCTATATTTCACTCAAGTATCAATATACCACTATAAATCATTTTATTAACATGTTGCTCCTGTAAACTGACTGTTATAAAGATCTGCATAAAAACAGTTCTGGGCAAGGAGCTCTTTATGGTTCCCCATTTCAATAATACTTCCTTTATTCATCACCAGTATCAATTCGGCCTCTCTAATCGTAGACAATCTATGGGCAATCACAAAACTAGTTCTTCCCTGCATAAGTTCAGTCATCGCTCTTTGAATGTAAACCTCTGTTCTTGAGTCAACACTACTGGTAGCTTCGTCAAGAATCAAGATGGTAGGGTCTGCCAGGATAGCACGAGCAATTGTCAAAAGTTGTTTTTGCCCCTGAGAAATATTAGTGGCTTCCTCATTTATGATTGTATTATAACCTTCGGGAAGTGTTTGAATGAAGTGATGAGCATAAGCAGCTCTTGACGCTTGCATAACCTCTTCTTCGGTAGCTCCTTCTCGGCCGTAAGCGATATTCTCTAATATCGTACCGTTAAAAAGCCAGGTATCTTGAAGTACCATCCCAAATATACTACGCAATGCACCACGCTTGATATCTCGGATATCCACTCCATCTATCGTTATTTTACCAGCGTTTAATTCATAAAAACGCATCAATAGATTAACAAGTGTCGTCTTACCCGCACCAGTTGGCCCAACGATGGCGATTGTATGCCCCTGTTTGACATCAATATTAATGCCCTTTAGAAGAGGTACATCTTCCTGATAGCTAAAATCCACATTCTCAAATTTCACTTCGCCCTTAGGGGAGGTTAGTACTTTAGCACCAGCACGATCTGGTACTTCATTCTCCTCATCCAATAGCTCAAAGACGCGCTCAGCAGATGCTACCGTTGATTGAATAATATTGGCGATATTGGCAGTCTGCACAATTGGCATAGTTAATTGTCTTGAATATTGAATGAATGCTAGAATATCACCAATTGTAATAGCACCCTTAATTGCGAACAGAGCACCAACCACACTGATAATAATATATCCTAGATTACCGACAAATCTCATTAAAGGCATTATTATTCCCGAAATAAACTGTGCGTTATAGCCAGCAGTATAAAGTTTACTATTAATAGCATTAAAGGTTGCAATGGATTGATCCTCACGACCAAAAGCCTTCACTATTTTATGTCCAGTGTACATTTCTTCAACATGCCCATTCAGCTCCCCCAATGATTTTTGCTGAGCGGCAAAATGTTTTTGAGAGCGTTTAGCAATTATCACGGTTACTATCGCGTAGAGGGGAAGCGTCAAAATAACAATCAGTGTTAATAAAGAACTAATTGAAAACATCATCACGATAACACCAATCATTGTTACCATTGAAGTGATGAGTTGGGTAAGACTTTGCTGCAAGGTCGTTGAAATATTATCGAGATCGTTGGTAACGCGGCTCAATATTTCGCCATGTGTTCTTGCATCAAAAAACTTCAGGGGTAAGAGTGAAAGTTTCTCATCCACTTCCTTACGCATATTATAAACTGTTTTTTGGGCAACTCCAGCCATAATATATTGTTGCAAATAACCAAAGGTCCCACTAATAAGATATAATCCAAAAAGAATGAGCACGATCTGACCAATACCCGTAAAATCCATACTTGGAATAGGCTGCTGCATCTTCAAAGCCATCATTTGGGCTGCAAAACCCTCTGCTATTTTCGTTATCCCTTGCCCCATGATTTTGGGGCCAATAATACTAAATATTGTGCTCAGAATAGCAGCAATAAACACGATACTAAATTTAGTTATCTGGGGCTTTAAATAGCCAAGTAGCCTGAGAAGTGTCCCCTTGAAGTTTTTTGCTCTTTCTATCGGTTTACCAAGGGACCCCATTGGCCCCCCTGAGCCAAAACCTTTTTGACCGGTACCAACTTTACGTTCTTCACTCATGCTAATTCCTCCCCGTAAAGCTGTGAAGCTACAATCTCACCATATACCTTACAGGTATTAATTAGTTCTTCATGTGTTCCCATACCCGCTATCTGCCCTGCATCTAAGACGATAATTCGATCAGCATCCCTAACTGTTGAAATACTTTGCGCAATAATAAATACAGTAGCATCCGCCATTTCAGGTTTAAGTGCGGCACGTAACCTTGCATCTGTTTTAAAATCCAGTGCAGAAAAGCTATCATCAAAAATATAGATCTCAGCTTTTCTAATTAAAGCACGGGCAATTGAGAGACGTTGCTTTTGTCCCCCCGAGACATTGGTTCCTCCTTGCGCAATATAATGATCAAAGCCTGCTTCTATCCCTAAGATAAACTCTGTTGCCTGTGCAACATGAGCTGCATGTTCAATCTCTTCCATTGTCGCATTTTCTTTTCCGTATTTTATATTTTCAGCAATGGTACCCGAAAAAAGCACTGTTTTCTGAGGAACAAAGCCAATCTTAGCTCGAAGTATTTTCTGACTCATTGCTCGAACATCAACACCATCAACAAAAATACTACCGCTTTCCACATCGTAGAAACGCATAATCAAGTTCACCAACGTAGATTTCCCTGAACCAGTACCTCCAATAATCGCAGTCCGTTCACCCGGTCTTGCGCTAAAGGTTATATTAGTCAGGGCTGGCTTCTCTGCGCCAGGGTACCTAAAAGAAACATCCTTAAACTCTACAAAACCTTTTTCACTGCTGGCTAGTTTCGTTTCCTGGGGATCAAGGATGTCAAGATTCGTTTCAAGTACTTCATTGATCCTTACTGCCGAAACCTGGGCACGCGGTACCATAATAAATAGCATGACAAGCATGAGTAATGAGAATAATATTTGAGTAGCATATTGAATGAATGCCAATAGTGATCCAATCTGCATGGTTCCATCGTCTATCCGAATCGCACCAAACCAAATAAGTGCCACCGTTGTTAAGTTCATAATCATCATCATGGCTGGCATTAATATAGCCATGATGACATTGACCTTAACTGAGTTATCCATAAGGTCTGCGTTGGCATCATCAAATCGCACTCTTTCTTTTTTAATGCGATTAAAAGCACGTACCACTCGAATACCTGTAATATTCTCTCGTAACACAAGATTCAATTTATCTATTTTTTTCTGCATAACCTTAAATAGCGGCAAGCCCCTTTTCAAAGTAATGCCAATGATAGCGAGCAATATTGGAATGGCAACTGCGAGTACCCAGGCTAACTCTTTATCTTGCGTCAGAGCCATGATCACTCCACCAATACAAGTTAAAGGTGCAGTAATCATCATACTAAAGATCAAAACCGATACTTGCTGAATTTGAGTTACATCATTTGTTGTTCTTGTAATTAGTGTGGCCGTTTCAAATTTATCAAACTCATGCAAAGAAAATCCTTCAACTTTAGTAAAAATTTTAGCGCGCAATATATTTCCAAAACCAACGGCTGTTTTTGAAGAAAGATAGGTTGCAAGAATTGCACATAACGTTCCTCCTGCCGCAACCAGTAACATGAAACCACCAAGATGAAGAATATAATCAACATTCTGATTAGCTAAACCATTGTCAACAATATCTGCCATTAATGTAGGTAAATAGAGATCTGAAAGCACCTGCACACACAGTAATATAATAATGACAGCTATATATATAGTATATGGTTTTAGGAATCTATATAATTTAAGCATTTACATCCCTCTCCAATTTCTAAAAATAATCTAAGTGACTCAATTATTCCTCCTGGTCACCTAGAAGTTTCTTTAAAGCATCTAAGCCCACAAATATTTTTTCCAGTTCTTCAGGAGTGCCTTTGTTCATTGTTTGTTCAATATTTTCCTCTAACCATTTATGAAATTTCAGATGCCTTTCCATAAAAGCCGGAGTTACACTGACATAAACCACTCTTTTATCTTTTTCACTTCTTTTTCTTTCTACCATTCCCTGCTTCTCAAGTCTGTCGATAATCCCTGATACCGTACTATTAGATAAACTAAGCCTCGTACTTAATTCTGTTATCTTAAGTTTTTTTTCTTTACTTAAAATAACACAAACCATACTTTGAGGAGCAGTCATGCCTATATCATCAAACACTTTACTCATCCTTTTTCTGAAAAGGTGCATTACTCCCTGAAAAAGTTTTGTAATTTGCGCGCCATCATGTAAGTTCTCCATTTATTTACCACCTTTTATGTTTCGCCTACGAATATTTCGTGTGCGATATATTCGCATCATACGTTATATGTATGTTCTTGTCAAACAGAATTATTATAGTATCAGATTTTTATGTTTTCACTTTTCCTATATAACCGTATTTTATTATATTCTCGTGTAAAAGCGCGCTCCCCCCCCCAATAAAAAAAAGCACCTCAACAAGGTGTCTAATTAACATTAATAGGGTGCAAAGGGGGGACTTGAACCCCACGGGCGTTACCACCCTCCCGATTTTAAGTCTGGTGCGTCTGCCGATTCCGCCACCCTCGCATATATGAAATTGTAGGCGACTCAGATCGAATCTGAACCGACGACCTCCGCCGTGACAGAGCGGCATTCTGACCGCTGAACTACTGAGCCGTGTTATTGCGCTTGGCCAAGCGATCTTTACATAATAATAATATATTGTTTTATTATTACAATATATTCTATTCTTTTCGACGTTAATTCAATTGTTGTTGTTTAATGAAGGAATCACTCTTCCCACCATACCTTCAGGAATAAAACTTAATTCTTTTACTTTAGCACCAATGAAATAAGTATAGTAACCATGTTCACCTATTTCATAGTCCGTGTATACAGCCAAAATTTGATTATCTTTGCGATTCGAAAGTCCATTTAATTTTTCACCGTAGAAAGTTTGGATTAAATTCGGTATTTTGCCTTTACCACTTACTTCATCCTCATTTTTGGTTCTATCTTCAATGCCTATTAGCATTATTGGATCACATTTAATAATTTGCAAATCCATTTCGTGCTCCTTTTGATACCTACCATATGCAGTATCGTAATAATAATCTCTAAATATCCAGTTAAAGGTTCACTTTGTAAGCACATTCTGATTGCGGGATAGTGTATCTAATTTTGTGATCTCAGTTGATCTTCATTTGTCGCTGTAATAGGTTCTATAGTTCCAGATAGAGATTGCGCAAGAAGATTAATCGTTTCCCAAGAGAGTGTTTGATAGTATTCCTCAGCAAGTATTGTTGTATTAAATTCTGCGGTAGGATCGCCAGGTGCTAAACAGAAATCCCATAAATTAAAAAATAATTCTAAAAGTTAAAAGTGCCATTTCTTCTCTCCAAATCATAACCTTCTCCAGATTAGCCAACGCTATGAATATTATCTTTAAAATGAGCCACGCGTGTACTTTGCGAGAGCCACCCTGTGCATCAAATAGAGCCACGATGTTCATCATGAGAGCCACCCTTTCAAACTTTTGATGGCTCCCATGATAATAT
>Ga0224518_1000025_pt1 | contig 37635 bp, 25 predicted proteins | sample IRBST25metaG_FD_179891 | JGI IMG/M metagenome (GOLD analysis project Ga0224518, IMG submission 179891) | Peat soil microbial communities from Stordalen Mire, Sweden - IR.B.S.T-25 | ecosystem: Environmental > Terrestrial > Soil > Wetlands > Peat | place: Sweden: Norrbotten County, Stordalen Mire...
GTATATATATATATTGCATAAAACATTCTACATGGCAATCGTCAGGGCTCCGCGCAGCCTTACGCAGGGAGCAAGCGATGCCTTATCTTCTGTTCCTGGCAGATCAGCAATATAAATGTTAATTCGTTAATGCAACCTATATAGTTACGACTGTTTCATTTGTTTACTACGTAACTGGCCACACGCCGCATCAATATCTGTTCCATGTTCAAGACGATTACTGCAATTAATACCTTGTTTTTTCAAGGTATCATAAAACTCCCTCATGGTTTCCCGCTCACTTCTTTGATATTGGCTATGCTCATCTACTGGATTATAAGGAATCAAGTTGACATTTACCATTTTTTTGCGCGGACCAATCAAATTCACAAGTTCAAGAGCCTGTTCCTTACCATCATTTACATCTTTGAGGAGAATATATTCCAGTGTAATTCTACGCTTAGTTTTTTCCCAATAATAATCAACAGCCTGCATTACTGTTGCCAATGGAAATGCCTGATTTATCTTCATGATTTGCGACCGCAATTGATCATTGGCGGCATGTAATGAAATAGCAAGGTTTACCTGCAAATTACAATCAGCAAACTCATAAATTTTTTCGACAAGCCCGCTGGTGGAAACCGTAATTCGCCTGCCCGCAATGGCTAGTCCCTTATGCTCTTTCATAATCAAAATAAATTTTACAATGTTTTTAAAATTATCAAAAGGTTCACCAATGCCCATCACTACAACATGGCTGACGGTTTCTCCTTGCTGAGCTTGATCTAGATGGTGCTGAACTTTCATGATTTGCTCTACAATTTCGCCACTGGCTAAATCCCGTTTTTTCATTAATAAACCACTGGCACAAAAGCTACAGCCAATGTTACACCCTACTTGAGTGGTAACACAAACCGATAAACCAAACTTATTGCGCATCAACACGGTTTCAATTAGATTGCCATCCGTTAGCGCAAACAAAAACTTAATAGTTCCATCCTCTGCTTCTTGTCGCAAGCGTTCGTCTATTGTTTGAATGGCAAAATGCTCGGCTAACAATTGAATACAATCCGTATTGACATCAACCATTTCAGAAAAAGTCTTCACCCTTTTCCGATACAGCCAATCCCAAACTTGTAATGCCCGAAATTTTTTATGTCCATGTTCCATCAGCCATTCTATCAACTGATCGATTGTTAATCCATAAATAAGTTTCTTCTCCATTGCTGATCCCCTTTGCAAAACACGTGTGTTGTATCTATATTATCATAGTTTGAGATTAACGCAACAATAGGAAAAGGCTATATTTTTTATTTAACCACACCCATGGCCTTATCTAATTGTGCCATGCTATTGTTGGCATCATAGAGTGCCTGAATATAATTGGTCTTTGCTTGTATCATTGCTAATTCTGCATCCATGACATCCAGATTGGTGCCAACACCAGCCCCATAACGTTCCTGGGCCAATTGATAATCATGTTGTGACTGGTGAACCGCTACCTGATTATTAGTGATGCGTTCCGTGGCTTCTTGGACGCTAAGATATGCCTGACAAACTTCCAGAGAGATCTTATCCGTCAGTTGTTGAAGTTGCTCCTGAGCTTCTGTTACCTCATGTTCAGACTGTTTGATTTCCGTTTTAGTCAAACCATTATCAAATACGTTGAACTGCACGTTCATACCAACGGCCCAACTATTACGCCCTTTACTAGTAGATGGATTAGTATCAGACCAGCTTTCGCTACCAACTACGGCCACTGTCGGCAGATGACCACTATTGGCTATGTTCACTTTGTCCTTAGCCATCGCAATTTTCAAATTTGCCTGGGTCATTTCTGGTCTATTTTTCAAGGCACTGGCGATACTCTCATCAACACTCTGAGCATAAGGCTGGTTACTAAAATCATCTGCCAAGGACGCTTGATTGTGTAAGGACAAGCCGATGACGATATTAAGCTTATACCTTGCCAGCTTGTAACTATCTTGGGCCTTGATCAGGCTGTTGCGGGCGTTAGCGAGACGAACCTGAGTCTGTAGAACGTCCGATAAGGGCACCGTACCAGCATCATAATAGTTTTGGACATTCTTCAAATGGGCATCTAAATCATCCACTCCTTGATGAGCCACTTCAGCTAAGTTACGAGCCTGCAGTACATTGAAGTAAGAAGTGGTAACTTCCATGGTAAGCTGTTGCTTGGTAGCAGTCGTGCCAAGTGCAGCAGCGGCCGAACCATCTTTCGCCAATTTAACGGTATTTTCTATTTTGCCCCCTGTATATAAAGGAAGTTGTAGCTGTAGCTGATGATTATAAGCACTATAATCCGCTGACCAAGCAGGATAGATAACACTTGCAGGAGCAGCACCGTTAAAGTAAACAGGAAGGGGTATCGTGGTGTTATTATACCAAGAAGGAGGCTGGTCGGTACGCAATAGCGTATAATTATATTCCAAAGACAAACCGTTATAGGCTTGCGCCTGTTTGATGCTCCAAGTGGCCTTCGCCTGGTTGGATTGGGCAATCTTCATGGCTGGATTATTCTCTAGGGCCAAAGTAATACTATCTGGTAAGGTTAAAGTGGCAGGTTCCACTGCGGCTTGCGCCGTCTGCATTCCCAGCAACACGATAACCGCTGACAGAAATAGGTTTATATAATATTGACGACAGGGTTTCATGAAATGACCTCCTAGCTGTTTATAAGTTGCCAACAGTAACTTCGGCATCATCAGGCTGTTCTTTAGTAAGTTCCAGCCTATGTCGCTTATGGGCATAGACAAAAGTAGAAAGACTAATTAGGGTGAGGCCTAGTACTAACAAGACCACTATATTACGATAGAGAAAAGGTGAGTAACCAGCTAGCATAACGTCACGGACTGCATCAGAAAAATAAAATAAAGGAAAAGTGTACGCAATGATCTGGCTAAAACCATCCATGGACGCCAAGGGCCAAATGTAACCCGATAGTGTAAATGCTGGTACTGAGTAGGTTAAAGATATTTTTGTAAAGGTAATTTCACTGGTGCAAAAGGATGCCAGCAGACTACTTACACCGATCGCTGTCAGGCTAAAGGTGGTTGCTAAACAAAATAAGCTAATAAAATCACCTTTACAGGGAATATCAAATACGTGAATGGCAATTAACAAGGTTACGAAGAAGGATACTGTGGCAAAGACAAAATAGGGCAGTAGTTTACCAACCATCACCTGCCAAGGATGAGCCGCTGCTAGTTCACGAAGATTGTTATATTCACTAACGATACTAGCACCTACTGATAAAAAAATTCCCTGCTGAAAAGTTGCCATGGCGAGACCGATGACAAAAAAGTGGCGATAACTTAGCGTAGGATTATTTAACACCCGCAAAATAATCTCGATGGGAGCAGTTTTATTGTGGGCCAAGGTTGATGATAATCCCGCCCATTCCCCTAATTTAGTACTAACCTCTTGGTTAAAGGCTAACAATATTTCCTGAGTGGCCGTTGTTATCGTATTGGTAACCAACAGATTCATCCCATTGGCAATCAACAACACTGGTGATGAACGCCCAGCGGTGATATTCCGAGAAAAATCATATGGAATGTCAATTGCCGCATACGCTGTTTGTTCATAAAGCATTTGTTCCATTTCCTCTTGGCTGGCTGGTTGGCCAACTAGGTTAAATCGCTCTGAATCAGCAAAAAATTGCACTAAAGAGCGGCTAAGTTTGGTCTGGTCTTCATCATAAATGACAATGGGTACATTTTTGACAATGTGTTCCCCATATAAAAGGCCAAAGATAACGAGATAAGCAATGGATGCACCAAAGATAAAGTTAGCGCGTCGGCGATCTTTCACAAATATATCATGTAGCTCACGTTTAACTATTTGCCAAACTCTCATGTCAATCCCTCCTGACACTGGGGTGCCAACTGCTTGCGACGCAGGTTAAAAACTACGATGGCTAAGAGCAAACAAAGACAACCAAACCCGAATAGCAGTGCAGAGTTGCGTAGTAGATTAGGAGCATGTCCGGCAAGCATAATGCTACGAATGTCTGCTGCAGCATAAGTAATCGGTAGTAAGGCAGCATAGATCTGCCCAAATTTGTTCATTGCAAACTGGGGCCAACTATAGCCACTACACAGAAAGGACGACATGATATAAATGGCCGTGTTTTGCATGGTTGCTAACACATTAGGAGCAGCAGCAGAAATAAACAACCCCAAATTACTCATCGCAAAGGTAAAAGCACTGTTGATTAGCAATAACTGTAGCAGATTACCACGAAAAGGTAGTTTGAAATAAAACACGAGCATCCCAATACATAGTAGACCAGACACAATGGCTAACAGCCAACAGGGGATCAGTTTGCCCATGATGATCGCCCAAGAAGGCAATTTTCTGCGTCCTGCAAGATCCAGATAATCGGCTGTCAATAGAGTGCACGAAACAAGGAAAATGGCAATTTGTAAACCATTGATGCTGAGTCCAGCCATAATAAAGTTACTATAGGCGGTCGTAGGATTATCGGTAATCCGCACACTAAGTCTAACGGGTGCCACTGTTTTTAAGGCTTGCGCTGGCGGTTGATTGACGCCCTCTAATAGTTTTTGCCCGGCACCTGCCGCAAAAGTTTGAATAATTTCTTGACTGCTAGCTAATACTCCATTGGCAAACATTAAATTGCTGGCATTGGTTTCTATTAATGCCTGAGTACTATGACTCATTTTAATATCTTTGGAAAAGTGGGGCGGAACAAAAACGGCAGCCATTGCCTGACGATTGTGCAAATATTGTTCCACTTCCTCCTGAGAACTGACCTGAGCTACAATCTCATAGCGTTCAGAATCGGCAAAAGCTTGGACTAAAGTACGACTGGTTGCCGTTTGGTCCTGATCATAAATAACCAAGGGAATATTCTTTACGATATTGGCACTGTACAAAGAACCAAATAGCAACGTATACAACAGGGGTATACCAAATAGGATTAGAATTGTTGAGAATCGTTTTCTTAACAGCATGTTGCACTCTTGGATTATGATACCAAACATGTTAGTGTTCACCCGCGATTACTTTAAATCTCATCCCGGGACGTAATTGATCTGAATTGATCTGAATTTTTACATTGAAGGTAATAATATCATTGTCGCTCCGTTCATTCGTTGAACGATAAGTGGCGAACTCTGGTTTTTTACTAATATCAACAATAGTACCTTGTACCTTTAGATTACTGTCGCGACCTTCTAACTGAATGGTCTGTTGCAATTGATAGTTACTGAGTTCCGTTTCCTTAATCTTAAGGTTGATCCAATTATCGGTAGGATCTTGAATGGCTACTAACGGCATGCCCGCAGAAACCATTGCTCCCTCTTCCACATACTTAGCAGTGATAATCCCCGAAAAAGGTGCTTTAATTTCGGTTTCATCTAAGGCAACTTCTACCTGTTGTAAAACACCCTGGGATTGTTGCAATTTGCTTTGAGCAGCGGCTTCACCACTCCGATTAATATCCGTTTGTAACAGACCAGATTGGGCTCTTGCCACGGAAGATTCCGCTTGGGAATAGCCCGATTGAGCAGATTTATATTTAGCTTCATACGTCTCAAACAACTGGCGGGAAATCGAACCGGACGCTGCTAGCTTACTAAACCTTTTATAATCATTCTCGGCTAGAGTTAAATCCGTAGCCGCTTTATCTAGCTGCGCTTTGGTCATATCTAGGGTTGCTTGAGCAGTTTGATCTTGTATCTCCGTAGCAGTGGTTGCTTGCTCTGTTTGGGACTCTAGTGCTTTAATGCCTGCCCGGGCTTGATTGGCCTGAGCAACGATATCCCGATTATCGATGCGGGCTAACACCTGGCCTTTGGTCACCGTGTCGCCCTCTTTAACTAGCATATTGATCACTCGCCCAGGAATTTTGGAGTTGACATCTACTTCTTTGGCATCACTCCGTCCCCAAACCTCTTGGGGCGCAGTCGTAGCGCTACTACAACCAGCTAGCGTAACCGATAACAAAGATACTACGAGGCTGTAAGCCAGCCAACGTGTAATACCCATCCTATGTTTTGTATAAACCATAATACCACCCTCTCCATCAAATTGATTTTATCGTTGTTGTGGGCTAAGCATAAAAGATTTCCAAATGATTGAAAGTGCTTTTTTATAATCCAACTCTGGATAACGTATCACTCTTACTAAATACCCGTCTAGTACGCAAAAGTATGCATGAGACATTTCCTCTGGTAATCCACTTTGAAAAATACCATCATCCATACCTTGTTCGAAAATAGCAGCAATTTCAGCCGTCAGTTCTACATTTAATTCATCAAAAGGTAACAGTGCATCATTGGCGCAGTCTGCCGGTGGGAATAACCACAGCCTAACGAGAAAGGATAATTTCTCTCGATTGTTGATCAGATAAGTGCTTACCCATAGAAAAATTGCATCTAGACGCACATCCGCTGGCAATGATGCCGATTTTTCAAGAGCCTGGAGCCAACAGGTGCGATAATCTTGTTTAACAGCGTCTACAATGACGAGAAATAAATGCATTTTACTAGGATAGTGGGCATAAATAGATGGTTTTTTGATGCCAATTTCTGTTGCGATATCAGCCAATGTGGTGGCATCATAGCCTTTTTCTGAAAATAATTGCAACGCTACCTGGAGAATATGTTGTGCTGTCATGATGAGTCACCTCTTTTTATTTTTACCTAACTAACGTTAGTTTATTGTAAGGTACACTTTTTGTCAACATTTTTCAAATTAGCGGACTATTGACGGACAACTCTCCCTTTAACCTAAAAATAGGCTGCCCCCCAACTGAGGCAACCTGTTTTTAAAATTCCACCACTAATTATCGGTATGTAACTCATTGGGTCAAAGATGGTTTGTACCCAATAAGAGGTACATCACACAAAGCCAAACCGTTCTTCCAAAAATTCAATAAACAAGGTACAAATACTTGGATCAAATTGTGTTCCTTTACATTTCTGAATCTCGCCGATACATTCCCGTAAAGCAATGGGATCTCGATAGCAACGGTTGGTCGTCATCGCATCAAAAGAATCACATATTGCTACCATTCTACTCAGCAATGGTATATTTTCAGCACAAAGACCTTTGGGATAGCCCTTACCATCATATCTTTCATGATGATAACGGACGACACTAACAATATATTCCGCACCATCAACCAGCGCTAGCATGTCCGCACCGTGTTCAACATGCTGTTTCATAATTTTAAATTCGTCCTCGGTAAGCCTACCAGGCTTAGTAAGAATATGGCGAGGAGTTTTTATTTTACCGACGTCATGAATTAATCCTACGATAAAGGCAAGACTGATTTCATCTGATGCCATACACATTTGGCTTGCTAAGCCAGCCATAAGCTCAGCCACATGCTCTGCATGCATAGAAGTGTAGGGGTCACAATAGTAAACTTGTTGGCAAAACTCTTCAATGGCTTCCATATTCACTATATTTATTACAGATAGTCCCTTATGACTTTGACTTTGATTTCGCATGCGCTTTCACCTATATCAGTAATTTCTCAATAACTATCAGTTTTTTTGCTAGGTCAATTATCAACAATTTGTGCAACTTTTATTATTAAAACTCTTGTAAGGAGGGTTATGATCAAACGTCCTAATGTATTCCAGGTTTTTTTACCCTTTCCATTCGCGATTATACCAGTATATCCTGCCATGGTCAAATTGTCCATAATCCTAAAGTCCTAAAATATAGCAAAAAACCAGCTTTTTCTTAGTAATGAGAAATTTGTTTTCTTAGGTTTCATTCACTTTTACAGGTGAGAATCACCTGTGTCAATCAGGAAGCTTTTGATATATCTCTTGAAATTCACCAAGGTGCTCGAGAAATAAGTCTACCAACAAAGGATCAAAATGCTTGCCCCGTTCAGCCTTAAGTAAGGATAATATCTCATCCAATGGCCACGGTTTTTTGTACACCCGTGTCGCCTGTAGTGCATCAAAAACATCAATTAGCGCGGTTATCCGGCTAAACAAGTGAATTTTCTCGCCTTCTAGCCCCTGTGGATAGCCCGTTCCATCGAATTTTTCATGATGCTGCCGGGCAATCATCGCTGCCATTTGTAGAATCCGTCTTGGAGATTTTTTCATAATATCGTACCCGATATCACAATGATGTTTCATCACATCAAACTCTTCAACCGTTAACTTCCCTGGTTTATTTAGGATATCATCAGGAATCGCTAGCTTTCCCATATCATGCATGGGAGCCGCCATACGGAGTAATCCCGCTTCTTCTGGTGCTAAACCATACTTAATTGCCAATAGCCAACAACATTCTGCTACTCGTTTTACATGGTTGCCAGTTTCCCTTGAACGAGCTTCAGCAGCCTCACCCAAAGTATAAATACAATCTCGTTGCGTATCTTCTACCTCCTTATTAAGTTCAATATTATCAAAAGCAATACAAATATTTACGCAAAAAATATCAATTAACCGTTGATCAAATTCATCTAGATTATTATTATTCTCCATGTATAATACACATTCAGAACCTTGTTTGCTACGAAATAGCACATACTTTTTCCCCTGATAAAACTTCGTATTATTGGTTTTAAACACCTGTTCAATTTCCTGCCGCATTATTTTTGTCAACACCGTATCAATCGAACTTCCAGTAAAATTTTGAAATGCCCCAGTACCAGCCAAAATCAAAAAATCAGCATTTCCCTCACGAGCTGCCATCAGCCCTTGAGAGTGAACGCACAAGGCAGTTTCTTTAATATTCAGTAAAGCAGCAAGTTGATCCAATACACCAGTGGCAAACTTTTGCATGGACTGTATACCAAAGATTGTTGCCGTAGCATCAATGATCTTTTCCAACCCTTGCTTGCTAAAGTTAATTCTCGCCAAGTCCCGATGGGAACGTAAGGCAGTTACCATTGCACTATATAGTTTTCGAGCGGTCAGCTCTGTTTTTTCCTTATAGTCGTTAATATCGTATTCGAGAATTACCTGTTCCTCTGGTGCCTGCCCAGATTGACCTGTTCGTAGAATAATCCGTACCATGGAATTGGCTAAATCATAGCGGATATATTTAGCCAATTTCAATCCCGAATCATCTTCCTCCATAACAACATCCAACAGAATTACTGCAATTTCTGGTTCTGTATGTAGAATTGCCTTGGCCTGAGCAGCGGAAAAAGCGCTAAAAAACTTAACTGGTTTATTCTCAAATATTAAATGGCTAAGTGCAAGTTTTGTTACACTATGAACTGATTCCTCATCATCTACGATTAATACTTTCCAAACATCGCCTTGTCCCGATCTTATCTCCGCTTGTTCCCCACTACTTTCCTTGCGACTCACCAACCAACTATCCTTACGCTCGCTATTTTTGCTAGTGCTCATCGTGTTGTGCCTCCTTCTACCCTCTGCCAAACTTCTTGTAAACAATCTTCCAATCATCCATTATCAATGTCTTATACCCCTACTTCTTGCTTAAATGGAAAGATAATTTTAAAGGTAGTTCCTTGCCCCTGCACACTACTACACTCTATCATGCCATCAAAATTTCTCGTCACAATATTATAGACAATGTGCATACCCAAACCCGTTCCCCCCTGACCACGATTGGTTGTAAAGAAGGGATCAAAGATATGAGTAATGGTCTCGTGAGACATTCCTTTCCCATCATCAGTATAAATCAGGTGAAAATCTTGACCCACTGCATTGAATGAAATTCCGATACGCCCCGTCTGGTTGTGCTTTTCATAGGCGTGGACAAGAGAATTATCTAACAAATTAGTTATAATTTGAGCAAAAGCACCGGCGTACCCATATATCTCTAGTTGCTCATCTCCCTCTACCCCTATTTTTATATGGGTATTTTTAAATTTAGGATGTAGTGTTAAGATGATTTCTCCTAAATATTCAGCAACACTAAATAATCGTTTGCGCTCACTAGACTGATCTACCGACACCTTTTTAAAGCTATTGATTAAGTCAGCCGCTCGTTCTAAATTTGCCGTTAAAATTGACATTGACTGCTCGGTTTGTACCAAATAATCTTCTAGATCCTCTCTGGCAAGATCCCCTTCGTGGTACATGCGAGAAATTTTTTTAGATAATCCAGCGAAGTAAGAAGCAGCTGTCACGCTAACTCCAATTGGCGTATTGATTTCATGGGCTACTCCCGCTACAAGCCCCCCTAATGATGCCATTTTCCCCGACTGAATCAACTGTTGTTGCGTATGTTGCAATTCTTGTAAGGTATGTGATACTGCTTGATTCATTGTCTGCAACTCTTTATTGGCAACCGTTAATTCTTGGGTGCGTACTTTTACTTTGATTTCCAAATCATCGTTAGCCTTGATCAGAGCCTCCTCTGCCTGTTTAGCCTCGGTTATGTCATGCCAAACATGCAGCAAATGGCATTGACCACCGATGTCAATCTCTTCGAGGGAGAACAATCCTAACCGTTGCGCACCGCCCTTAGTCCGCCAACAAACTTCATAGTTCCTAACCGATAGACCATCTCTTAACATTTCAAATATTTTGCTACGTTCTTCCGCCACATACCATAACCCTAGCTCAGCGGAACGTGCACCGATAACCTCTTCTCTGCTATAACCAAAAACCCTAAAAAACGCCTCGCTGACTTCAATGTACTTCTCGGTCTTTAGGTTTACTAGACCAATAACATCAGCGGCATAACGAAAAGCCTTAGAATATTTTTCCTCGGAAATTGCAAGAGTGGCCTGTATCTGTTTACGTTCTCTAACTTCCTTGGCGAGTAAACTATTTTTACTTTCCAAGTCGCCCATCATCTGTTGCAAATTATCTACCATGCACTGGATACTTTTTTCCAGGGCACCAATTTCATCTCTTGTTCCGTGACGTTCAACGATTACATCCAACTCTCCTGCGGCAATACGCTCTGTTGCACCAGCAATGGTGATCAATGGCTTTGTAATGCGATTAGCAAACCAGTAAGTTAAAATAATCGCAATCAATAACACTAAAAAAACAATTACCAAACTTTTCGCCGCCACATCTCTTAAAAAAGCAAATGCGGTACTTTTCTTTTGCACCATAATTAAATTCCACGGGCTGGAATTCCCAGGTAGCGGAATACTGCGATAAGCACACACATAATCATTGCCATCAAAATCCGTATATTCGCCAATTCCAGTTTCACCTTTCATGACCTTATCAATAATTGCCTTTAATTTAACAGGAACCTTAAAATCCACTTCTTCGGTCACTTCATTGCCATTTACATCTCGCACGATATGACCTTGCGCATCTTTTTTCAAACTAACTTTTTTTTGTGTTTTATAATTATACAACTCCACAATTTGTTGCTTATCAGGGTGTACCACCACCATACCATCTCCATCTAAAAGATAGGCATAGTTACCTGCCCCCGAATTATACTTTTCCACCATTGGTTGCAAGGTAGTGGTTTGAATATTAGCCATCACTAAACCAACAAGTTCATCACCGTCATAGATACCATGCACCATAGTGGTAACCGCCGTATTGGAAAAAACAGAATAATAAGAAGCACCGATATATGGTTTTTTCTCGGCCATAAACTTTTGAAACCACCAGCGATCAACCCGATTGGTTAATGGGCCACTTGACCGCGCTGTTTGATCACCATTAAGTTTATGGGTGATCACCAGCTGAAAAAAGGGATGCTGAGTAACAGTATCCATTACAGCTGCCTGTTGTTTTGAGGGGTTAAAACCAATTACATCAGGATTCTTGGCCAGATCAGCGCTGATGTTATAGGCATTTGTCATGAATTGTCTTATATTTGATGCCAAACTTTCTGCCATTACGGCATTCGTCTGTTCAATATGTCCTTCAAAATCCGTAGAAATCAAATAATAACTAACCGTCATCGCTACGCCAAGGGCAAGGATCACTAAAAGACTCACCATAAAAATCAGTTGGTAACGAATTGATTTAAATATAAAGCTCCCCCCTCTTGCAGAAAATTCCATTTTTTTATTCCATTAGTCTCTCCTCTGATCCAAGGCTAACTTCCCAGCATAGCCCCCTAAAATATGATAACATTTATTAGCGCTTTTTGATAGTTATTGTCATTATATAAAAAATATTGGCACATCTTTTCATCTGTGGCCTATCTATCCCACACTAATGAAGCAACATGTATATTGTTAACCCACAAGGAATATCTATAAAATAGTTAGTATATTATCTAAAATGCAAATAAAAATGCCCTGTACCAACAGTACAAGGCATTAAAGTTATCGCTATGCAATTACAACTAAAATTAAGAATGACACTCATAAAGTTTCATGACCACATTTTTAGGGTCACTGGCACTTTTGTCAAGTTGTTCGGGAGTCTGCCATTCAGCGTCTGGTACCAATCTACCATGAGAATTTACCCAATCATCAATTTGGGGTTGCCTACTATATTGAGAACCGATCATAATGTAACGGACTTGTCGACTTGCTACCAGTTCTTCTAGCTCATCCACACTTACTATTTTCTCCGACCCCATAAAGCCACCATATGTCATAATGGGTTGTCCGATATCAAGAATAAGTGGTGCCGCAATATGAGCATTCGGCACAGCTACAAGATACTTTTCGCCATTTTTGTGGGTCACAAGAAAATTCTCCAACTTACTGATGGTTTGATCCCCCATAAACATAGTAGCTAAATTCGGCATCCACCCTTGTATATTTGAGTTTTTTATTTTAGGATTAAGATCCGGTCCAGCATAAGGAAATGATGGATTTCCTGCACCATATAATACTGGCGTTATCGACCATGCAAAAGGTGCAATTAGTAAGCCAACAATCCCCATGATTAGAATAACTTGCGTATAACTTTTATTTTCTCCCGCCCTAGTATTTTTAATCAACCAAATCAACATGCTGAATACAATGATACCACTACCTGCGACTACTGGTAATATCCAATAACGCCACTCATCATACTGTGATATAATCCACAGTTGAATGCCAAAGGTTAGGAGTATCGCAAAAGGCAAAACATAACGTTTTTTGCCTTGATTCGTTACCCAATTAGCAATGATACGGTAGCTAATCCCAACTAAGGCAGCTACACCAGGAGCCATCACCACTAAATAATAACGATGAAACCCCTGAGCAAGGCTAAAAAACACTAATTGTGGCACCAGCCAACAGCTCCAAAATAGTAACGCCATATTACCTTCTTCAAATTGTATCCGCCGTCTTATTTGATTTATAGCGATCACAATTCCCACCAATGTCATTGGTAACATCCAACCGATTTGCCCACCTACCTGGCGATTTAAAAGTCTAAATGGACCTGGTTTGCCGGTTTCTCCTAATTGAGCGCCAAGTTGTTTGCTACTCCCTGGAGTTATAACATTGGGAGCTGGCACAGGCCCCGAATTTGTTATTTGACCTCGTTGCCCTGGTATCTTCTCTCCATGGCCTAAAAAATGTCCAAGGCCATTATATCCAGTTGCGAGTTGAAATTCCGAATTGTTGTCACTACTACCAACGTAGGGTCGTTGCTCTGGTGAAATACTATCTACGACTATAAACCAAGGCAGAGCGCTAATGATCAACACCACTGTCCCAGCAATCAGATGAATCAATTTTCTCTTATACATTCCTTGGTGGGCAAATAAATAAGTAAGATAAAAAGATGGCAACACCGTAAATGCCTCCAGACTTTTTATGTTAAATCCAACCCCCATCAAGAAAAAAGCAACCAACAGTTTTTTTAAGTTTACTTCCGAGGTAGCTGTTAAAAACATGAAAGCAGCGAATAGCAACGTCATCGCCAATAACCCATCAATCGTATTATTACGACTTGCCGCCACAAAAATTGGAGTTAACGCCAATGTAAGTGCCGAAATCAATCCTGCGCCCAATCCATAGTAGCGTTTAACAAGGATATAAATTAAGTATACCGAAACCACTCCGCCTAAAGCCTGTGGAAGAATCAGACTCCAGCCCTTAAAACCAAAGATTTTAGCACTTAATGCCTGAAGCCAAAAGCCAAGAGGCGGCTTATCGATGGTAATAAAACCACTGGGATCAAAGGAGACAAAGAAAAAATTATGCCAATTCATCATCATGCTTTTTACGCCAGCTGCATAATACAAATTTGCTAATCCATCCTGTGCTAAATAGGAAAAATTCAAAATAGCTGATAATAGTAATATACCTAGAATTCCTACTCTTGCCATGCTTTTGCCTCCTTTTAAGATCATTTTTTACAAAGCAGCAGTTCACTGATATTTACTATGCCCAAGATTATTATGAACTATCCTTCTAAATTAAGGCTTTTTATCTATATATATCGCACTATATGTTTTACATGGCAATCGTCGGGAATTCAAATTAATTATACCTTACTGTAAAAAAACTGTTAGAATTCTTTAAACCCAAGAATTCTAACAGTTTTATTTTGCATCAATTCAATGCTTTTTAATCATATTGTAAACTTTCTTACCGCATGCTCTAATTTTTCTGCAATGCTTTCCAAAGCGTGACTTGCAGCAGCAATCTCTTCAATAGAAGCCGATTGTTCCTCCGTTGCCTCGGATGCGTTTTCCGTTTGGCTGGCTGCCTCTTGCGTTGTGCTATCGATCTTACGAACCGCTACTACAATCTGCTGGCTACCGCTAGCAATTTGTTGAATGGCTCCTGAAATCCCCTGTATCTCTGTAAACATTTGATTGATTAAGACTACTATATCGGTAAAAGCCTCGCCAGCCGTAGCCACAATCTCAGTTCCACGTTTCACCTCTTGTGTTCCTTCCATCATAGCAATCATTGCTTGTTGGGTTTCTGATTGAATGTGATGAATTAATTGAGAAATTTTCTTGGCTGCCTCTTGTGATTGCTCTGCTAATTTTCCAACCTCTTGTGCTACTATGGAAAAACCACGCCCATGCTCACCAGCATGAGCAGCTTCAATATTAGCATTTAATGCTAATAGCTTGGTTTGCCCGGCAATCATAGCTATAGTACTCACAATTTGGCTAATTGCTTGAGAACTTTCACCTAATGCGGTTACTACATTAGCAGATTTCACTACTGAATTTTCTATCGCAACCATCTGGCTAACGGCTTTTGTTACTGCCTCACCACCATAATCTGCCGCATTGGCCGTTTTACCAGAGGTCGCCGATACAGTTTCTGCATTTCTAACGATTTGCTCAATGGCAAGTGATATTTGTTCGACTGTTTCCCAAGTTTCTTTGACGGATTTACGTTGCTCACTGGCTCCGCGGGCAACCTCTATAATCGATGCAGCCACCTGATTGACGGTTCTGGCAGATTGCTCCGCGTTGGCCGTAAGCTCTGTAGATGACTGGGTAACTTCTTCGGCTGCATGGGCGACTTGTCTAATCAACTTTCTCAACATATCCACCATAAAATCAAACTCTGTAGCTAATTGTCCAATTTCATCCCTCGTATCAATCTGCAGCTTTTCCGCAGAAAAATCACCCTGAGATAACTTTTGCACCGTATGTACAATTTTTTTTAGAGGTCTTGCTATGGAACGACCAATGAATAACCCTAACAGTAAACATAATATCAGCGACACAACACTTACAATTACCACACTACTATTGGCGGTATGATAATTCACTTTGGTCTTCTCATTCAATGTTTTTGCCTCATCGATACTATATTTCACTAATTCAAGACGTAGGTTGGTGGATTCCTCAAAAATAGGTTTACTTGCCACAAATAATTCAAAAGCTTCCTGGCGTTTGCCACTTGTCGCAAGTTTGATAATATCCGTGCGCACCTGGCGGTATGGCCCTAAGGACTTTGCCAGCTGGTCCAGTTTTTCTTTTTCAAAAGAATCAAGTTGTTCTTTCTGAAACTCCCCTTGTAGCACATTAATCTGTTTGGTATTAGCATCAATTAACTTAATGATGGCTTGTTGTTTTTGTGGATCATTTGTCATGATCAGTTCCAGAAGTTGAGTTTCTGAATCTTTACTGATTCTCCGTACTTCTTGTAACCACTCTATGGCTAGTAAATTTTTATTATACATTTTTTCATTACTATTCTTCATTTCATAAGTGTTATAAAAACCGGTTAGCCCAATTGTTATGAAAGCAACTAAACTTATAATTACCAAGAGTAAAATTTTATGGAAAACTTTTAAATCCTTAATCTTACGCATGCCAATCATTACAAATCTCCTTCCTCTTCTACTTTAACTACGGGCTGTAACAGAATTTAGTTACTTTCTTACATTCTCATATAATATCTTCTCTGTTGGTCATGTTAGCCATATATATAATAACGCACTCACTATTTTACAGACACTCCCTAGGAATGGAAGATGGATTTGAGCGGTTACTTTCTTAGTGTTATCTACACCCTAAATAGATAGGCAAATCGGAATTCTAAATACCCCTCACGCTACAAGCTCTATAAATATTGTATTAAACTTCGACAAATTATTCACTTTTCCTTTTACTTTCGTCAAACTTATGCAACCGTATCATTTTTTATATTACAAATGTTAGGTTCTATTTATAAAAAAAGATTCCCTTTATGATGGACGTATTAGCCCCAAATACCATCTTGTCGCCAAAGGGGGCTATCTTCAATTTTATAACCATGTCTGTTATACTGAGATTGATTTACTCTCAATCTTCTGTTGCATCATAAAAAACTACATGAATTGGAGATATGTTATGAATTTCATTGGCTATCGAACAGTAAAGACCGTAATCGGGTCGGTGGTTGCCATGTTTTTGGCAATGCATTTTGGCTTACTATATGCAACGGCTGCAGGAATTATTGCTATTCTAAGTTTACAAAGTACGAAGAAACAATCTCTACGCTTTGCGGGTAAAATGATTGGTGCGTTTCTCTTAGCGCTATTGATCGGGGTAGGATTGTTTAAGTTTTTAGGCTATAACCCCTTGATCTTTGGCTTGTTTCTGTTGCTGTTTATTCCCTTATCAGTAAAATTAAAAGTACAGGAAGGTATCATCGTTAGTGCTGTACTGATCACCCAACTATTAGTCGAAAAAACAATTGCCTTCTCTTTTATCCTCAATCAACTTTCCTTAGTGTCCATTGGCGTTAGCATCGCATTATTACTAAACTTATACATGCCAAGCTTCGAAAATAAAATCAAGCACGAACAGCAACAAATTGAGGAAACGATAAAGAAAATACTTGTGGATATGTCCATCTCTTTGCGAGCACAAGTAGTTTCCATTAAAGAAGAAGAATTGTTTACATTACTTACAGCTCGGTTAAAACGCGGACGTGAGATGGCTTCTAAAAGCTTTGATAATAACTTTTCCGCTAAAAATACTTATTATCAAAATTACATGGATGTAAGGTTACAACAATTACGTTGTTTACAAAACATGAGAAAACATTTCGAAAGATTGTGGATTACCTATAAGCAGACCACCATGATTGCAGATTTTACAAGGCAATCAGCATTTTTAATCCAAAAAGATGGTATGGCAGAAAAACTTGTCGAAGACTTGAGCCAATTACGACAAAGCTTTACCACTATGGAACTTCCACAAGACCGAGAAGAGTTTGAGAACAGAGTGATGCTCTACCAATTTTTAAATGATCTAGAAGAATTCTTACTTTTAGAGAAAGTTCTCGCCTCATATACCAAACAGTAGCGTATCTTCCACAAAATACATGGTACAAAATAGTATTGACCACCCTTCGCTAATTAGATTTGGGTGGTCAATACCATTATTAGGAATGTAGTAATTCTACAAACTCATGTACTAATTGTGGATCAAACTGACTGCCACTACACTTTATTAACTCACTTACCGCTTGATCCCTTGTCAATGCCTGGCGATAAGGGCGGCCACTAGTCATTACTTCATATGCCTCAACAACAGCAAAGATACGACACTCAAAAGGTATATTCTCCCCGTCGATGCCAAAGGGATATCCACTGCCATCCCACCATTCGTGATGTTTAATAATCCATTCTGCAATAGATTTCACATCAAGAATGGATTTGGCAATACGGTAACCAATCTCAGAATGCTTTTGAACTTCCTCAAGCTCTTCCTGCGTTAGTTTTTGTGGCTTACATATGATTTCTTCAGGGATCACTACCTTTCCAATATCGTGAAATTCTGCCAACAAACGTAACTGTTCCATTTTTTTTTCTGGAAGATTTAATTTTTTTCCAAATCTGGATAGCAATTTTTGTAACCCTTCCACATGTCCATTGTCAAAAAAGTCTTTTTTCTTTAACATATTAAGAAGCTTCTGAACAATTGCTTCCTTCGCATTCGCCGATTTCTCCAACTTGTCCCTATACATACGAGAGTCGGCCTCTTTAAAAGCATCCTCCATCAGCATCACATTTTCCTCTTTCAGGGCAAAACCAACGGAAATGCTTAAATTATACTTCACCGCTGATAAGTTATGAAGAAAGATCGCACGTTGAAGCCTACTATTGCATTCATAAAGCATCTCCATCTGAGCATTATATACTAGGATTGCAAATTCATCGCCACCAATTCGTGCTGTAATATCACTACTTCGAAAGGTTTCTCTAATAACATCTGCTGCTGCTTGAACCAAACAATCGCCTACTTCATGACCTAATGTGTCATTAACCAGCTTAAGACCATCAATATCGCATACCATGATCCCAACCCTAGCATTTCTCATTTTGCCAAATCTAACCATTTCTTCTTCAAAAAAAGTACGATTATATAACCCGGTAAGAGAATCATGTAAGCTAAGATAACGCAGCTGTCGCTCGGCCTGTTTACGTATGGAAATATCACTATGCATGATACATAATCCAACTTGTACACCTTCAGCAACAATTGGATAGGCTATGATGTAAACATCAACCAAACTCTCATCCTTGCGCTTTCGCACTGACTCAATCCGTATGGTTTCTTTGCTTTCCATTGCACGTAAGTAAATATTGCCTTCACCATAGTCATCAGGAATCAGTAACTGAGTAATGTGCATTCCTCTAATTTCATCTAAGGAATATTGAAAAAGGTCCTGAAAAGCACTATTAATATTGGTAACGCAACCTTCATTGTCAACTAATACAATTCCATCTGGCGATGTAGCAAATAGTTGTTGAAAAAGTGCCTTCTGTATCTCGATTTCGCGAGTCCGTTCTTTTACCTTTTCCTCAAGATGGGTGTACATATTAATATTCTCAAGGGAAATAGCAGCTTGAGAAGCTACAATTTTCAGAAATGCAGTCTGGTCCTGAGTAAACGCCTCCGTGGTAAGATTATTTTCGAAATAAAGTATTCCGATTAATTTATTCTTAGTGAGTACTGGAATGCATAATATTGATTTAGGCTTACACCTTTCAATGTAAGAATCTTTGGCAAATAGTTTATCATGGACAGCATCATTAATAACAATACCTTCCCCAATTCTAAGTACGTAATAAACAATGGTCTTCGAAAAGGCATCTGCCACTTCTGAAATATCCAAACCATTGACCACGATACAATTTTCATTGCCAACCGATGCCATAGCTTCCACCAATAGGATGTCATTTCTCTCAATTAAAAAAAATCCTTTTTGTGCTCCAGCATTTTTCATCAGGATATTCATCATTTTGCCAATCAAATTATCGTACTGCATTTCACTTGCTAGTAGTTGGGCTATCTTAATGATGCTTGTGGTATCAACAACCTGCTTCGCCGTCCAACTATTAGAAAAATTTAAAGTATCGCTTGTCATATCCCACTTTTTAAGATAACTATGTTTCATCTCCAAGCGCAAAACCTTTTCATCGGCCCCCCACTTCTGATAAAAATAGTGAGCCTCTATCATATATGCCTTAGCAATGGTATTCTTCCCTCGCAGCGCAAAAAAACTGGCTGCTAATTCATATGCCAACGCTGCGTCCTGAATAAAGCCATATTCAAGGGCATGACCAATCGCCAAGTCAAAAAATTTTACGGCTTTCTCATCTTTGTTTTTCAACCTATACATTTCTGCTGTTATTAAATAATACTTATACTGATGATTATCTGGAGAAACTAGCGCCCATTTTTTTATTTTTTGTACATTACTATCTACCTTTTTCTTATCGATACTATCTAAATTGTGATACTCACTAAGATAGGCTAGTGTGCTATAAAAATAAAATACTGGATAATTAATGGTTGATACTACGCTATCGATATATTTTTCTGCTAACTTTGCTGCTTGTATTGCTCCACCAGTGTTTTGAAAAAATAAATTCAAAATCATCTTATTGCTATAAATATAATAAATTCCATTTTTATCATTATTTTCATTATAGACTTTTATGGTTTGGGCTTCATCATAATTTTCATCAGATAAACTAATTTTATCATTATTGGGTTCACAAAATTTCTTAACCAGTTGAATAAATGTAATAATGAAATGATATTGTTTTTCTTGTTTAAATTCAGTTCGTATTTTTTCTGCAGAATTGATCAATTCCAGGCCTAATGTTTTAATATTTTTGCCCGCAAAAAACGAATGAAAACCATGACACAACAAAGCCCAGGCAGCATATTCCACATCACCTGTTTGCCGCGAATAAGTATAGGCACGCATTAACTGCTCTAAAACCACATCTGGTTTATCTTTCCAGTGAGTTACAAAGATCCCCGCTACTACGAGTGTCTTTCCCGTAAGTTCTCTATTTTCTGTTTTGTTAAGGATTTCTATACCAATTTTACCAAACTGATAACCACTATTAATTTCACCCAGCAGACCACATAAAATAGATCCATACATACAAAAGGCAAAGGGTGTTTGTATCGAGTTTCCATGCTTTAACGAAATTCTAACTTGCTTTGCGACCATCAACACAAAGAGTTCCGGTGTTGTGAGATATGCAGAAGAAGTCACAGTTGTCAGTACTCTCATGATCGCTGCTCTTTCTTGATCTTCAATATAGGGAAACTCTGTTTTTTGTTCTAAATTATTTCCATAAAGAGAAAGCTTCAACATCCCCAATTTATAAAAGAGGTGCCCTTTGGATATTTTTTGGGGAAAAATAATACCAAAGGGCTGTAATGCTACTAATGCGACATTAACCGCTTCTTGGGCCTTATTTTTAGCAAGTAGAGCTAAAATCATAATTTGATAAAGTTTCATTTTTGATAATACATTATCACAATTCGCAAAAGCGATCTCACTATATTTTTCCATATCATCATATTGAGTACAAGAATATGCGGTTTCAGTAGCATCAATATACAGTTCCAAGGCCAGTTTTTTATCATCTAACCATATTTCACTACCCAAAAGTTCAATCGCCAACTTAAAATGCTCTAGGGCTGAAATAAAAGCAGAAGAGTGCTTTGCCTTTTTTCCTGCCATATAATTAAGCTCCGCTAATTCTTTAATTTCATTTTTATCTTGAATCAACTGTAAGCTGAGATTTAAATGGGTTACAATATCAAATACCCTGTCCTCTAGATGATCTTGATTACACTTTTCTTTTATAATTCGTCCAATTTTTAGGTGAAATTTAGCCTTTTCCTGCTCACTGATGGCTGAATAAATCGTTTGTTGAATGTTATCATGAGCAAATTTAAATTCTGAATTAATCTTCGCATTCTTTATGTATTTATAGGAAGTATCAAGAGGTTGTATTAATCCTTCTTGCAGTGCCTGCCACAAACCAGCGATAATCTCTTCTTGCTTGCCCTTAGCAAAATCCAACAATATTGTATAATCAAATCGATTACCAACGATCGCAGCTAACTTTAATATCCACTGCGTATTTTTATCTTGGCTATTCACTTTTTCTTTAACCATATCGGACATACTACTTGCAAACCCTACGTGATTTATATTTTCTAAATTCCACGCCCAAGACAATATCCCATTGTCAAAGTAGATCAGCCTCTTTTCATATAGCTGACCCAAAAATTCATTAATAAAAAAAGGATTGCCTTTTGTTTTCTCATAGATCAAACGAGAAAATTCTCCAATAATCTTTATATCAACATGTAACGTGTCAGCAATCAACGCTGTAACATCTGCCAGGGTTAGAGGGTCAAGCTTAATTTTTCTGATTACGATATCCTGGTGCTCCAATTCATTGATTGCCAGTTCCAATGGATGCAGTTCATCCACTTCGTTATCCCGATACGAGCCAATTATAAAGAGATGGTGGTTATCTTGGATCACTGAGAGGTTTTTAATTAACTCTATGGAAGCACTATCCGCCCATTGTAGATCATCCAAAAAAATCACCAAGGTATTCCCTTGGCCAAGGAAAGAAGTAACAAATTCCTTAAAAATAAAATTAAATCGGTTTTGTCTTTCTAGTGTTGGCAATTCTTCTACAGGCGGTTGCTTACCAATCAAAAATTCTAATTCAGGGATGACATCAACAATGACTTGGCCATTATTGCCGATTTTTTGCTGTAGCCGTCGCTGAATATGCTCTGTCGTTTCACGTTTTCCAATTAGCACCATCCTGATTAAATCTCTAAACACATCAATAATAGCGCTATAGGGAATCTTCTTTTTATGTTTATCATATTTCCCTGAAATGAAATATCCCTTCCTATTGAACACATCTTTTTGAATTTCATGTACAAGCTCGCTCTTACCAATACCAGACGGACCAGACACCAACATGAATTCGTAGCTACCATTGCAAACGTGATCATATAAGGTCATTAAATTAGCTAACTCTTTCTTTCTGCCATACAACTTCTGTGATACCTGAAATTTATTTAAATCGTCGGTGGTAGCAATCGTAAAATCTTCAATAATACCTGCCTTTTGCAATTGGTCAATACATTTCTGCAAATCTGATAGGATACCTAGGATGGTCTGGTAGCGATTTTCCGCATTTTTAGCAAGAAATTTCATAATGATATTGGACACAGCAAGAGGGATATTAGTATCCAAAGCACAAGGTGATACGGGCTCTTTAGCAAGATGATAATAGATCAGTTCTGCAGGGTCTACCACATTATGAAATATTTTTTGCCCAGTAAGAATTTCATAAAAGGTTGCCCCTAATGAATAATAATCCGAACGATAATCCACGATGCGATTCATTCTTCCTGTCTGCTCTGGTGAAATATAAGCAAGGGTCCCTTCAATTAAATTCTTGCTAGTTGCTTCTGATTTTTCTTCAGTAAGTTTCGTGGCATTACCAAAGTCAATCATTTTTACGATGCCAGTGTTTTTATTAAATAGGATGTTTGAAGGATTAACATCTTTATGAATAATTCCTTTGATGTGAATTCTTTCCAAAATAGTAGTGATTGTAATGAAGAGTTTTAATTTATCAATTAATCTCCATTTGCTAAAATTAATTTTATTGAGAGATATACCACCGAAATCTTCAAATATAATACTATAGCTATTTTTATAATTTATTAATTCATGCTCAATGATTACACCATCAATATTAATATTGTTGATTAACTCATATTCGTACTTGAACTGCTCTATCTTTTCCTCAGAAGGATAGTCATAATTCAAGACTTTTATGATTACAGCTTTGCCACCCTGATTTTCCGTGCCTTGATAAATAATAGAGTTGGGGCTCTCATATATTTCCCTTGTAACTTCATAACCAAATATATCCATTTTTTCATCCCTTATTTAAAGATTTAGCAGGCTATATAGGGACCTATATACCAAAATCAAAATTTTTGTGTTCTCCGATCTCAACACTAATTAATTTATGACCAAATCCATTTAATTCAACATAAGCTTGCCCTACGATCTGATGATTACGATCCAAAACATTGCAAGCTCCTTCCCAATATTCTGGACCAATCCAAAACTTGTGTTTAGCTTTTAATGCTTGGTCTTGTACCAAAGGTTCTATCCTAAACTCACTTCCCTCTAGCTTAACCTTCCAACCTGAAGGAAATGTGATGTTTGTCTGGGGACATTGCCAAGTCGCAAGAACAATTACCTCATACTCATCATAGTGTAAAATTTTACTTTCTCGCTGATCTTTATAAGTGATAGAACCAAATCGTTCCGTGCGGCACTCTTCCTCTATAAAATCATATAACATGATTGATCTTTCATCAAAAAGTTCAATGGCAAACCACTGCCATCCCTTAAAAATAGCATCATACAAATCTCCATACTGTCGATCAAACCAGCTAACACCTTCCACTTTATACGTATTGCCTTTAATTGTAAGCGTACCTTTGGTTTGCATGCTTTCCCGTGCATAGTAATAGGTGTATCCGCCAAAAGCATAAGGATGTATTTTTCCGTTATAATGAATCACAGGTTGCTCCATTGATTCCAGATTAACGTCCAATACATAATCATCAATTTCGCAATACAAGGAATCTCGACCATTGCCCCCAGAGGCGGCAATCCCCTTTCTCCCACCGTTAGTGGCACTAAGGTCAAACTTCCCCTCAAGTTTTTTTGGTAAACTGCAAAATTCTACATCCTCCCTATAATGATAACTTTGCCCATCTACATCGGTAATGGCAGCCTGAGCCAGCTGATTTTTAAAGAATATCCAGCTATCAAAGGCAAAGAAAGCAATCTCAAATCCATACCGTTTGCCGTTTTCATCCCGCAAATGCCCAGTCCAGTACCACCACTGTACTTCTTGCTTAGAAAGAAAAGAATCATCTGCTGGCAATAATACTACATCCCTTTGCCCGCCTTTCCTAAAAAACTTTAGGGGGCGTAGCCACGAATTTTTATAACATAATAAATGATATAGTTTGCCCAGTAACTCTCTCATTCTTTTGTTTAATCCTTTCTTTCAAATTCAAAACCGGCAGTTTCTTGTTGCTTACAAAAAAATTTGTGAAAACCATCAACAATGGTAGCTTCACAAAAATCCTTAGCAACTTCTAGCAATAAAAGATAATCCTGTTGACTTTTAATCACCGCGAAAAGTTCTTGTGGTTTAAACTCTGTTAACACCGCTTTTAACATTTGGATAGCTTGCCCTTCGCTCATTTGAAGACAGAACATGATCTCTAACTGTTCCCCCCCCAAATGATCCATAACGGTTTTGGTAAATCGATCAATAAGATTTGGCGGGGCAAAAGCTAGAAAATGTAGTACTACTTTATCCATAATCACTTCGTATTTTTGTTTTTCGTTGAATACAGCTGCTTGATTAAGAGTTTTAGCATCCAGCTTATTCTCCAGCAATGCGGTATTAATGTTTTCAGCATATATTCGATAATTATCCAATATAAATGACATGCCCCAGCCCGCAGGAATGGTCCAACACCCAGCATCACCAATAAAGGCAACTTTATCAATCGCTACTTGTTGGGATAAGCCATTGGATGGATACCAGCCAAATCGTTCTTTACTTACCGTCCCCCGCTTGAAACTCTGTATTGATTCTTCATTCTGTAATATATAATCAAACTGATTTTTCATAAAATCTTTTTCTATCGTTTTTTCACAGAAATATAAAATAAATACAAAAATCTTTTTCTCATCCAAAACTTCATATTCCATAATCGGTCTTAATTGTGATAATGTAGCTTGTGAATCCATCGGACAATCTTGAAAGGATTGCCATAGCATATAATCTCCAACCTTCATATTACCAAGGCGCCCAGGATGTTTTAATTGTTTAATGTCTGAGAATTCTATCTCATAACCATATACCGACCACCAAAAATAATCTTCACGATTCATTCTGTTTTTCTTGGCTATTTGCGAACTATAACCAGAGGCATCTAACAGCAACTTGCCTTTATAATCGGTATAACTGTTTCCTGATACAGTTTTTAAAATAACGGTTTCATCTACGATTGAATAATCAATATAAGCACAATTTCCGATAACGTCAGAGCCATTGCCACGCACAACATCTGCCCAATACTTTAAAATTCCCTCTTGATTAATGTAGGGATATTTTCTCCACTCCGGTGCTGAATTCCATGGTGCAACAGCATCCCATTGTATCTCTAGACCTGATGTATATTCAAGGAATCGTGTAACACCATTATAAGCAAATTTTTGCACATCAGTATCTAATTTCGCAATGATTGATCCGGGAACAATCCAAGCTCGATCCGTATTGCCGATCTCGTTTTTTTCAATCACCAATACCTTATTGCCCCTTTTTGATAACTCTGCGCCAACACTAAGACCTGCAGGTCCGCCGCCAACAATGATTACATCATAAATGAGTTCAGCAATTTCCATATTAGCCTTCTCCTCCTTTAGCTTAGTGACGTCTCTCTGTATACTAAAACTCTACAATAACCACTACACATTAAGTCATTAGCTATATATATAATTAGGACTTTGTTCCTATATGTATCTATCAGTGAACAATTCCTCAAAATTCATCATTTTCCTGCAAAAAATGTCATTCTTTTCGAAAAATCATTTGTATTTTTTAGTTTTTCGCCTTACAAATTACATAATCAACGTATATGAGGATTCCTTTTTCTTTCTAATTCGTTTTGTTAACGAAGATATGATAAACTAACACTAGAAGAATTAGCATACTAAGGATGTTATCAACTGGATAGAATCCGTCAAAATCCTTGACTGATTCTATTTAAAATCGATATAAGAGGTGCAACCAACTATGGATAGTTACTCCGTACTCGTCGTCGAAGATGATCAAAAAATTGCACAGTTGTTAAAACTTTATTTAGAAGATAGTAAATTTAAGGTTAGTTTAGCATATGACGGTAATGAGGGTTGGAGGCTTTTTCAAGAGCAAAAACCCAATGTAGTCGTTTTAGATTTAATGTTACCTGATTTAGATGGCTGGGAAATCTGCCAACGGATTCGCGCTTGTAGCGACATTCCTCTCCTCATGTTAACCGCCCGTGGCGAAGTAGAAGAACGAGTTAAAGGATTAGATATGGGGGCAGATGATTACATTACAAAACCCTTTAGCTTTCGCGAAGTAATTACCCGTATTAAAGTCATTATACGCCGTGCTAATCAGCAGATACCACCCCAACGAATCATTAGGGCTGGCAGCTTAGTAATTGATATTGAAAAACATCAAGTAGAGCTTTCTGGACAATTAGTAAAGCTTACACTAACTGAGTTTAGAATCTTAGAACTGCTAGCAACCCAGCCTGAGCAAGTTTTTTCTCGGCGTAGCATTGTTGAATATATCCAAGGGTCTATCTATGATGGTTATGAGCGGATGCTAGATGCTCATATTAAAAACCTCCGTAAAAAGATTGAAAATGATTCGAAATTCCCGCTGTATATACAAACTGTATATGGTGTTGGCTATAAATTCATTGGTGCTACCAATGAATAACATACGCAATTTTAGAAGCATTACCTATAAAATTACGGGCGTCATGTTTTTACTAGTCATGATGAATGTTTTTTTTCTAACATCTTATGCACGTCAACGTGTCGAAGGTCTCTTTCATGACTATTTAATGGCGCAAAGCATTCCGATCACACATTTAGGACAAGCAGAACAGAATTTTCTCTTTTCTTTTCATCAATCTTTAATATGGGTAGGCGTTATTTGTTTAGTAATCGGGATACTATCTAGCTACTGGGTAGCAGAGAGTATTACCATTCCGTTACGAAAATTGAATATCGCTGTAGAAAATATCCGAAAAGGAAACCTTGAGGAAAAGGTTGAAATTGCTGCCCGCGATGAAATTGGGCACTTGGCAAGTGCTTTTAACCATCTAACTGAGGAATTAATCGTGAATCAGCGACTACGTAAACGATTATTGGCCGACATCGCTCATGAGTTAAACACTCCATTAACCGTCATTAGTGGAAACTTAGAAGGAATGCTCTGCGGAATTGTGAGCAAGGAGGACCAACAGATTAAATCCATACATGAAGAAGTCACCCATCTCAGTAAACTAATTGGCGATCTTAAAGATTTATCCTTAGCTGAAGCCGGACAATTAGAACTGGAAATAGGTCCTATTGATATGCAACGCTTTCTCACTCGCATGGTTCAAACTTTGACCCCCTTCGCAGAAGAAAATCAACTAAAATTAATTTACGAGCCAAGTATCACCCCTATTATTCAAGGTGATAGTCAGCGAATTCATCAGATTTTTAGTAACCTCTTAACCAATGCCTTGCGTTACACCCCGCCCGAGGGAGTCATTACCATTGGTACAAGGTCGATTGAAAATGGCGGTAATCACTGGTTAGGGGTTACGATCTGCGATACGGGGGTGGGCATCGCGGCTGATGAATTACCCTACATCTTTAATCGGTTTTATCGCACCAGTCGCTCCAGAAGTAGAAAAAGTGGCGGTTCTGGAATCGGGTTAGCCATTGTCAAAGAATTGGTAGAAATCCACGATGGCCGGGTGACTGTACAAAGCCAATTAGGAATGGGTAGTCGCTTTACAGTCTATCTGCCTGTAAACAATTCAGTTTAAGGCATCATTACCAAAATAAGTAGTCAAAGATTCTAGTCTAATTTCCTTAGAATCTTTGACTACTTATTTTCTTTGGGCACTTAAATTAACACTATATTGTCCGAAATTTAACACAAAATTCAGTTTTAATCCAGAAGACCTTAACAATCAACGGATTTTTTTACTATATAATTAGGATAGAAGTTATTATTTTTTAGAGGAGTGTGAATTCAATGGATCAAATTAATACTGGAGATACAGCATTTGTCATTGTTAGTGCCGCATTAGTTTGTCTGATGACACCAGGGCTTGCCTTTTTTTATGGTGGTCTGGTGCGCAGAAAGAATGTTTTAACAATTATGATGCAAAATTTCATTTCCATGGGTATTGTAACGACGATCTGGGTTCTTGGCGGATTTAGTCTTGCTTTCGGTGACAGCATCCATGGCATTATCGGTAATTTTTCTCAATATTTTGCTTTAAATGGTGTAGGGTTTGCGCCGAATGCTACTTACGGCCCTACCATCCCGTTCTTGTCTTTTTTCTCCTATCAAGAAATGTTTGCGGTTATTACACCAGCGTTGATCACGGGTGCTTTCGCAGACCGAGTATCATTTAAAAGTTTTCTAGTATTTATTGTAATTTGGAGCGTAGCAGTCTACATCCCCTTCGTTCACTGGGTGTGGGGCGGTGGTTTCTTAGCACAAATGGGCGTCGTAGACTTTGCTGGCGGTATCGTTGTACACATCAGTGCTGGTATGGCAGCCTTAGCTTCCGTTATCTATATCGGGAAACGAAAGGTTAAACCAGAAGAAAGTTTAGAGCCTCATAATATTGTTTTCGTAGCACTAGGTACAGGTTTATTGTGGTTTGGTTGGTTTGGCTTCAACGCTGGTAGTGCGCTAGCAGCTAACGGAATCGCAGCACAATCCTTTGTTAACACAGATATTTCCGGTTCCATTGCAATGATTACCTGGTTATTTATTTCCTGGTTACGGGATGGCAGACCTAGTATGGTTGGTGCAATGACAGGTGCAATTGCTGGTCTTGCTGCCATTACTCCTTGTGCTGGCTATATCCCTTCTTGGGCAGCTTTCATTGTCGGTATCGCATCTGGCTTTGTTTGTTACTATGCCGTACTATTAAAGTCCAAGCTTGGCTGGGACGATGCTCTAGACGTATGGGGCGTGCATGGTGTTGGTGGTGCTTTAGGTTCCGTACTTGTTGGTATTTTTGCCTTTAAAGACGTTAACGGTATTAGCGGTTTATTAGAAGGAGATACTCATCAATTCTTAGTGCAATTGTTCGCAGTGGCATTTACAGCAATTTATGCCTACGTTGTGACCTATGCAATATTAAAAATTGTAGACTCTATTGTTCCAATCCGCGTTTCTGAAGAAGCAGAAGTCCAAGGCTTGGATGAAGCTCTTCATGGTGAAACAGCTTACAGATAATCGGTAAACACCCCTGTCGGGTGCACAAAAAAGAGGTTTTTTACCACTTTGGTAAAGAACCTCTTTTTTATGTGTCTTTTGTTTTCTGCGCCATGAAGATAGTATCAATAACTAGAACATACTTGGCTGTTCGCTATTTGGATCTACAATAATAGTTTACACGCTCAATTTAGCGACTTCAATTGAATTATTATCTATCTACGGGATTAACATATTTCTTACTGTCATACAATATTGCAATTGATAAGTAATAGCGTTATGCTAATTGCAGTAATTAACGACTTATTGAGGCTAGCACTAATTAGAACTTTACATGGACTTTACCAGATATCGCTTGATCTAGATCAGCAATAATGTCTTTAGGATCTTCCAATCCCACAGATAGACGAATCAAGCCATCCGTAATACCTGCTTTTAGACGTTCTTCACGAGGTATGGGAGAATGTGTCATCGAAGCAGGATGCTGAATTAATGTTTCTGTGTCACCGAGGCTAACTGCTAGTAAGCAAAGTTCTACACTATTCATTACCTTGCGTCCAGCTTCAATGCCACCTTTTACTTCAAAACTTATAATTGCGCCAAAGCTGGACATTTGTGTTTTTGCTAACTCATGACCTGGGTGTCCTGGCAAACCTGGATAATATACTTTTTCTACATTAGGATGTTTCTCAAGGAATTGGGCAACTTCTAACGCATTTTTACAATGTCTCTCCATACGAACGCCGAGGGTCTTCAAACCACGTAGCGTTAACCAAGCGTTAAATGGACTGATGCAGCCACCAGTAATATCTTTTACACCAACAAACCGTACATTATTGATAAAATCTTTTTTCCCTAAAATAACACCAGCAATCACGTCACCATGACCATTGATATATTTAGTAGCGCTGTGAACTACGATATCGGCTCCCAATTCCAGTGGACGTTGGCAATAAGGAGACATAAATGTATTATCTACCATTAATTGTGCATTGTGCTCGTGAGCGATTTTAGCAGCAGCGGCAATATCAATAATGGCAAGAGTCGGATTAGCAGGTGTTTCGATATAGACCACTTTCGTATTAGGACGCATCGCGTTACGAATGTTATCTAGATTCGAAGCATCAACAAAAGTAACCTCTATACCAAATTTCGGCATGCTATGTGATAATAAAGCATGAGTGCAGCCATATAGCGTATCAGCTGCTACAATATGATCGCCTTGACCGCAAAGCGTCCAAAAGCCAGCGGCAATTGCCGTCATACCTGAAGCAACAGCCAACGCTGCCTCGGCCTTTTCCAGAGCGGCCATTTTTAATTCAAGAGCACTTTGGGTAGGATTTCCCAAACGGGTGTATATATAACCATCCTCTTCTAAGGCAAAGCGTGCTGCACCTTGTTCGGCATTCTCAAAGACAAATGTGGATGTTTGATAGATTGGAGTAGCTAATGCGCCGGTAGTAGGATCTGGTGACTGACCTGCATGAATAATTGTGGTATCATAACCTACATTTCTATGTTTTTCCATAATATTACCTCCCATACCTTATCTTTCATTATCTACCACTTTATAAATGCAAGTTTTATGCCAGAAAATTTAGAATAATTATTTTTTAATTGTTACCGATCGCTTACCATTCAGCAAATGTTCTAAGCCATAACGACGAATTTTCGTTAAAACTGCCGTATGGGAGAGACCAATCTCACGGCCAGCCCCTCTTGCACTTCCGTGCTTCTCCAAAGCCTTTTCCAAGATTACTCGTTCCGTCTGATCGATAACCTGCTTCAAGTTTTTTTCGCTACCATTAGGTTTAGTCATGTTAACATTCTCTTCATGGCTCATTAAAAGATCGGCAACATCAATTTCTCGTCCTAGCGTAAGATGAATAGCCCTAAGCACTACATTCTGCAGTTCTCGTACATTACCTGGCCATTCATAATGCATTAAAAAGTTAATGGTTGCTGGTGAAAAGTCTAATTCCTTATTTGCTTCTTCGCAATACTTAACATGGAAATACCTTAACAGTATGGGAATGTCTTCAGAGCGTTGCCGCAGAGGAGGAATTTGGAGAGGAATCACATTAATACGATAATATAAATCTTGGCGAAACTGCTTCTCCAGAACCATTTCTTCTAAATTTCGATTTGTAGCTGCAAGAATCCGTACATCTACAGGGATTTGCTGATTCCCGCCTACACGTCGAACAACCCCTTCTTGCAAAACCCTTAATAATTTACCCTGTAAAACAAGAGGCAATTCACCAATCTCATCCAAAAACAAAGTTCCGTTATGAGCTGTTTCAAATAAGCCAGTCTTACCACCTTTTTTAGCACCGCTAAATGATCCATCCTCATAACCAAATAGTTCACTTTCTAATAAGGCTTCCGGCAGTGCTGCGCAATTGATGGGCACAAAAGGCTTAAAACGTCGCGGGCTGGCATGGTGAATGGCTTGGGCAAACATTTCCTTACCTGTCCCACTTTCTCCTTTTATAAGAATACTACAGTTATTGGCCGCTACCCGCTCAGCAATGTCAATTGCCTGTTTCATCGCTGAACTAACATAGATAATATCATGAAATTCAAATTTTTGATTTCTCATAATGGAGTTAACAAGTTGTTTAGCCGACTTCATACTTTTCAATGTGGCTACCGACCCAATAATTTGACTATTTTCATCTAAGATGGGACGTCCTGAACATAAATAATGTAAAGTTCCTCGGGGAGTATCGATTAACATTTGTTGATTATCAAAGGCTTGTCCTAAGAGGAGGCCCGCAAAATGTGCATTCATGCCGATTAATTGGGTAATGTCTTTTCCTACCGATGTAGATTTATCAATACGCAAGAGTTGTGCTGCGGTGGAATTGATATACCGAATTGCCCCTTCTGAATTTAAGCCAATAATACCATCATTGGCAAATTCCAATACCGTTTGCAATTCTTTTTCCCGTTGTTCATGAGGTTGTAAAGGAATATCCATAATGCCTTGTATATCTCTGTGATTCATTAATTCCTTTTTGATAGACTTTCCAATTTTATTATCATCGTCATCTAAATGAAACTTAATAAAAATTTGTCCAGGAGATACCTCCATCGACTTGATACTCACTCTTTCATGAGAAAAAACCTGAGTTACTTCTTGAATCATACCAATACGATCGCCTGTTTTTAGTAGCCAGCGAATCACGGTCATCTGAAAACCTCCTATTATTTGTCAATATATTTTATTTAAATTTTCAGTCAATCTTAATGTTAAAGTCGCTATCCTTCTTAAAATCCTATTAACTTGGCAACTTTATTGCCATTTCTGGTTATAACGTTGCCATGTGTGGAATTTTTATTTACATATAGTTTTAGTATACTATACATTGGGATATAAATGTTGAAATAGCAATAGGCTATGCAACTAAACTGTTGCATAGCCTATCGCTTTCATTTGTCAATTATACTTCCCTTATAATAAGTTTATCTTCTTTTAAAATATGTTGTCCCAGCCATTCAACAACAAAATCCAAAGTTTCTAATAAATACACATTTTGTCCATTATCAATTTTGTCTAACTCTATCTCTCCCATCTTGTGTAAAAAATCATGATGAGCAGCCTTTTGCGACAACAATCTTTTATAACCTATGCTCTTCATATATTCTTCTTCAGCTGCAAAGTGGTTCACAGTATAATCTTTTAGTTCATTAATTATTTCAATGATGGAGTCATATTTGTCGATAAGTACATCGTTTCGAATTAATTCATAAATTCGATCAGCGATTTGAAATAACTTTTTATGCTGATCATCAATCGTTTCTATGCCGAGAGCATACTCCTCTTTCCACTCTATCATGTTCCTCGACTCCTCTTACTATTATTTTTTCAACTAAAACCATCAGCTATTACAATTCTAAAGCACATATCTATCCGTATATTCTTTCTTACTAGGTACTAATTCCTGCTAACCTTTACAATTTTTAACCCTAAATTTTCTAAATTATTCTTTCCTTATTTTTTCCCTCTCTAACGATTGGTTTTAGAATAGTTAAATACCCCCTCTTGCTTATTTTAAAATTAAAACTCTGCAAGAGGGGGTAAGGTCTTTACTGTCTATTTTTATATTTTATTACTGCGCCAGTTTTATCATGGCTTCGGCAAGGATTCTAGTCGCGAGCGTCAATTCATCCAAATCTAGTTTTTCATCAGCTTCATGTTCCCCTCGGGAACGACCATCAGGGAAACAGATACCAAATGCCACTGTATTTGGTAATTTTTTAGCATAAGTACCACCACCAGTAGTCATTGGCTCTACATCTTTGCCAAACTGTCGGCAAAAGATTTCCGTCAAAGTAGTGACCAAGAAGCTATCTTTAGGATAATACAATGGTTGAGTAACCTCCGGAATCCGGACCTCTAATCCCATAGGAGCTATCAGCTGTTTTAATTTTTCTGCAATAATTTTAGGATCAACCGTCACTGGCACGCGCATATCGCTGCCAATTTCTACTCGCCCCTCCTTACATACAATTCGGGATAGATTTACGGTCAGACCACCCGAAACTTCATCGCTACAAGCAATCCCCAAGGACTGTCCATCACATTCTCGGCAGAAAAGTTTATTAATTTTGCCAACGAACTCTGCTAGTGTCCCACTCAGTTGGCATTCCACCAGAAAATCACACAGACGACTAACAGCATTGTCCCCACATGCTGGTTCCATGGCGTGAGCTGGTCTGCCTTTTACTGTTATCATTACTTCATTTCCTATACCACGTTCCGCAGTTAAATTACATTTTTCCCGTTGCGTATAGCGCTGTGCTAAGGTTAGGAAAGCGCTAGGATCAACAACTCGCACGGTGGCTTGTGCAAGATCTGGTACCACATTCATCGTATCTCCACCACCAATGCTTACAATCACATTTGATGCTGGTTGTTCACTCAAGGCTGCCGAAAGAAACATATGTATGTGACCCTTTTCGCCATAAGTTACTGGGAAAGTAGAATCTGGCGTAAAGCCAAAGCATGGTGCTGGCTCATGTTTTAAATAGTAATCCATATCCTGCATACCAACTTCTTCATCACAACCAAAAATAATTCGAATGCGCTTTTTTAATGGTACACCCGCATCCTTAATTGCCTTCAATGTATATAAAGCGGCAAAAATTGGCCCCTTATCATCAATAGCTCCCCGCCCTACGATGCAGTTGTCCACAATTCGTCCCTCAAGAGGTGGCGTACTCCAGCCATTACCAAGGGGTACAATATCCACATGTCCTAGTACAGCAACATATTCTTCGCCCTCACCATATTCAGCATAACCACAATAGCCGTCAAGATCTTTTACGGTGAAGCCAAGTTTCTTTGATTCAGACAAAGCAAAATCTAACGCCTCGCGATTTTGCTTTCCAAAGGGCGCACCTGGCTCTGGATCACCTTTAACACTGTGAAAGCCAATTACAGTTTGAATTGCTTTAACTAAAGAAGCCTTATTGGCATTCAAATTACAAAATACCTTTTCCATATGATCCTCCTGTATAGTTAAAATATTCTTAATATTACCTTTCGATACATTTTTTGTAAATCCTTTTTTAAAACGCCGGTTAAATGATTAAGACCACCTTCATAATTTGTTAAATCTTTTTCTATAACCACATTTCCTGCAAAGTTCTTCTACTATCTTCTGATTGCAAAAGCCACTTCTTATCTGTTCTGCTCTTTTATCATTGATAATATCAGCAAATTTGCAGTCCTCAATATTTCCTAGATCAATGATCCCTTCGCCATCAAGGCAACAAGGTACTACTGTACCATTGACTAAAATAGCAATTTGATTTCTCAAACCAAAACAAGTTCCTGGATTAAAATCCTCTTGTTCCTTTAGATCTGGCCACTTAAACTCATATTCTTGATTTAAATATAACTGATCCCCTATTTTTAAGGCTTTGGCTTCAGATAAATTACCCTGTATCTTATAAGGCAACGCAAAAGCCTCTTCCAGCTTTTGAATAATAGCTAAATTTCTTTGTCGTTGATCTTCGGTCAATAATCCTTCATCTAAATTCCATAATCGCAAGGATATAATAATATTTGACTCTGCAACTGCTCTCTTAGAAAACGTAAGAATACTATCAATATACTCGTCCTTCGATATTGCACTCTGATTACCATCAAAACTATGGAGTGAAAAATTTATTTGCCGCAGGGCAGACTTCCCAATCAAGGTATCAGATACTTTATCGATTAGTGTACCATTGGTTGTAATGTTTACTTTAAACCCCTTCTCAGCACTGATATCAAGAAAACTCCCTAAACTAGGATGTAGCAAAGGCTCCCCCTTTACATGCAAGTAGATGTAATCGGTGAACGGCTTAATTTGATCTAAAATTTGTCTAAAGGTAGCTTCCGACATAAATTCCGCTATCCTCTTGGTTTCAGGACAAAAATTACACTTCAAATTGCAAACGTTTGTTATTTCTAAATAAATTTTTTTATATTTTTTCATAGACTCCACGACCTTATTCATTCTTAACCCTATACCTACTCTCTATATTTACCACATGATACTAATAATCCTCTCCAGCTTGCAAAGAGTTTTTTCTGATTCACAGTGAAACAAAAAATAACCGCCCATTTCTGGGCGGTAGGTAGCAAACCAATCGGCAATTATTTTTTAGCTATCCACATATCATCAACTAGATTGTAAGCCCAGAAATCAAAAGGAAGATAAAAATAACCATGATCTCCCCAGCTTGTACCCCATGAATTGCGACAAATTACAACCTCACGGAAATTATCATAGCCAACTGCTAACACTGCATGGCCACCAAGAAGTTCTTCTCCCTCTTGTGGCAGTGGAATGCAACCTGTTTGATTTGCGATTGCTGACTCAAAAGAAGAGTATACACTAAAACCAAATACAACAGGGTAACCATCCGCTAACGCTGCTTTTAGCATGGTTAAATTTGTCACTCTGGAATAATTAGCTATTTTGTAGGCAGCTGCATGGTCTTCAGCATCCTTAGATGGTGCATCGTTGTAGGTACTGATCACATAGGGGAAATCTTTTTCCAGACATACCCCTGTATTTTTAATTACCTTCATGCCGTCACGAATCTCACAACCGGAATCTGTGCCCAGAGTTCCCTCAAGTTGGCGTGTATGCCAATACAAGAACAATCTAGATAACACTGCATTAGGGGCCTTATTTTTAATTTCAAGAAACTGTCGCAGTCCACTTACAATCGCATTTGCAGTACAAGATCCTAATTTACTTTGATCGACGATGGGAGGCATTTTTGCACGCATATCAACTTGTTCGGGCATGTCCTCCTTGGTCATTGCTGACGTGAAAATATGATCCCGTTCATCAACCGCATCTTTTTTTAGTAAATACAATCTGTTTGTCATTTTTACCACTCCATTCTTTTTTTATAAAATATCTTTACATGGGGGTCATGATCGGCCAGACACTTTACTGGTAACCACTCCCTCCCATTCTTTATCCGTACACATCATCATAATTTTGTGTATATGCTTCCCACTAAATATTCCGCTTAGAAATTTCGTGGCTATTTTATGTGGCATTCACAATAGAATATTCACAATACCACTATCAATTTTTCAATATATATATATACAACACACCAAGAAAGTAACAGCTATATTGTTTGTCTGCTAGGAATGAAAAATGGGGCATTGCTAGCGATTGCCTCTAGAATATTTTTGTGCGTTATACATAGAAAAAGGCCTCTAATTGTAGATAGTCCAATCTACAATTAGAGGTCTTTCCCATAATTCACAAAGCAATTCAGCCTCAAAGCCTACTTCATACCAGAAGTGAGAAATAAATATATGGAATATTAAATGAAATATACCAATATAAGTGCTTTATTTCCAAACCTTTGAAGTTATTTCCCCCAAAAATAGGAATGC
>Ga0224518_1000026_pt1 | contig 37503 bp, 31 predicted proteins | sample IRBST25metaG_FD_179891 | JGI IMG/M metagenome (GOLD analysis project Ga0224518, IMG submission 179891) | Peat soil microbial communities from Stordalen Mire, Sweden - IR.B.S.T-25 | ecosystem: Environmental > Terrestrial > Soil > Wetlands > Peat | place: Sweden: Norrbotten County, Stordalen Mire...
GGTACTTGATGATGTAACGATTGCCGTTATTAACACTAACTATGCACTGGAAGCCAAATTAGTGCCAACTAAAGATGCTCTCTTTATTGAACAAAAAGATTCTCCTTATGTAAATATCCTAACCGTCCGCAAAGGAGATGAAAATCGCCCTGAAATTCAAAAATTGACCAAAGTTTTAACCTCTGATGCAGTCAAACAATTTATTAATGAAAAATACAAAGGTGCAATTGTACCTGCATTCTAAATGCAACTATATATGTTGCATTAAAGAATTAACATCTATATTGCAGATCTGTCAGGAACAGAAGATAAGGCATCGCTTTCTCCCTACGTAAGGCTGCGCGGAGCCCAATCTTCCATTCCTGACGATTGCCATGTAGAATCTTTTATGCACTATATATAAAAGACGCAAAAAAATCCGCTGACTATCAGTGGTTTTTTTGCGTCTTGCTTCCATTATGCTATTTTCTTCTGAAATTTTTTAATACTAATCGTCAGTGTAATGGCAATATACACTAGTAACGATAACACCTGTGGCCATAACACATTGATCCCTACGCCCTTGAGAAGAATCCCTCGCAAAATTTCCAGATAAAAAGTCAGAGGTAACAAGTTACCGACTAGCTTGAAAAATACAGGCATGGCGTCCCGGGGAAACATAAACCCTGATAGCAAAATACTAGGCATAAACACAAAGAAGGATAGTTGCATGGCCTGCATTTGGGTTTTGGTCACGGTAGAAATTAGAATCCCTAGGGACAAGGAAGCAATTATAAACAAAAATGTTAGACCATACAATAACGGAATACTACCCCGTGTGGGCACATCAAATACTACTATTCCTACTAATAAAGCCACCGTCATCTGTACATAACCAACAACGCTATAAGGAATGATTTTTCCCAGCATCAGTTCCCAATTTTTCATTGGCGTTACAATTAGTTGCTCTAAGGTACCTCGCTCCCGCTCACGCACAATAGCCATGGAGGTAATCATAATCATGGTCATGGTCAAAATAACCCCCATAATGCCGGGAACCATGTAAAACGCCGAGACAAAATCCGGGTTATACCACGGGCGAATGCGCACATCATAGGGACTATCCATGGAATGTCCGGAATAGCCTTGCAATTTTTGCAACAAAATCTCCTGCGATTTTAATTGGCCAATCATTTGAGCAGAACTAATTGCCGAAGAAGCTGCCATAGAATCCGATGCATCCACAATCACCTGTACGGCGGCACTGCGTCCGTGTTTCAAACTATCCGAGAAATCTGGTGGAATAATAATCCCGACTTTACTTCTACCAGAATCGATGGCCATACTCACCTCTTGATAATTTTTCGCCACATCTTGTATGTCAAAATAACCACTAGCCTCTAATGAGCTCACTAAATCTCGACTGTCTTGTTGCAATGATTGGTCAAAGACAATGGTGGGCAAGTGCTTCACATCCGTATTAATGGCGAAGCCAAATAACAATAACTGGATAATTGGAAATCCTAGCATCATGGCTACGGTTAGTCGATCACGTCGCATTTGCAAAAATTCTTTAATTAGTAGTGCTATCAGCCGCTTCATGCTACTCCCTCCTGTCGGTGTAATTTCACTAAGTAAACAAATACGTCTTCTAGTACGGGAGAGATAATTTCATAATCATAAACTGCAAATTGAGGTAACTGGTGGGCGTCAACTAAAATACGTATACTAGCACCTGACGGATAGATATCCAAATAGGAAAGGGCACTAGCTTCAACCCCTTCCAGTAATTCCATGGGCTGAGTCGTGGAAATACTCAATAAAGTTCCAGCAATATTTTGTTTGAGCCGGTCAGGAGAGCCACTAGCAATCAAGTTGCCTTCATAAATAAAGCCAATTTCATCGCAATGCTCCGCTTCATCCATAAAGTGAGTCGTAACCATCACCGTAGTACCTTGCAAGGCGAGGCTATAAATAATATCCCAAAACATGCGCCTTGACTTCGGATCAACCCCTCCGGTCGGTTCATCAAGGAATAAAATAGCCGGATTATGAATAATCGAGCACCCTAAGGCCAAACGCTGTTTCCACCCGCCAGAAAGGTTGGCAACTAGTTCTCGTTCACGGCTCTCTAGCCCTGCTAGTGCTAACATTTCACCAATCCTAGTTTTTTTCACATCCTGAGATAAACTATACATCCCAGCGTAAAACTCTAAATTTTCCAGTACCGTTAAATCATCATAGAGACTAAATTTTTGCGACATATAACCAATTTTATGTTTAATGGCTTCACTATCCTGGGCAATGTCTAATCCCAATATTTTACCACTGCCACTCGTGGGTTGCATTAAACCGCACAACATACGAATGGTCGTGGATTTTCCTGAGCCATTCGGTCCTAAAAAGCCATAAATGGAACCCTGAGGGATTTTTAGGGTAACATTATTGACAGCAGTAAAATCACCAAATTTGCGCGTTAAATTTTTCAGTTCCACAGCATACATGTCACACTACCTCCTTTGCCAACACCACAAACACATCCTCTAACGTGGGAGGAATTTCTCTAAGTGGAATTTGTTCCAAACCTACTTCCACCAAGGCAGCTTTGATCTCTACAGTAGCTACCGGCACATCCTTTACCACCAAATGATATTTGTCGCCAAAAGCATTCATATCCACAATGGGGCAAGTGGCTAATTGTTTTTTTATCCTACGATCTCCCGTTGCTAGTTCTAATACCTTATAGGGATAGGCCTCTCGTAATCCTTGGGGTGAATCACAAGAAACAATTTCACCATTGTGCATAAAAGCAACCCGTGTACAAAGTTCCGCCTCATCCATGTAAGGTGTAGAGACAAAAATAGTCGTACCTTCCTTATTAAGACGAAACAGCATTTGCCAAAATTCTCGCCGGGAAACCGGATCAACACCAGTTGTCGGTTCGTCGAGAAAAAACACTTTGGGTTGATGCATGAGACCGGCGGCTAATGCTAATTTTTGTTTCATTCCCCCGGATAAATTGTCAGCTAGGCGATCTTTAAAGGGCAGTAATTTGGTAAAGCTCAGAATCTTATTGGCTACAATTCCAATTTGCTCCTCACTTTGCCCATATAGCGATCCCAATAAAGAGATATTTTCCATGACGGTAAGTTCGCCATATAAGCTAAATTTTTGTGGAACATACCCCAGGTAATCTTTAATTTTTTCTGGATCCTTTGCCCCTAGTATACACAAAGTTCCCCCAGTGGGCTTCAGAATGCCGGTAAGCATCCGAATAATAGAGGTTTTTCCTGCACCATCAGGGCCTACTAGGCCAAAAATTTCGCCTTCCTTGACTTCTAAAGAGACATCATTGACTGCCAATGTCTTACCATATTTTTTGCTGACATGCTGCAACGTAATCATTGTATGACCACGTCCGCTGGCATCCCCGCCTTCAAAATACCTTCTGAATTATCAATTTTCACTTTCACATAGAACACCAAATTAGCTCGTTCTCGCTTGGTAATACTTTGTCGTGGCGTGAATTCCGCCTTCTGACTAATCTCCTTGATGGTTCCTGCAAAAACTCTTCCCGGATAAGCATCAATCATGACATTGACTTTTTGATCCATTTTAATCAGACCGAGTTGCTCTGTAGAAATATATATTTTTACCCAACAATCATTGGAATCACCAAGGGTAGCAATCGCCGATCCTGGATTCAAATACTCGCCATTTACATAATTCCGCGTCAACACCGTACCGTTGATTGGGCTATATACAACAGTGTCTGCTAACATAGCCTCAGTTACAGCGACAACAGCCGCACACCGCTGAACCTCCATACGCCCAGCTTCAATGAGATCGGGGCGATTGCCCTCACTTACCAAACTTTGCTGCGCCTGGGCTGACATCAGAGAATTATAAGCTACATCATAACCAGATTGAGCAGCATCCAATTGCTGACGAGGGACCACCCCACTATTATTCAGATCACGATAACGCTGAAGATCAATCCGTGCTTTATCATACACAGATTGTGCTGCTGCTAAATTGGCTCTTGCTTGCTCTTGTTCTTGCTCGCGTGGTCCTTTTACCAAATCCTTCATTTGCGCATTCGCCTTGGCGAGGGCCGACTGATCAGCTAGTAGCTGTGATTCCAAATCTGGTCGTTTAATGTGAGCAATGACTTGCCCAGCTTGCACCGTATCACCAACATCAACCGTAAGCTGAGACATGTAACCATTTATCTTTGGCACAACATCAGCAATCGTTACTTCAATTGTCCCAGTAGCGGTAACACCTTCTGCCTTTTTAAAGTACATTTTATACCCAACGCCAGCAGCGATCACCACCACTACTAGAACAATCGCCAGTACTTTTTTATTCATGTTCTCCCCTCCTGCTAATTCCATTTAGAAAAATATCAATAGCCTGGGTAGCATACTCTTCATCGAACTGTTCAAAACAGGGCTGAAATTGCTGAAATATGGACTTGGTAATAAAGAAAAAATTCATGATTCCTGCCAGGGAGATGGTCGCGTATTCAAGTTTGAGATTAAGTTTAAAATCTCCCCTTGCCACTCCCTCTGCTAACGTATCATGAATGAACTGAAACATTTGTGAAATATATTTTTTAATTACACTTTCGCAGCACTCACTAGGATTGGCAAGTTCAATATGAAAACACTGGGCCAAGAAAGGACGTTGCTGATGGATCATAACAATAGTTTTAGCATATTGCTCTAACCTCTCCCGCGGAGATAATTGAACCATGTTCTCGTATTTTTTCAGTAATTGGCCAATAGGTGAAAACTGTTCTTCCATTACCGCCCTATATAGGCCCTCTTTACCGCCAAAATGGTAGGAGATCAAAGCGCTATTCACATTTGCAGCCTGCGCCAATTCACGGATGGATACACCAGCAAAGCCTTTCTGAGCAAATAAGACCATTGCTGTTTCAATTAATTTGGTTTCTGTATCTTTCTCCATACCATTACCCCTTTCTGTTTTTAATTAATCGATTGATTAAAATATAGCATAAAAATTCTTTTGCTGTCAATTACTCTTACTACCTTTATTTTTAACCCTAGCTTCTATTCTTTACGATTGCCATGCAGAAAATTTAGTAAGATATATCGTAAATTAAACAAACCATTTCATTTTTTTAGCAGTAAAATTGTTGAAATTTTACAATAAACCCCAAAGGAATCTGCGGCACAAATAACGAAGTTCTCCCCCACTAGTATTTACCAATATTTTGGATAATTATAAATTGCTAGTAAAAAAATGCATACCAATTCAAGTCCAAGTATATCATGAATGGAGGGATGCTCTTGTCTAAGTACATCATGGAACGATTTCTATCAATGTTATTCGTGATCTTCATCATTGTTTCCGCCACTTTTCTTCTCATGCACTCAATTCCAGGTGGTCCTTTCACGGGGGAAAAAAGTCTACCACCAGCGGTAATACAAAACATCATGGAACGGTATCACTTGAATGATCCTCTTTGGAAACAATATACGGACTACATGACCAATATTCTTCACGGTGACTTCGGTCCGTCCTTTAAGTATGAAGACCGTACAGTCAACCAAATTATTGGCGACGGTCTTCCCATCTCTGCGACCCTCGGATTTTGCTCTGCTGGCTTTGCCCTAATTATCGGCATTCCCGCAGGCATCCTTGCCGCCCTACGGCAAAATAAGTGGCCAGATTATCTTGTCATGTTCGGGGCGACCATCGGAATTTCCGTACCGAATTTTATCACGGCCACATTGCTGATTTACGTTTTTGCCCTGAAGCTGGATCTCTTGCCGGCAGCCATGTGGGGTCAGCCATCTCAAATTATTATGCCAGCCATAGCACTGGCAGCTCTCCCCACGGCAGTTATTGCTAGACTTACCCGCTCTAGTATGCTAGAGGTCTTGAGTCAAGACTATATCCGTACTGCCAAAGCCAAAGGCTTATCCACATTGACTATCATTTGGCGACATTCCTTGAAAAATGCATTGATGCCTGTTGTCACCTATCTAGGGCCAATGATCGCAGCTATCCTCTTGGGTAGTTTCGTCATTGAATCCATTTTCGCCATTCCAGGTCTGGGGCGTTATTTTGTGACCAGTATTTACAACCGTGACTATACCGTCATCCTGGGAGTTACGATTTTTGATGCTGTCATGCTGGTATTCTTTAATTTTTTAGTCGATATCGTCTATGTACTCTTAGACCCACGGATCAAATTAGACAGTAGAAAGGATGGTTGATAAAATTTTGAATGCTAATTTAAAGCTCAATCCCGCCTCATTTCAGCGCGTGGATTTTGTCCTTGATACTTCTTATGACATCAGCCGTTCGAGTACCACTTACTGGCAAGATGCCTGGCGACGACTCAAGAACAATAAGGCAGCCATGATTGGCCTAACCTTACTGATCTTTATTACGTTACTAGCCATCGTGGGTCCTTACTTTGCCAAACACACCTATTCAGAGCAATTTCTGAGCATGTCCAATGCCCCTCCTTCTGCCGAGTACTGGTTTGGCACTGATAACTTGGGCCGTGATCTGTATGTTCGTATTCTGTATGGTGCACGCATTTCAATGGCGATTGGTGTTGTGGGCAGTCTGATTACCCTTGTTATTGGCGTTGTCTATGGTGGAATTTCCGGTTACTTCGGCGGACGGGTGGATAGTATCATGATGCGTATTGTCGACATCATGTATTGTATCCCCATGTTACTTTATCTCATCATGTTAATGGTACTCTTAGGACCAGGGCTATCTAATATTTTCCTTGCCTTAGGCCTTGTGTACTGGCTCAGAATGGCCCGTATCGTCCGTGGGCAAATTTTGTCCTTGAAAGAACAAGAATACATCATGGCCGTAGAGCTGATCGGTGCCAGTACTTGGCGAATTCTTGCTCGCCATTTAATTCCCAACACCTTAGGTCCAATTATCATCACGGCTACACTGGCCATTCCTGAAGCCATTTTTACCGAAGCATTCTTAAGTTTTATTGGACTTGGCGTCTCCGCTCCCATGGCTAGTTGGGGCGTGCTAGCTTCCGAAGGGGTGGCTAACCTGCGCTCCTATCCTTTCCAACTTTTGTTTCCAGCTGCCGCCATCAGTATTACGATGTTGTGCTTTAACTTTCTCGGGGATGGGCTACGCGATGCGCTGGACCCCCGTATGCGAAAATAGGAGGTGCCAGTGTGGCTGAACGTATATTAGATGTACAAAACCTAACCGTAGTCTTTCATACTTATGCCGGTACAGTCCATGGTGTTAACGATGTTTCTTTTACCCTAGATAAAGGGGAAGTGCTTGGCATTGTGGGCGAATCAGGCTGTGGCAAAAGTGTAACGGCTGCTGCTCTCCTCCGTCTTGTCCCCACACCACCCGGAGAAATCATACCGTGTAGTAAAATCATTTTTGAAGGCAAAGATTTGACGACCGTCACGGAACCAGCAATGCGTCAAATTCGGGGCAACGCCATCAGCATGATTTTTCAAGATCCCATGACCGCACTAAATCCAGTGTTAACCATCGGCCTACAATTATCCGAATCCATTATCTTACACCAAAAACTATCCACCGACCAGGCGCTAAAGAAATCCATTGAAATGCTCCAACTGGTGGGCATTCCTTCCCCTGAGGAACGTCTTCATCAATATCCACATCAAATGTCTGGTGGGATGCGCCAGCGCGTCATGATTGCCATGGCTCTGTCCTGCAACCCCCGAATTTTGATTGCTGACGAACCAACAACCGCTCTTGACGTAACCATTCAAGCACAAATTATCGATTTAATGAAAAGCTTAAATAAACGTCTCGACACTTCGATTATACTCATCTCCCACGATCTAGGCGTAGTAGCAGGTCTATGCCATCGCGTGCAGGTTATGTATGCCGGCCGCCTAGTAGAATCGGCCACCGTGGAGGAACTTTATAAAAATCCTCTGCATCCCTACACCTGGGGGCTAATGCAATCCATCCCCAAAGTTACAGCTGGTATTAAGCGTCGTCTCCAAACGATTGGCGGTCAACCTCCCGATCTGTTAACGCCACCACCAGGCTGTTCCTTCGCCCCTCGTTGCCGGTTTGCACTAACGATTTGCAAAGAACAACTCCCCCCCTTATTTGAAATAGCAGCCGGCCACCACGTTCGTTGCTGGCTTAATCATGAAATGTCGCCCCATCGGTCTGCTGATCTTTTTCAGAAGGAGGTTACCTCATGAGCCAGCCACTACTTGAAGTCAAAGATCTCAGTAAGTTTTTCATAACCAGACGCTCCTTTTTGGGCAAACCCCTGGCTACCGTACGAGCAGTAGAAAACGTGAACCTAAGCGTCGAAAAGGGCAAAACACTAGGACTGGTTGGCGAAACTGGTTGCGGTAAAACCACCGTTGGCCGTACTATTGTCGGTCTGTATGAACCAACTAACGGTCAAGTACTACTGGATGGTCAAAACGTCCATAAAACTCTAGCAGGACCAAACCGCATGTCCATTCGTCGCAAAATGCAAATGATTTTTCAAGACCCCTACTCTTCATTGAATCCTCGCATGACGGTAGGTGACATTGTTCGAGAGCCCATGGATGTTCACAATCTCGGAACAGTGGCTGAACAAAAAGAACGTGTTTTTGATCTGCTAAAACAAGTTGGGCTTAATCCTGAGCACGGTAGTCGTTTTCCCCACGAATTTTCTGGTGGGCAACGTCAACGGGTAGGAATCGCCCGTGCTTTGGCGGTAAATCCCGAATTCATTCTGTGTGACGAACCTATTTCTGCTCTTGATGTCTCCATTCAGGCCCAGGTGATTAATCTGCTCGAAGAATTACAGGATAAACTGGGGCTTACTTATATCTTCATTGCCCATGACCTGTCCATGGTAAAGCATATCAGCCAGCGGGTAGCCGTCATGTACCTAGGTTCAGTCGTCGAAGTCGCCCCCTCTGAGCATTTGTATGACAATCCACGGCATCCCTATACTAAGGCGCTACTTTCTGCCATCCCCATCGCCGATCCAATTATAGAATCTTCCCGCAAGCGGATTTTACTAACTGGGGACATTCCTAGTCCGCTAAACCCACCTAGTGGCTGCAAATTTCGAACACGTTGTCATTTTGCCTTTGACCGCTGCGCCGTAGATGCTCCAGTACTACAAGAAATTGCACCTGGACATCAGGTTGCCTGTCACCTACTTGAATAATGGGCATAATCATTCCTTCGTCAATGTACTCATCATTTCCAAAGTATCAAGCTGCCAAATTTGGCAGAAAATAAGGAGGATAATTACATGATGTCTTGGAAAAAACTCATACTCCTGACTATGATCAGCACCCTATTGTTAGTGTTGATCACCGGCTGTGGCGGTAACAACAAATCGGCCCCTGCCACAACGCTCCGTTATGTAGTAGGTGCCGAGCCTGAGACCCTTGATCCGCGCAAATCAACCGGTGTACCAGAAGGACGTATCCAAGCCAATCTATTTGAAGGCCTCACCACCTATGATGCCGCTGGCAAATTAGCGCCTGGCACTGCGGAAAAATGGACGATGTCTCCTGATAGTAAGGTGTATACCTTTACCATCCGCGCCAATGCCAAATGGTCAAATGGTGCCCCTGTAACGGCCCAAGATTTTGAATACACTTGGAAAAAAACCCTTGACCCTACTTTTGCCAGCCCCTATGCACAACAACTTTACTTTATTGCTGGTGCTGAGGCCTATAACAATGGCAAAGGTTCCGCCGATCAAGTGGGCATTAAAGCACTGAATGACAACACGCTAGAAGTTACACTAGCTGATCCTTGCCCCTTCTTCCCAGCAGTAGTCGTCCATAGTGCCTATTATCCAGTCAATAAGAAAGTCGATGAAAGCAACCCTAAATGGGCTGCCGATCCAGCAACCTTCGTTGGTAATGGTCCCTTCAATCTGAAGTCCTGGACACATCAAAGCAAAATTGAAACAATTAAGAACCCTAACTATTGGGATACTGCCAGCGTTAAATTGACTCAAGTGGACTACCTGCTAACTGATGACAATTCCACCGCTCTATCCATGTTCGATGGCGGCCAGGCTGATCTGGTCATTGACGGCTTGCCCCCAGCAGATATCAAACGTCTCTTGAAAGAAGGAAAAATGCAAGCAAAACCTGCAATTGGCAATGGCTACTATTCCATCAATATAACCAAAGCACCATTTGACAATCTCAAAGTGCGTCAAGCCTTCTCAATGGCCATTGATCGTGAAGCCATTGTTAAGAACCTAGATAATGGCTACATCGCCGCTTATGCTTTTGTACCCAACGGTATTGCTGATGCCGATGCAAATTCTGATTTTCGTAACGTAGGCGGCAACCTCATTAAGTTTGATCCCACTGCAGCAAAAAAATTACTTGCTGATGCCGGTTATCCTGATGGAAAAGGCCTGCCCCCAATTTCTTTAATTTACAACACCAACGACATTCACAAAGCGATTGCTGAAATGATACAAGAAATGTGGAAAAAGAATCTTGGTGTAGACGTGACACTGGAAAACCAAGAGTGGAAAGTTTTCCTAAACAACCGTAGAGAGGGCAATTTTCAAATTGCACGTGATGGCTGGGTTGGAGATTATGCAGATCCCCTCACTTTCCTAGGGCTATTCCAAAGCGCAAATGGCAACAATGACTCCCAGTACAAAAATCTTGAGTGTGACAAAGCGTTAGCGCTTTCCTATACTCTACAAGATCCTAAAGCACGAATGCAAGCATTCCATGATTTAGAACAAAAAGTCGTTGCTGAAGATGCCAGCGTAGCTCCCCTCTACTTTCAACCCTATTACTATTTGGCAAAACCCAACGTAAAAGATGTTAACCTAGTACCTATGGGCATGACATACTTTAAGTACGCATACCTAGAATAGTCATCAGCAAGAGCCAACTTTTCTAGTCATATTCCACAAAATTAGCTTACCATCTCAAAAAAGCGCCCTCCCTATGAGGCCACTGAAAAAGGCTTACTTTTATAGACCTAACAAGAAGGGAACAGAAACTGTGGCAGAATTGTCACAGCTTCTGTTCCCTTTTTCAATTTTATTGAAGAAACAAAAGCGATGTCCTTATTTTTCTTTCATCAGGGTCATAATTCTTTTCATATTAACTGCAAAGATAGTGTTGACCCCTCATTCTATACTGTTATCATTTTATGTATTGAGGTTGCCCATCTTTAAAATATACGACTTTCAATTTGGCACGGTCTGCCATCACTAGTCCTTCTGCCAACCCACGGCCAACCTCGGTAGCACGATGGGCATCTGAACCAATGGTCACGTACTGGCCACCAACCTCATAAAATCGTTGATAAATTGGCATCAGAATTTCCACCGCTTCCTTACTGCCCAGCCGTCTAGTATTAATCTCTAAAGCCTTGCCCTTTGTAGCAAGTGCTGTGAGTATCTCATCAATCTGTTCTTTAAACTCACTGTAATAGATCTCGGTATCAACAAATTTAGCATACCTAGCAATATAATCAATATGACCTAAGCTATGAATGGTATCATAACAGGTCACACATTGCAACATCTCTACAAAATATTGACGATACACTTCTTGTTTGCTGCGCCCCTGATAAAATTCAGGAGTATAAATATCAATATTATCCACAACATGTACCGATCCAATGACATAATCAAAAGGATATCTGGCAATCAATTTACAATTTTCTGCCAGACAATCTGCGCGCATGCCGATTTCAATCCCCAGTAGTACACTTTCACCCCGATATTGATTATAATCCGCAAAATATTGATTAGCATCAAAATTAAATTCCAACGGCTCTGGATAATTCAAATCCATATGCTCGGTAATTGTGATGCCGATATTTAAGTCCCGTCCTCTGGTGATCGCTTCATCGATGGTCATTTTTGAATCCGTAGAAAAGCGTGTATGCATATGACTATCAAATAACATGAACAATACCTCCTATCAACTTTACCGCTGCTTCTTCCTCTTACTAACTATCACACACTAAATCTTCTACATGGTAATTAGGATGTATGCCATTTTCTTAGTGTGTTGTACATCTATCATAACATTTTTTTTGCTTTTTTACACATTCCAGCAGAAATCTTATCAGCAAATTTATGTACAATTTAAACAAAGAATTTCCTCGTTTTCCTACGGTTATTGTACACCAAGGTGCATTGATTGCATACAAAATTCTTTTTATTTTCACAAAAAAACTATTGAACATTGGATAATTTAGTATTATAATGAAGACAAGAAATAGGAAATGGGGTGATTCCATTGAACAGTTTAACCAGTCCACCAATTTGTTATAGCGGGGGGATGATTTTACTGAATACTAAAATGGCTCCCACAACTTCATACGGCTAATACAAAGTGTGAACTCCACACTTAACAGTACAATCTTTATTGTACTAAGAATGATTTACTCTTTCTTAAAATCAAATCAGTTAAGAATACTTAATGATGAACCTGTAATCGATCAGTAATGTTTTTTCCACCCTTACTAGTGAACGGCGTGTACCTCGTAGTTCGAAACGTACTGAACGGAAATTTTTATAAAAAGAAAAGACTTGGCCTTTGCCAAGTCTTTTCTTTTTTTCACTCTATCATAACTGCCATGCCATCCTTATTTGGCTTAATGGGTTTTAATAATATGGCTGGTATTACCCCCACCAGACAAATTAGGGATAATACAAAAAAACCATCATCAAAGGAAAAAACAAAGGATTGCTGGATTGCTACTTGACTTAGGGTTGCTAAGGATTTAATATGAGCCACCCATGCTACATCGCCGTGATGTACAAATAACTGCTTTCCCCACGTTAACATCTGCTGCACAGCACCAGATGTTATGTTTATGTCTCCTGCAATATGTTCTAAATGAAAAATCTGCCTATTCTGTAGCACGGTTGTCAAAATGGCAATCCCCATAGAACCACTGATTTGACGTAAAGCATTGTTAATGGAAGATGCCCGACTTACTTTCTCGATAGGAATATTGGCCATCCCCATGACAGTAGCCGACATCATAAATAACCCTAGCCCTACTCCACGGGCCACCATAACGCCCATAATATAGACGTAGCTAGTGTCCATATCAATATACATCAAGGGCATTGTACTCATTCCCAAGATAAATATACCAACCACCACTGCTGGCTTTGCCCCAAAACGATCGGCTAATTTAGCAGCAACAGGCATGAATAGGCCTGCTGTTGCCGCTGATGGAAAGAGGAGCACCCCCGTTTGCATTGCCGTATACCCACGCAAATTTTCCATAAACAACGGCACCATAAAGATAGCACCATATAGCCCCATGGTTCCAACAAAAGTAGTGATCATACTAAAGGTAAAATTCCAATCACTAAAGATCCGCAAATCTAAAATGGGATTCTCATGACGTAATTCAATGAGCACAAACAGGGTTAAGCAGGTAATCGAAATATAAAACAACACCATAATATAGGCCGATGTCCAGCCCTCTTTCGTTCCTTTACTTAACGCTAACAATAAACAAAATAACCCTACTGCCGATGTTAGAAAACCAGCAATATCAAATTTTTGGTCCTTAGAAAAAGGCATTTCTCGCAGTACTAAAGCAGCAGCTGCATAACCAATAATGCCAATGGGAATATTAATCGTATAAATCAATCGCCAATCCCAATATTCTACCAAATAGCCACTTAATGTTGGTCCAATCGCTGGGGCCACCATGGCTGATATACCCCAAATTCCCATTGCCATGTTACGCTCTTCCATGGGGAAAATCTTATATACAATGGTCATGGTCACGGGAATAATGAGCCCGCCTCCAATGGCTTGAAGAACACGAAAGGCAATCATACTATCATTGCTCCAAGCAATGCCACACAAAAAAGATCCCGTCGTAAACACCATCAAACTAAGCAAATACATCCGGCGCGTACCGTAGGCCTCACACAAATAGCCGGTAGCAGGCTGGATCACTCCCATGGTCAACATATACGCCGTTAATATCCACTGGGCATCATCTGTGCCTACGGCAAACACCGCCATCATCTTTGGTATGGCAATATTCACAATGCTAGTATCCAAGATACTCATAAAACTTCCAATAACCGTAACGCCTAGCGCCCACCAACGATACTGTTCTTCCTTGATCGGCAGATTAGAGATGAACATGGTATCACCTCCTATTCTACGTAGATCTTGACGACGGCAGACATACCAGGGCGAAACACAACGTCATCATCTTTAGGTAATGTTATTTTTACTCCTACGCGCTGGGTTACTTTTGTGAAATTCCCCGACGCATTTTCAGTAGGAATTAGCGCAAATACAGAATTAGTTGCCGTACTAATCTCAGATACTGCCCCCTCAAAAGTTCGATCTGGATAACCATCAATGGTATACTCTGCCTTTTCTCCAACCTTAATCTTCCCTAATTTGGTTTCTTCGATTCGCGTACTTAGCCATACATCATTCATATCCGTAACGGAAAATAAAGGTTGACCAGCAGCAATAACTTCACCCGGATTGACCGATTTCAGGGCAACCGTTCCCCCTACTGGCGAAACAATATCTGTATAACCGCTAAGAACAGTAACAGCTTCTAGAGCCGCTTCTGCCTGCTGAACCTGCGCGTCTGCACCACGAATTTGTTCTTCGCGATTGCCAACGAGGTTTAAGTCTAGTTTTTCACCAGCCATAGTAACTGCTTCTTGAGATGCTCGCACCGCTTCTTTCGCTACATCATAGGCCGTTTGTGCATTATCCATCTGGCTAGTGCTAGCGGCACCTTCATTATACAATGCCTGTATTCGTTGATAATTTTTAGCAGCATTATCAAAATTGGCTCGCGCTTGTTCCACCCCCGCACTGGCTTGCCCCACGCTCGCACGGGCCGCTCCGATTTCCTGGGGACGAGCACCAGCCACCAACTCTTCATACTTAGCCTTTGCAACTGCCACAGCCGCTTTAGCCTGAGCTTGTTGCGCCGCCACTTCTCTGGCATCAATTCGTGCCACAACTTGCCCTGGAGTTACTTGGTCTCCTTCTTTCACTAGAACCTCTGTAATTCTGCCAGGCATTTTAGCACTTACACTCACAATCGTGCCACTAATACGCGCATCATCGGTACTTACATATTTAGTCGTCAAGTACCACCAATAACCGCCGCCCCCAATACCAATTAATAAAAAAACAATTGCTAATCCTATTATCAATTTTGATTTATTACTCTTTTCTGCTTTTACGTTAGCTTCCATAGAAAACCTTCCTCCACCTTATGTGATATTTGACTATCTAGTCACTTATTAAGAAAAAAATTAGTCTGCTGCCACACCATATAATACAAGTTCCGTAATATTATGAGCGGTTTCACCAATATCTTCACCAATAAAATTACGAAATACAGAAGTTACAATTACACTAAAAATACTGTGAGCTACCCGATTCGCATTACATTGCAAGCGAATGACACCATGCTGTTTCCCCTCGACTAATACTTTCTCAATCATACCAATCGTTTGGTTAAACCAGGCTTCATATTGTGCTCGTTGCTCGTGTGTGAAATTAGAATATCCTTCTACACCTAGCCCGCGGACTTCATACATGACTACGCGCCATAAATCAGCATTTTCAATATAAAAATCCAAAAAAGCTTTAATAATTGCTTCTACTTTTTCTAAAGGCATTTTTTTTGAAGCAACAATTCCTGTCAGGATAGCTTCGAAAGGCAGACTATGCTCTTTGATAAGTGTATAGAATAATTGTTCTTTGTTTACAAAATAATTGTAAACTGTCCCTTTCCCCGTATCTGCCAACGAAATAATTTCATCTACAGTCGCCTTATGATAGCCTTTGCGTGAAAATACAATATAGGCAGCATCCAATATTTGTTTACGTTTGTTTTGTGTATCATGAGGACACGCACAATTCCTTGTCTGCTTCATTTTTTACCTCCAATTCCTCTACTCAAGAAGTGCTTCCTGTTACTCAGGTGAAAGTTAGGAGGCACCCTTCTCCGTCTTTGCATCAGCGGCCACTTATAAGCAATCTTTTATAACCCGCAACGTGTTTTTATATGCAATCTTTTCAATCGCATTTTCGGTAAAACCATTCTTGCTCAGCTCATTTGTTAATTTATGTATTTCTCCGATATTAACAATTTCCAGATCACCATGAATGCCATCAAAATCTGTGCCCAGAGCAATTACCTCCAGACCGCCTACTTGATAAATATGCTTAATGTGGGCTACCATATCATCAATCTTGCTCTCCATTGATCCGCCTAGAAAATCCCCAAAAAAATTAATCCCCATTACGCCACCCCTTTGCGCTACTACACGAATCATATCATCTGTCAGATTGCGGGTGTGATTCTGCACTGCCCGCGCATTGGAATGGGAGGCAACAAAAGGTTTACGGGATAACTTAGCCACATCATAAAATCCTTGATCAGAGAGATGAGAAACATCAATGATCATACCTAGATCATTCATCTCTGCCACCACTTGTTGACCAAACTCCGTTAAGCCTTTGGTCTGGTATATGAGCTTATAATTTGGATATCCTATTTCATTGGGATAATTCCAAGTAAGGGTTACTAAACGCACCCCTAAGCGATAAAAATTACGCAAATTTTCTAAGCGCCCCTGAAGTGCGCCACCTTCTTCAATGGTCAAAAATGCGGATATCTTATTTTTCTGTTGATTCAAACATAATTCCTGATAATTACGTGCTAGGGCAATCTCTGAATGATTGGCTACTATTTGCTGATGGAAAACATCCGCCATACTCAAACAACGTTGCAAGACATCCGGATGTTCATCTCTATCAATAAAAAGAGCAAAAAATTGAGCTGTGGCATTACCCTCCTTAAGTTTTTGGATATCCACGCTCAAGTTATTTTTCTGCAATTTTAATTGTGGTTGATCGATTAAATGCATTACGGTATCACAATGTAGATCAATAATCTGCACAATACACGCATCCTTTTATTATATTATGACTACATAGTCATGTTTTGCTAAAAACAAAGCCTTATCTTGTAGCAAGCCTACTATGACATATTATATATTCAAAATACGATTTATTATACCACTCCCTAATATACATGGCAATGGCGGGTTTAACTTTTTATGACTAGAGTAATCGAATGGTGCTAATTCCTAACCAAGTAGCCAAAAAACCGAAAATAAAATTTCCGAAAATATTATATAATACTAATGTCATACTACCATCTTCAAGTAGCTTAAATGTTTCATAACTAAAAGAGGAAAAAGTCGTCAAACCTCCCACAAATCCGACTGTCACAATCAGCCGCCAATATGGATTAATCATAAATTTTTCTGTGGTTGCTGTCATAAACGCACCAATAATAAAACAGCCTACCACATTGACAATCAAGGTCCCATAAGGAAAACCTGTGCCAAATCTCCCAGCTGCCCATGTGGATACCACATAACGCGTCGTAGCACCAATACTTCCACCAACTGCTACTGCTACTAATTTCAACATATTTGTCACCTACTTTGCAATCTCTACTCTTCCTGCTATTATTATATTATAATATTGCAATAGATAACACCCTTATCATTACAGAAAGGCGGTCTTAGCTAATAAATATGTTGCCATTTTCCCCACGAGACCTTCTCCGCAAATATCCCATACTCTATATTCTAATCGGCTTAGGAATTAGCGCCTTTATGCTAGCACTCTTTATTGAGTTGACTACGATTACATTTGTTGATAAAAATATCACTGTTTTTGATGATACGATTATCTCTCTAGTTCGTTACTTTGCTAGCCCCAATCTAAACAAACTCATGATTTTTATTACCAATATCGGCTCTGCTTATTCTTACGGAGTTTTAGTACCAATTATTATAATACTGCTAGCTCTACAGCGTCAGTGGCGTGATGCTTCTTCTTTATCAATCTGCCTCGTTGGTGCCGGCGTACTTAACACGGTTCTTAAATCTTTATTTGAACGTGCTAGGCCTAATGTCTTACAATTAGTGAAAGCAGGTGGCTATAGTTTTCCCAGTGGCCATTCCATGGTTGCTCTATGCTTTTATGGCATGCTGGCCTACTTACTCAGTCGCCGCCTCGCCCACTGGCATGGGCGACTTGCTATCTTTGTTGCCACTACCATTCTCATTATCGCAATTGGCATCAGTCGCATTTATTTGGGAGTCCATTACCCTAGCGATGTATTAGGTGGCTATATAGCTGGTGCAATCTGGCTATCTTTTTGCATCTCCTTACTTATCTGGTGGGAAAACCATAATATTTAAATACTAAGTCATTAATGCAATATATAGATTTAAAAGACTTTTAAAATTAACATTGTCTTTATTGCAATCAATAGGTATAATATAATTGAGCATATGCTCAATTCAAGAGGTGTTTGTATGTCACGTCGGCGTTGTTGCGGTTTAATAGAAGAATTGCCTTCTATTAAACGCTTTGTACCAGACAATCAAGCAAATATTGTAGTATCCGAACTTTTTTTGGAAGAAGTGGAGTCTCTCCGCTTAAAAGATATTGAAGGTTTGGATCAGCAATTATGTGCAGAAGCTATGGGGGTCTCACGGGCAACATTTCAACGCATTTTACAACGTGCCCGATGTAAAGTTGCCTCAGCATTAGTATACGGTCAAACAATACTTATTAAGGGAGGAAATTACATGTTAAAAAACAGAGTATTTGAATGTTCGGATTGTAGTCATGTTTGGGAGGTTGAACCTTGTGAAAAAGGGGGAAAACATGGTTATGAAATTCCTTGCCCAACATGTGGAAGCATGAAAAAAATGAAAATTACCGCTGAAGGTGTCAAACATGCCTGTGGCGGCGGACATCACCAAGGCAGCGGCTGCTGCGGCGGACATGAACATAAATAATCACTAGCAAAAAAGAGTGTCTCAAAATAGGTTTTTATCCTATTTTGAGACACCTTTTTTGTAGAATCCATTTATTCATTGATAGGCTCATCACTCTGCTTTGCGCCCATACTGGCCTTCAACTTTTGTAGTTCCTCAAGCCCTTCTGATAAGTTAAACTTCTTAATTTCTTTTTTTATGGCTAGCACTGCCGACGAGCCAAAGGCTGATTCCAGTAAAGGCAATGCTTGTTCAAATACTGCCAAAGCTGCCGGATCATTATCCTCTAGTAATGGCTCTAACTGTTGAAATATACGCTCTACTTCATCCCAATCCAGAGCTACAGCTTGAATTTCTTTATTTTTCATCCGTAACGCAGCCCTCAGCCCAACAGATAAGCTCGTAAGCATTTCCTCAGCTTTCGTTAACACTACGACAAATTCTTTACCAAAATCCCGCTGTTCAATCTGCTCCTCTAACTGTGCTGCATAGTTAGAGAGTTCAATCGCACCAATGGTTCCTGCGCTCCCTTTTAAGGTATGAGCGGTACGTGTTGCAGCAAGGTAGTCACCTTGCTCCAACTGATCACCTATTATTTCTATGGTATTTCCTTGGTTTTCCACAAACCTGTGCAGCATTTTTTCATAGGTTGCTCGTTTATTGAGCATTCGTTTTAACCCGAGCTGTAGGTTGAGTTCAGGGATGATTGCTAAAGGATTAGTTAAACCTTGCTGAACCTCTTTTCCCGGTAGCCAACGCAATAAGGTATTAAATAAAGCATCAGGATCAATTGGTTTGGTCACATAATCATTCATGCCCGCAGCTAAGCACTTTTCCATATCGCGATTCATCGCATTGGCAGTCATGGCAATAATCGGCAAATTAGCATAGCGTGGCTCTTTACGAATTTCCTTAGTAGCGGCAATACCATCCATAACTGGCATTTGCATATCCATCAACAACAAATCATATTCCTGTTCTTCCAACATGTTCAGGGCCACAACCCCGTTTTCCGCCACATCCACTGTAAGTTTTGCCTCCTGCAATAACTCAACTGCCACTTGCTGATTCAGTTCATTATCTTCGACTAATAGCACCCTCCCACCTTGGCTGGCTATCTTCTCTACGACTAACGTAGTGGCTCCATTCTCCACTTCTTCTACAATGGTCTCATTGCCATTATTGAGAGCTTGAATGGCCGTATCAAATAGGATTGATGGGGTAATGGGCTTCGCCAAAACCATATGAACACCATTTGCTTTTGCCTGTTGCACCAACTCTTCCCGGCCATAGGCCGTAACCATTACGATACGGGGTGTGAATTGTAGTGGTAATTGTGCAATCCGTTGTACTGTCTCAATGCCGTCTAATCCTTCTGGCATATGCCAGTCTAAGAAAACCAGTTCATAGGGAGTGTTGTTTTGATCAGCAGCAGCAATGAGCAGTATCGCTTCTTCCCCCGATGCAGCTGCTTCAACACGAAAAGCCATCCCTTTTAAATTTTCTACAAAAATCTGCCGCGCATGCTCATTATCATCAACCACTAACACCTGCCGGTTGCGCAAGTCAACTTCCGGTAGCAACCGCCTTTTTTTGACTTTGCCCCTCTGCAAGCGAAGAGTAAACCAAAAGATACTCCCTTGGCCATACTCGCTCTCTACCCCCACATCGCCACCCATTAATTTGGCCAATTTCTTTGATATGGCTAGCCCTAAGCCCGTTCCGCCATATTTGCGGGTGGTGGAAGCATCTGCCTGCTGAAACTCTTGAAATAAATTCTCTATTTGTTGTTTTGTTAACCCAATCCCCGTGTCTTGTACCGCAAAACGCAGCATGATCCCAGGCTCAGGATCTGGAACTTGACTGATCGACACTAAAACTTCACCGATTTCAGTAAATTTGACCGCATTGCCAACATAATTAAGCAATATTTGACTAATGCGCAAAGGATCACCGACTAAGTTAGAGGGAATATCCGGTTCAATATCAAAAATCAGTTCTAAATCTTTGGCAGCTACTTTCTCACCAATAAAATTCGCCACATTATCCAAGATGGTATCTAGTGAAAAGTCAGTGTTTTCAACACTTAATTTAGCCGCTTCAATTTTTGAAAAGTCCAAGATATCATTAATGATCCCTAATAAATGCTGTCCAGAATTTTTAATTTTTTCCACATAGTCTTTTTGCTTAGCATCCAGTTTAGTTTTCAGTGCCAGATGTGCCATGCCTAAAATACCATTCATCGGCGTACGAATTTCATGACTCATATTCGCCAAAAAGTCTGCTTTGGCCCTCGTTGCCGCCTCTGCCAACTCTTTGGCCTGCAATAGCTCCCCATTCATTTTTTTCAAAAAGCTGACATCTACTAGCCAGCCAAGAATCGATTCTTGCCCCTCATATTCAATTTTCATGTAAGTGCTAATCATGTCAATGGCATTACCATCTTTATTGTACAGTTGCTGTTCATAATCCCGTACACAGCTATCAGTCTGCAAGCGTTGCCAGATTTTTTCGCTATCTTGCGTATGCATGTATTGATCTAAAATCTTACTGCCAATCTGTAAACCAAAGAGACTCAAAAAAGTCTCATTGGCAAATTTAATAATGCCATTGGTGGCAATGCATACACAGACTGGACTAGTATTAATCACCTCTAAAAAACGTTCCCTTTCATTACTGATTTCAATGGCAACGCGCTGTCGTTCTTCCTCCATGCGATGACGCTCTGTAATATCACGAAAGGCAATTACGGTTCCAATAATTTCACCTTCTTTATATAGAGGAGTTGTCGTATGTTCTACTTGAAAGGAACTACCATTCTTGCGCCAAAAAACTTCATTATCATTTGTGCAGACCGTACCACTTGCGCTACTCAAACTCATCATGCATAAATCAGTATCATCTTCATGATCATGGGCTTCATGCACTAACTCATGTAATACCTGGCCTAGCAATTCTTCTTCGTTATAGCCTAACATATCTGCTGCCGCACTATTGCTTTGCGTAATGGCTCCTTCTAAGTCCATCACCAACAGTCCTTCTCGCAAGGAAGCTAAAATACTGCGACTCCGTTCTTCCATCTGTGCCAAAATATCTTTACTGTTTTTCAAAGCCTGTTGTTGATTCAATAATTCTTCTTGCTGCATCTCCATTTCCGCTGCCTGTTCTTCTAACAATCTGGCCTGATTTCCTAATTGTTCATTGATTTCTTCCAGTTCCGTTTGCCGAGCTAATAATTGTTGCCCTGAGGCAGCTAGCGCTAAGGTTTGCTCCTCACTGCTTGCTAGTAAAGCCGCTGTTACTAAGTAGCCAGCTAAAATTTTCAAGTTCATCGAAACAATGGGCAACAACGCCTCTAACAAAACCATGTGTTCTGCTGAAAATTTTTCCATTGACCCAAGTTTTAAAACCCCAACCGTTTCCCCCTGATTCACCAGCGGTGCGATAAAGATATTGCACACAGGTACTTCTGCATTAATCCCTAGAGCAAATTGGCTATCTGGAGGAATGGTTATACTAATGCTCTGCTGATCAAGGGCCACTTGTCCTACTAACCCTTCCCCTAACATAAAGCACTCTTGCCCGCTTTGGTTCACACAAGCATACCCTCCCACCCGTGTAACCACCTTCTCTTTTTCAGACATCACATACAGTGCGCCAAAAATAACCTCTAAACAAGGAGCTAAACAGGTGGCCAACAGATTGCCGAATTCTTCAAAAGTACGACAACCTTGTAGTTCTTGACCAATTTGGGCCACTCGTATCTTAATTTTATTCTGTAATTCCCGTTCGCTAGATACGATACGCAACATTTCCAGAGAACGAGCTATTTCGCCAAACTCATTAAGATTGTCAACATCTTGCACCTGCTCATCGAGCCGCCCTTGAGCAATATTCGAAATATCTTGTTGCAACTTCGCCAGCGGGCGGGTAATGGAACAAGATAGCATAAACACAATAAATCCAGCTAGTAAAATTACCACCCCTAAGAATAGAGCAATATAAATCGCCATAATCTTATAATCTCGTTGTGTCACATCAAAAAACTTAGTAGCATTGGTACTGAATTGTTCGAAAATAGTGTCCACTTGACCCGCTAATTTCTCACCAGGATTGTTAACATTGTCCACTGTGCGAGCGATGGCTTGCGCAGATTGATTGGCATGCATTAAACGCATCGTTTCCCCATTATAAGCCTTCCAGCGCTGAAATTGCTCTCTTAACTCTGCTAGTTGCTGTTTATCACCGCTAAACACACTTTCCGTTCGTCCAATATGCTTATCGAATCTAGTGTAGCTCATTTCTAACTCTTGTGCCAATTCACCTTGCCTGATATCATCCTTTTCACAAATAATTGCATACATGATACGGCTTTCATTATAAAATTCAGCTTTCGCTCCTTGTAAACTATTCGTCCCTTGAAAGGAATCACTATACAACATTTTTACATTCTGATTAATTTGTGCCATGCCACCAAAAGCAAACAATACTGAGCCTGCGATTAGTATACCGATAATGCCAAAACCAATCTTCAGTCGATGTAATACACTCAGATTTTTTAGAAGTTTTCGCACAATAACCCCCCTCTTCGCCAACTGTTGTTTCTGACTCAATCATCTAAATACTGTATTGCAATCTGCTGAAATTCGCCACTAATCTCACTAAAGGCATCTACTATATCGGGATCAAACTGACTGCCGCGCCCTTCACGAATCATACTTACCGCTTGTTCATGAGGTATGGCTGGTTTGTATATCCGTTTACAAACTAGTGCATCATATACATCTGCCACACTCATTAACCGTGCTGCGACCGGAATGTCATCCCCTTTTAAACCGTGAGGATACCCCGTGCCATCCCATCTTTCATGATGCGCAAGTGCGATTTCCTTTGCCAACATTAAGAATCGTATTTTTTGCCCCAGCTTACGCTCTGCACGATCAATTACCTCGTAACCAATTGTAGTATGCCCTTTCATCATCTCAAACTCTTCCTTGTCTAGCTTACCGGGCTTTAGCAAGATACGGTCTGGAACACCAATCTTGCCAATATCATGTAGGGGCGCACTGTTAAACAATAACTCAATAACATCATCGGTCAAAAGGGCCTTGAATCGTGGCGAAGATTTTAACTTTTCCGCTAATTTTTTTATATAGAACTGGGTACGCTGAATATGATAGCCAGTTTCTTTATCACGACTTTCCGTCAGCGAGGTCATCATATCAATTGTAACGGCTTGTACTGTCACTATTTCTTGCGTACGTCTGGCGACCTCACTTTCTAAAAACAAATTTTTATCTTTTAAAAAGTCTGCAGCCGCTTTTAGCTGTAAATGTGTTTGTATTCTCGCCAAGACGATGGGTGGACTAATGGGCTTTGTAATATAATCTACTGCTCCTATTGCTAACCCCTTCTGTTCATCCCGTTCTTCCGATTTTGCCGTAAGAAAGATAATCGGTATCGCTTTCGTTATCCCACCCTCTTTGAGTCGCCTACATACTTCATATCCATCCATTTCAGGCATCATAATATCTAATAAAATCAAATCAGGAGGAGTCGTGGATTGGGCAATCTGTAGAGCCTTTTGACCATTATTCGCTACTTTGACGTTATAGTCATCCTTAATTAACTCGGACATAAATAACAAATTATCCGGATGATCGTCAACAATTAGCACCGTTTCCTTACCATTATTTTTCATTTCATATATTTCTCCTCTATTCCTCGTTATTTGCTTCCATACTTACTACGATAAGCGCCTTAAATACGGCCTGTGGGCAACCTGTAATTTCTACCGCTAGTTTGTTAATGGCCTGCAACGGTTTAACCCCCTGCATAACTAGCCGATCAAATTCAACGAGTACTTTTAAGATGATTCCATGTTCATCGACATGGTCCATATGAATTGAATTCATTGCTATCATATGATAACTACGAATCAGCTCAGCGACCGTATCCAGTCGTGGAATGTGGGCAATTAAGTCGGTCCCTGCTAAAATCTGTTTCTCAAATAATTGTTGTTCATCCTTCATCAGTAGTTCTCCGCTGATGGTTTTTCGTACCACTTCCTCTGGTAACATCACGCAACCAATATGCAATAGCATCGTGGCGAGCTCCATCCTCCACGCCTCTTGCGCTGGTATCTTCATATACGAAACGACCCCTTTGGCATAGCGCCGCAATCGAATTGACTGCTCTACCAATAAAGGTTGCGTCAGTGCCAATAAATCCATCATAAATTTAACGCTACCTACTAAAGTATTAGAAAGTAATAATTGCACCTCCGCTTTTGCCCGGCGCAGTTCAAGATGCGTCTTTACCCTGGCATACACTTCATCAAAATGAAACGGTTTGGTAATATAATCAACGCCGCCAACGGTAAATGATTTGACGATGTTATCTACATCACTCAATGCGCTAATAAATATAACTGGAATATCTTTGGTCTTTGCTGAGGCTTTGATGTGTTTACACACCATAAAGCCGTCCATATTGGGCATCATAATATCTAATAAAATTAGTTCTGGCGGTTTCCCACTATTTATAATCGTAATGGCCCGCTCCCCACTGTTGGCTACCCTTACCTGATAATAATCTTTCAATAAACCACTAAGCAGTTCCAAATTTTCCGGAGTATCATCCACAATTAAAATGCTAGCTTGACTACTTTTTACACTGCCGTCAATCATCTTACTACCTCTTTTCAAAATGCTGATGTGCTCTGTTATCTTTGCTAACATTATGCCACGAATGTTTAAATGATAGCAATCTCTTTCCGTATAAATATGATTAATTTCGCCCAATTTCGACAATGCCATATATCCTTCTAGCGTTAATAAGAAAGGTAGACTATCCTAAACAAGATAGTCTACCTTTCTTTGCCAAATTTTTTTCATGAAAATTTAACATTTCCACATCATTCTGCTTCAAATAGTGATGTTGATAAGTATCGTTCGCCAGTATCAGGCAAGAGGACGACAATTGTTTTTCCTGCATTTTCTGGGCGTTTGGCAATCTCAGTGGCTGCAAAGGTCGCTGCCCCGCTGGAAATACCCACTAATAAACCTTCCGTAGCTGCCAGTTGCCGCACAGTTTTAAAAGCATCTTCACTGCCTACTTTGTAAATTTCATCAACAATATCGATATTCATAACACTCGGAATAAAACCGGCGCCAATGCCTTGCAGTTTATGTGGTCCTGGGTTTCCACCTGACAAAACTGGAGAATCGGTAGGTTCAACAGCAATAATTTGTACATTTGGATTTTTGGCTTTTAGTGTTTCGCCTACACCAGTGATCGTACCACCGGTACCAACGCCAGCAATGAAAATATCCACGGTTCCTTCTGTATCATTCCATATTTCCTGAGCAGTTGTCTGACGATGTATTTCAGGATTAGCTGGATTTTCAAACTGTTGGGGAATAAAGGACTGGGGTGTTGCTTTGGCTAGCTCTTCCGCTTTACGAATCGCCCCTTTCATACCTTCGGCACCAGGAGTAAGTACTAAATTAGCTCCTAAGGCTTTCAGTAAATTACGTCGTTCCAGACTCATTGTTTCCGGCATGGTCAAAATTAATTTGTACCCCTTCGCCGCTGCCACAAATGCCAATCCAACACCAGTATTACCGCTAGTTGGCTCAATAATTACCGAACCTGCACTCAGTAAGCCTTTATCTTCGGCATCTTTGATCATCGCATACCCAATCCGATCCTTAACACTACCTAACGGATTGAAATACTCTAACTTGGCAAGCAATTTTCCTGTAATCCCATGCTGTTTACTATAGTTAGACAACTTTAACAAGGGCGTGTTACCGATTAATTCCGTTAAATTATTAGCGATCTTTGACATACTAATTCCCCCTTAAATTTTCAATATATAGGTTGCATTAAAGAATTAACATCTATATTGCTACTCTGCCAGAAATGTAGAAGCTTTAATGCAACTTATACAAAAGAAAAGGCTAAAGAAACTGTTCTTAGGAACAATTCTTTAGCCTTCAGTTTTCTGATCAGCAATCGATTATTTACTTTCCTCTATAATATCATGAGCACCCCTGCTCGTCAATGCTTACTCGGTCTTTTGTACATAATAAAATTTTATTTTACTAGGGACAACTTCAATATACAATGGTAATTTAGGTCCTAGTTCTCCATCTAAATCACTATCTAACTCATCTTCACATTCAATGGCTATTTTTCGCGCTTGTATATAGGTCACATGTTTGCTGTTATGATGTATTCCTTTTAAAAAGCTAATAAATAAGCTCATTAATTCTGGTAAGTTACACTTATTCACAATCAATAAATCAAGTTTACCATCATCAATCTGCGCATAAGGCACTAACCGCGGAAAACCACCTACCGTGCCACTATTCATCAATAAAAATAAGAAAACATCTTCTTCGATTACATTATCATCAGCAGTAATTTTCATTCTTAAGGACTTAAAATTAGGTAGTTCCCCAAGACCTTTCAGATAATAAGCCATCTTACCAAAGGTATTTTTTAATACTATATCGGCACTATGGGCAACTGACGTCATCAAGCCAGCGCTAGCAACATTAAAAAAATATTTATCATTGACTTTTCCTACGTCAAATTTTTTAATGGCACCCTTTACAATCACATCAATACACATATCAATATTCTTTTCAATTTCTAGATAACCAGCAAAATCGTTGGATGTACCACTCGGAATGATTCCTAGCGGCAAGTCCAAATCATATTCAAGCATGATATTGATAACTTCATGAATCGTCCCATCGCCACCTGACACAATAATGCCCTCAGCCCCAATTTCCTTAGTCAGGAGAATAAAATCGCTAGTATCTTGTGTATTAGTAATCCGAAAAGGAATAACGATACAACCTTTATGTTGAAAATTCTCTATTACATTGTCTAATTTGAATTTAAAACTTGCATCTCCCGATACAGGGTTATAGATCAGGATAAATTTTCGCACTCCATCTCTCTCCTTAGTACTTTAGCAATAACGACTTATCATTCTCTACATATTATATCACATAATTAGTGCTCCTCATGATAAAAAAACTATTTATACCAGAAACAAGATACTTATACATATGTTTCTTGTTTACATAACATCTTTTTTCGCGTATTATTATCTTACAAGGAAAACTTGGACTCTGCGAAATATTAGAATGGAGGTACTACAATGACTACTTATCGTACATCGATTACACTACTTTTGCTTATTACTCTTTGCGTAACACTTATTATGCCAACAACAGTGGCTATGGCCGCTTCGCCGTTAGATTTACTCACTCAGTCACTATCGGCCAACACGGGTAGTTCGTCCTTTAGTCTGCTCAATGCCTTGATTGGTATACTGCTAGGGAATGTACTGGGCAAAACTAATCTTACCCCAAGCCCCGCTATCACTCCCGCTGTCACCATCAAGAGTTCTTTAGCTAGCGCTCTCGATACCAGACTACCGGATAATTCCGGCATCGGTAATTCTCTGATTGCTACTGCCAAAACTTTCTTAGGATCTCCCTATGTATGGGGTGGCGAAACCACTGCTGGGTTTGATTGTTCCAGCTTCACACAATATGTGATGAAACAAAATGGAATCACTCTTCCCCGTACGGCGGCAGAGCAATTTGCAATCGGCACTCCGATTGACCGGGATAATTTACAAATCGGTGACTTAATATTTTTCACCACCTATAAACCTGGCGCTTCCCATGTTGGCTTCTATATGGGTAACAATCAATTTATCCATGATAGCTCCGCTGCCAAACAAGTGACAATCAGTAATTTAACTGATAAGTTTTATACTGATCACTATATTGGCGCCCGTCGCTATACTAAGTAGCTCTCAAAGAATGCTACCACTATTTTTCTTCTGATATCATAAAAAAATCAGCTAGCAACAATTCCCTGTTGTTAGCTGATTTTTTTTATGTCATTTTCTTGCGCTATACACTCATTACAATAGGAACTAACACTGGTGCTAATACAATCGTAACTAAACCTGCAACAATCATCGTCAGGCTAGCAATAACGCCTTCTGTTGGGCCGATTTCATAGGCCTTTGACGCCCCTGCACCATGAGCCCCCATTCCTAATAGCATGCCTTGACTGATTTTTTGCTTGATGGGCAACCACCGTAAAATAAGAGGACCGACAATCATGCCTGTCACACCAGTTAAAATAACAAACACCGCTGTCATTACTGGCAAGCCACCAATGTTTTGGGATACATTCATCGCAAACGGAGTTGTAACCGAGCGTGGTGCCAAACTGTCAATCATTGCGGGAGCCACATGTAGCCATTTTCCATAAAATATTGAAGATAGTATTGCAATAACCGAACCACCTGAAACACCAATCATAATCTCTAACGCATGCTTTTTTAATAATTTATGATACTTATATAACGGGACAGCAAAGGCCACCGTTGCTGGCTGCAACATATCTGTAATCCACCGTGTACCATTATTATAGGTATCATAAGGAACATGAGATGATAATAACAAACTAATCAGGACGATCGGACAAATGACCAAGGGAGATAAAAAAATATATTTTGTTCGTCTATATAGAAGTTTCGCCCCTCCATATAGTAATACTGTGCTAATAAAACTAATCACTGCAAACATCTCTATCGTTCCCCTCCAATCTTATTAGCCATTTCAGATAAAAAGCCTGTACATATCATTACCGTGAGAGTACTAAGAAAAATCACTAACTCAAAACGCATTCCATCGGCTGCCATTACTTGTTTATACTGCATCACTCCCACAGCTGAGGGAATGAAAAACAACATCAATTCAGCAATTAATATATTTGCACCTGACTCAATCCACTCCAGACGAATAATCTTTGCCTGCAATAAAATAATTACAAGTAAAATTCCTATAATACTACCAGGAATTTTCAAATTTAATACTTGCGCCAATTCATTGCCCAGCATCGTGACTCCCAATAATACACCTACTTGCAAAATAGCTTTCATAATAAACACTTTGTTTTCAACCTTCTTTCTAGAACCTATTATATACCCCTCTTTATCATGTGTAAAATCGATAATAAGAAAGATAATTATTCATCTAAACTATATGTATTTTTTATACAACGAATGTTAAAGAATAACATGAAACCCTCCTTCAACATTTTGAACGGTGGTTTCATGTTGTTATAAGATAATGATGCAGTATTAGCAGGAAAAAGCAGAGGTTATTCACCTCTGCTCTTCGTAAAGATATAAGAACTAACCCGCAGTACCGTTACCCCCGATATGTTCAAACCCTGCTAGTTCGCAGGTGGGTGTGCTAAATTGTGGTTTTGCCGTCCTCTCAAGGAGGCGTGACATCTCCATAACATCGTACTCCCTAAAACAATGAGTAGGTTGAACATAAATGAAAGTAACGCATACCTCAGGTCTAATGTTCTTTTATAGTTATTATGATAACATATATTTTTTTTGAAATCAAGTTGGTTCCCTAGTGATCAACATCACTAACTAACAAATATATGCCACCTTTATTAGGAATCAACCAATGTTCCTTTATATCGATATGTTTCACAATTCTAAAGTTGCTACGCTCGTAGGCCTTGCGTGCGACTTGATTATCACTCATGACCATTAAGCTTAATTGCTTATAGCCTTGATCTTTGGCCTTCTGCTTTGTTAAGGCAATTAACTTGCTACCAATTCCCTGCCCACGAAATTTTTCATCTACATATATAGAATCAAGAAATAAACTATGATCTACTCTTGAATTATAAAAATCTGCCAAAAACTTCAACCGATCACTGGGAAAGAAGTTCCGAGTTTCCTCGGATATTTCATGAAATTTAGCCGGATATGAATATACAATGCCGATAATTTCATTCTGATATTCAGCAATAATTGCATTTTCATATGACTCATTACCAGATTCCTCACGCAAGATATCAGCCATAAGTTGGTCTGCGGTCCTATTACTAACTAAATCATGAAACAAAAACTCTAAAATGCCCCCTGAAGCCTTATCAATACCTTCCCCAATTTTAGAACAATCTGCAATTTTACCATTACGATACAAAACTTCCATTTAGTAAATTATCCTCCTCCTCGGTAAATGTCGTTATTATGCTTTATCTCATCAATCAATAACGTCTTTTTCCATATTATAATTATATGTATTAATCGTAAGAATAGTCTGACTTATTTTTCTCACCTACTCATTATAATTTGTGATTCCATAAAAAGCAATAGAAAAAAGGCATTTGATGCCCCGCAATGCGAGTTATCAAATGCCTCTTTTACTATTATTTCTTAGCCTTGTGCAAGTTTTTTGTAGGTTGCTAATCTATCTTTGGCATCTTTTTCAGTTTTGGCAAATAGAGCATCAGCCAATTCTGGATATTGTTTCTTAAGTGATGAGTATCTTACTTCACCCATTAAGAAGTCTTTGAAATTAGCAGTTGGCTCTTTAGAATCCAAAATAAATGGATTTTTATTTTGCTCTTTAAGTTCTGGGTTATAACGATACATACCCCAGTAACCACATTCTACAGCATTCTTAGTTTCAAGTTGGCTACAACCCATACCTTGTTTCAAACCGTGGCTGATACAAGGAGAATAGGCAATAATAAGTGAAGGACCTGGATAAGCTTCCGCTTCTGCAATTGCTTTTAATGCTTGATTTTTATCAGAACCCATGGCAATTTGTGCTACATATACATAACCATAACTCATTGCCATCATACCAAGATCTTTTTTCTTAGTCGCTTTACCATTAGCTGCAAATTGTGCAATCGCTGCTGCTGGAGTTGATTTAGAAGCTTGACCGCCAGTATTCGAGTAAATTTCAGTATCAAACACCATAACATTAACATCTTCACCGGATGCTAAAACATGATCTAGACCGCCAAAACCGATATCATAAGCCCAGCCGTCGCCACCAAAAATCCACTGTGATCTCTTAACTAAGAAATCTTTATTTTGGTCAATTGAGTTTAGTAGAGCATTATCGCCTTTCTCAGCAGCGACAAGTGCAGTCACTACATCGGCTCTTGTACGAGTTGCCTCGCCATTATCTTTATTTTCTAACCAGTTTGTCAAAGCTGCTTTAAGCTCAGCACTAATATCGAGCTTCATGGCTTCTTGAACATCAGTAGCTAATTTTGTTCTTAGCGCTTTTACGCCGAGATGCATACCAATACCAAATTCAGCATTATCTTCAAATAAGGAGTTTGCCCATGCTGGACCATGTCCTAAATGATTCTTTGTATATGGTACAGCAGGAGCACTGCCACCCCAGATGGATGAGCAACCTGTCGCATTGGCAATCATCATTCTATCGCCAAATAATTGGGTAACAAGTTTAGCGTATGGAGTCTCGCCACAACCTGCACAAGCACCAGAAAACTCAAGCAATGGTTGCTCAAATTGACTACCTTTAACCGTATTTTTATTAACAGGATTAGCTTTAGGTGAAATATTAGCAACATGATCCCACAATGGAGATTGATCCATTTGAGAATCTAATGGTTTCATAATTAATGCTTTTTCTTTAGCAGGACACACTTGGGCGCAATTGCCACAACCTGTGCAATCAAGAGGAGAAATTGCTAAACGGAACTGTAAATCCTTAGCACCCACTGCTGCTTTGGCCGTAAAGCCTGCAGGAGCGTTTTTCATTTCTTCTTCATTCACAAGTACAGGTCTGATTACAGCGTGTGGACATACATAAGCACATTGATTACATTGAATACATTTATCCATTTGCCATTCTGGAACATTCGTAGCAATACCACGTTTTTCATAAGCAGCAGTACCAAGTGGGAATGTACCATCTTCCATACCGTTTAGGAAGGCACTTACTGGTAGTGAATCGCCTTCTTGTCTGTTCATTGGTACAAGAATATCAGTGATGAACTCAGGTATTTCTTTTTTCACTTCAGTATGACTGCATGCACAAGCAAAAGTGGCTTGTTCGGCAACGCTATCTTGTATGGTTTTCCAGCTTTCTGGAACAGTAACCTTAACAATGGCATTAACCCCAACATCAATTGCAGCATTATTCATATCAAGAACTTTTTGACCTTTATTCCCATACGAACTTACTACTGCATCTTTCAGATACTTGATTGCCTCATCTACTGGAATGATATTAGCAATTTTAAAGAATGCTGATTGCATGATCATGTTAATTCTGCCACCTAGTCCAATATCTTGGGCTATTTTAACAGCATTCAAAGTATAGAAATTAATATTATTATTGGCAATATAACGCTTCATGAAGCCTGGTAATTTTTCTTCCAGTTCTTCTTCGCTCCAAATACAATTTAAGAGGAAGTTACCATTTGGTTTCAAACCAGCTAACACATTATATTTATTAACATAAGATTGATTGTGACAAGCCACAAAATCAGCCTTATTAATCAAATAAGGTGATTTAATTGGTTTTTTACCAAATCTAAGGTGAGAAACTGTGATACCGCCAGATTTTTTAGAATCATAGGCAAAATATGCTTGCGCATACATATCTGTTTTATCACCGATAATTTTGATTGCACTTTTATTAGCGCCAACCGTACCATCTGATCCAAGACCCCAGAACTTACAAGCTTTTGTGCCAGCAGGAGTTGTATCAATATCTGCACCAATTGACAATGAGTGATTTGTTACATCATCAATAATACCAATAGTAAATCCATCTTTAGGTTGATCGGCCTTTAGATTGTCATATACTGCAGCAATATGAGCAGGTATTACATCTTTGGAACCTAGACCATAACGTCCACCAACAATCACTGGCCGGACAGCCTGATTGTAGAAGGCAGTTTTAACATCAAGATACAATGGTTCAGCTAAAGAACCAGGTTCTTTTGTGCGATCAAGGACAGCAATTTTCTTTACTGTCTTAGGAATATATTTGAAGAAATGTTCAATAGAGAATGGTCTGTATAAGTGAACAACCAATAAACCAACTTTTTCTCCATTTGCATTCATAAAGTCCACAGTTTCTTCAATCGCTTCACAAGCTGAACCCATGGCAATAATCATTCTGTCTGCATCTGGCGCACCATAATAGTTGAATAAGTGGTACTCTCTACCTGTCAACTTAGTAATTTCAGCCATGTAGTGCTCTACTATTTTTGGCAATTCTTGGTAGTATTTATTGGAAACTTCTCTTTCTTGGAAATAAATATCAGGATTTTGCGCAGTACCACGTAGTACTGGATGATCAGGATTCAGTGCACTTCTTCTAAAAGCATTAACATCATCCATATCCAATAATCCAGCTAATTCTGCATAGTCAATTGTTTCGATTTTTTGTATTTCATGAGAAGTCCTAAAACCATCAAAAAAATTAATAAATGGAATTTTCCCTTTAAGTGCTGCTAAATGAGCAACAGCGCTTAAATCCATAACCTCTTGTACACTGCTTTCTGCAAGTAAAGCACAACCCGTTTGTCGAGCAGCCATAACATCTTGGTGATCACCAAAAATGTTAAGTGCATTAGTAGCAAGCGCTCTAGCACTTACATGAAATACCGCTGGTAAAAGCCCACCAGAAATTTTGTACATATTAGGAATCATTAACAACAAACCTTGTGATGCAGTGTATGTAGTCGTTAAAGCTCCTGCTTGTAAAGAACCATGTACAGCACCAGCGGCACCTGCCTCTGACTGCATTTCCATTACTTTTACAGTTTCACCAAAAAGATTTTTCTTACCTTGTGCAGACCATTCGTCCACAGCCTCGGCCATAGGTGATGATGGAGTGATAGGGAAGATAGCAGCCACATCAGTAAAAGCGTAAGAAATATACGCTGCTGCTGTATTACCATCCATAGTTTTCATTTTTCTCATAAGTTTCTCCTTCTCTCTCTTTATGTTACTAAATGTTACCAGTAGTCTTGTATACAGTATTCATTTTAGCAATGTTTCATAATTATAGCACATAATTACAAATCTATCACCAAAATTTTGCTGCTCCATAACTATTCGCCAAAACTTTTTTTTCTCCTACATCTTTTAAAATTTTTTTGGTTTTTTTGTCATTTTTTGTCTAAATATTCTAACAAATCAGTTATTTTATTTCGTGCAAAATTACATGTAATTTAGGAGAAATCACTTGTTATATTTTACTCTTTCCCACCCCGAATCATACACGATTTTTATAATTTTTCGATTATCAAATCGTGTTACTATCCGCAAAAAACTCCTATACTTTTCTTGGGGATAGTAACGCCAATATGGGCTCCCTGTAATTACAATTTTGTATAGTCTGCTCGCTTGGCCCTTACTGGTAAAGAAGGTGAATCCTTCCCTCTAAGAGTTACTTCTTCGATTGGAATATTAAGTTCTTTTGCAATTAGTTCTTTTACCCTCTGGCGACAGAATCCACCTTGACATCTGCCCATCCCCGCCCGCGTCCGCCTTTTGATTCCATCAATAGATTGTATGGGTATGCCACGATGAAGGGCATCAATCACTTCGGCTGCAGTAATTTGTTCACACCTACAGATAATATGTTCTTCAGGGTCGGTAGCATTGACGTCTCCTTTAAAGGTTTCATCTTTTACTTTAAAGATAGGGTCACGATAGAATTCAAAATCAGTTTTTTCTTCTAGCTGTAATCCAGCCTGCTTAAGTATTTCTACAACCTTTAGTCCAATTGCTGGTGAAGCCGTCAGGCCTGGCGAATCAATACCTACTAAATTGATAAAACCTTTGACCGGACTTTCTTCAATAATCCAATCTTTTTGATTGGAAACAGGTCGGTTACCGGCAAAAGAAGTAATGGCCTTTTTCATATTAAAGTCAGGTACGGATAATCTAGCAGCATCCACAATTTTTTGCAGCGCCTGCTCATCGGTACTAACATCACCCTTATCGTCAATGTCTTCAGCATTCGGCCCAACCATCAAATTACCATGATAAGTACTAGTTACTAAAATTCCTTTCCCCAACTCAGTAGGTACTTGAAAAATTACAGAATTAACTAAGTAATTTTGATCTTTATCTAATAAAATATATTGACCTCTGCGAGGGGTAATCATAAAATCATGGATACCAATCATACTGGAAATTTTATCACTATATACACCTGCGGCATTAATTACATATTTACCTTTGACCTGCTCTTTATTAGTAATTACATTAAAATAGCTCGCATTTTTTTCAATGCCCACCACTTCGTTTTTCAACTTTAGTTCTACCCCATTGACAATGGCGTTTTCCATTAGTGCAATGACAAACTCATAAGGTGAAGTAATACCAGCATTTGCGCAATAAAGTGCGGCTTTTACCTCTTTACTTAAATAAGGCTCCCGTTCTCTAGCTTGTTCACCATCGATAATTTCTAATCCGCCAACTCCATTTTCAAGACCATACTCATACAACTTTTGTAGAGTTTTACGATCTTCCTCACGAAAAGCAAGCACTAATGAGCCCGTTTCTCGATAGCCAAAATTTAATTCCTTATTCAACTGTTCATACATTCGATTACCTTTTACACATAACTCTGCTTTTAAAGTACCAGGTTTATCAGAATAGCCACCATGTACAATTCCACTATTCGCTTTTGAAGCACCACAACTTACATCTTCTTCTTTCTCTAGCAGACATACCGTAACTTTGTATTTCGCTAGTTCCCGAGCAATATTTGCACCAACTACTCCAGCTCCAATAATACAAACATCATACATTCTAATCCCATCCTTATTCATTGCTTCATTAGAAATTTACTATCGTTGCCCACCACTATCATTGTGTATGTTTTCTAATTCCTCAGCATTTTTTTCATAAATTAATAGTAACAAACCCGATCCAAATACACAAGATTCATTTTTATTTAATTATTATTACAATTTCTATACCACTCATTGCAATAAAAAAACAGAACCTATAATCCCCTGAGGGCCATAGGTTCTGTTGCCTTATATTCTTTAAAAATGTATCCCATTTTCATAATAATTATTTTTTTCTAACATAATAAAAAATAGTTCTACATTTTTATAACCAGCAATACAAATATGTTTGGTTATTGCTCCTGCCGTTTTATCTTGCACTTCTTGTCCACGATCAAACCAATTTACCTGGACAAAAGGATCTTTCACAATCTGCTCACCGTCACTGATAAAGTTAGTTTCCACTGCTTCCAATGTGAAATACTCCCGTGGACAACCAACAATGACCTCCAGTTCATCAATCATCGCCCTGCTTATTGTTTTAACATCCACTGTCTTCATACCTTTTATTATAATATGTGGCATGGAAATACCGCCCTTCATTTTTTTTTGCAACGACTCTCTGCAGCTGGAACAAGTCTCTCTTCCGCTTCCTTGACAACTAGTTAGTGCTAGCACCACCAAACAGCAAGGTAGTTCTTTGCATATTATGCCATATTTTTCTGTAGAAAACTAGTCATCCTCCCATTTTAAAATGAGACTAGGTAGAAACAAATTATATATATAGCACACTACGAAAGTAGCCTGTATATTATTGACCAGTTAGCGCAGGAATGGACGTAGGAATTGTCTGTAGAATAGTTAATGCGTTATATATAATTTACTCAAACTTCGCATATTAAAAAGTGCCTATGCACCTTGAGAATTCAATAATAGTTGGCATAAAAATAGCATGAACCCTCCGTTTTTTAGTATAATTGAGTCGCAAAAAACAAATTAACCAAAGC
>Ga0224518_1000028_pt1 | contig 32970 bp, 30 predicted proteins | sample IRBST25metaG_FD_179891 | JGI IMG/M metagenome (GOLD analysis project Ga0224518, IMG submission 179891) | Peat soil microbial communities from Stordalen Mire, Sweden - IR.B.S.T-25 | ecosystem: Environmental > Terrestrial > Soil > Wetlands > Peat | place: Sweden: Norrbotten County, Stordalen Mire...
AAAAGAAGGGGTACTCACCCCTCATGGAACCCGCCTTACGATTAATTTACCAAGGCATGAACTAGCTAGTCTCTTTGGTACAACTCGCGAAACCATCAGTCGTAAATTTTCCAAACTACAAACAGATGGTTTAATCAGTATCAATGGACAAAAGCAGGTTATTATTTTGAATAAAGAAGGTTTAATTCTTCTTTCACAAGGATAATTACATATTTTTTATTACTAGGGAGGATTTTATGAAACTTATCGGTAAAGCACTCATTGCACAAGGTGGCGGCCCCACAGCCGTTATCAATCAAAGCATGGCTGGAATTGTGGCGGAAGCCCGCAAACATGGAGAAATAACTACCATTTACGGTGCCCTCAGAGGTGTAGAAGGCATCATTAATGAAGATTTTATTGATTTAACCCAAGAAACTAGCTTTAACCTTGATCAAGTTGCACAAACGCCATCATCTGCCTTATTCTCAACCAGAGTAAAACCGGATGCCAACTATTGCAAGGAAATTTTCAAGGTCTTAAAAGCTCATGACATCCGCTATTTCTTTTATATTGGTGGCAATGACTCGGCCGATACCGTACATATTGTTAGCGAACAAGCCAAACTAGATCATTATGAATTTCGTGCCATTCATGTCCCCAAAACCATTGACAATGACTTAGTCGTGAATGACCATACCCCTGGTTATGGTTCTGCGGCCCGTTTTGTCGCCCAGGCTTTTGCTGGCGTAAACCTTGATATGCGTGCCTTATCAGGAGTCTATATTGGTATTGTAATGGGCAGAAATGCAGGTTTTTTAACAGCAGCCGCTGCTGCCGCACAAACATTTCCTGAGGACGGTCCTCATCTTATTTATTTACCAGAGCGTCCGTTTATCATCGAAGATTTTATTGCGGACGTAAAAAAAGTCTACGACCAACATGGACGCTGTGTGGTAGCAGTATCAGAAGGCATTAAAGACGCTGCTGGCACACCTATCATCCTTAGTTTGCTCACTGATGTAGAAAAAGATTCTCATGGTAATATCACCATGTCTGGTACTGGAGCATTGGGTGATCTGCTAACCCAGACTGTAAGAACCGCACTGAAAATTTCACGAGTACGTAGCGATACCTTTGGCTATATTCAACGTTGCTTCCTGGGTTGTGTCTCTCCTACCGATCAACAAGAAGCACGAGAAGTTGGTGAAAAAGCCGTTCAATTTGCTCTAGCTAATAACTGCAACGGTTCTGTCACCATCCATCGCGCCGGAGACTATACCGTAGAATACCAAATGACTCCGCTAGTAGAATTAGCAGGAAAAACAAAATACATGCCTGATGAATTCATAAATCCAGCAGGAAATCATGTCACCGCGGCCTTTAAAAACTATCTGCGTCCCCTGCTAGGTACTAACCTACCAACCGTCGCTCACTTAAGAGCTCCTAAAGTCCCAAAAATTTTAAACAACAAATAAAAACTTCAATACACCCTATACAACTAGAAAAACCATCCCTCTGAATTTACAGATGGATGGTTTTTCTTTACCAATACCCCTAGGCATCAAGAAGAACATAAGCAGTCAAATCTTCTGAAGATATATCGTTATTTCTTGATGATACCTTAATTACAATGGTATGTTACCATGTTTTTTAGCAGGTCTATTTTCATTTTTAGTAGCAAGCATATGAAGAGCTTGTATAATGCGGAACCTAGTTTCCTTGGGTTCAATAATTTGGTCCACAAAGCCTCTTTCTGCAGCCTTATAAGGAGTCGCAAAATCTTCTACATACTTATTGGTTTTTTCTGCAACCTCTGGGTCACCCCTGAAAATAATATTAGCTGCACCTGCCGGCCCCATAACGGCAATTTCTGAACTCGGCCATGCAAAAACCATATCGGCACCTAAATGACGTGAGCACATTCCAATATAGGCCCCACCATAAGACTTACGAGTAATAACCGTTATCTTCGGTACTGTGGCCTCCGAATAAGCATAGAGTACCTTCGCACCATGGCGAATAATGCCACCATATTCCTGACTGGTACCTGGTAAAAATCCAGGTACATCTACTAAATTAACGAGGGGAATGTTAAAGGCATCACAAAAACGAATAAACCTTGCACACTTATCTGATGTATTGATGTCCATGCAACCCGCCATTACCTGAGGCTGACTGGCTACGATTCCTACACTCTGACCATCCATACGAGCAAAACAAGTAATAATATTTTGTGCGAAAAAGGGTTGTACTTCATAAAACTCTCCCTTGTCCACAATCATTTTAATAATATTTTTCATATCATAGGGAATACTAGGGTCATCAGCAATGGCACTATTCAAACCTTCATCCATGCGATTTGGTGTATCCTCACTATCATAGCGAGGCGCCGTTTCAAGATTATTACTTGGTAAGAAGCTTAGTAGATAACGAATTTGTTCCAGACAATTCTCATCATTTGTGGCAACAAAATGCGCCACTCCTGATACTGCATTATGTGTCATGGCCCCACCTAATGTTTCAGCAGCTACTTCTTCCCCTGTAACCGTTTTAATGACTTGCGGTCCTGTAATAAACATTTGGCTAGTTCTATCTACCATATAAACAAAATCAGTTAGCGCTGGCGAATATACAGCTCCCCCTGCACATGGTCCCATAATAACAGAAATTTGCGGAATAACCCCTGAAGCCATGGTATTATTAAAAAATATATCCCCATATCCTCCTAAAGCATCAATTCCCTCTTGAATTCTGGCACCACCAGAATCATTAATACCAATAATAGGCGCCCCCATCTTCAATGCTAATTTCTGCACTTTTACAATCTTAGCTGCATGCATTTCGCCAAGGGAACCACCGATAACTGTAAAATCTTGGGCAAATACAAATACCAATCGTCCATTAACAGTACCATGACCAGTAATAACCCCTTCGCCAGGGCTCTCCTGTTTTTCCATGCCAAAATTAGTGCAACGATGTTTTACAAATTGATCCAATTCTATAAAAGTATTAGGATCAAGTAACACCTCTATACGCTCACGCGCCGTGAGTTTGCCACTAGCATGTTGCTTGGCAATTCGTTTTTCCCCACCACCTAATTTTATCTGTTCTTGCCGTTCTTTTAAATCTGCAATCTTCTCAGCTACTGTTGCCATAATATACCTCCACCGCTTTTCTCTGCCTCACGCAGATTGTTATATCGATCAAAGCTGCCAACCATTTAATTTTAACTTCTAATTACCCCATAGCAACTAGATCATCATCATGTCATATGTTCAGATATTATTATCTGGTACTAATTTCTACTCATTGTTATTATAGCAAACTTCTACCATATTATCAAGTTTATCACTAAGTTACTTTCTTTATACATCGCATTATATCTTTTAATATGGCAATCGTCAGGAATAGAAGCTAGGGTTGAGTGCAGCCTTACGTGGGGAGCAAGCGATGCCTTAGCTTCTGTTCCTCAGACTACCAATATAGATGTTACTTTCTTAGCGTGTTGTATCTAGCTCTAAAAAAAAATGGGTAGCCTATGCCACCCCATTCGCTTTCATTTATTTATTTGTTTAATTCCCCATGAAACTTCACTTCATCCAATTCATTCTCCCATTTGGCAATAACGACTGTAGCAACACCATTGCCAACCAAGTTGGTTAACGCTCTTCCCTGAGACATAAAACGATCAATCCCGAAAATCAGCGCCAGCCCGCCTACTGGAATACCAGGTATTACTGATAAGGTAGCTGCAAGAACAATAAACCCACTGCCAGTTACCCCGGATGCCCCTTTTGATGTCAGCATTAAAATTGCCAAAATGGTTAACTGTTGTACTAAGGTTAGCTCTGTATTTGTAGCTTGCGCTACAAATATCGCTGCCATGGTCAAATAAATAGATGTACCATCCAGATTAAAAGAATATCCCGTGGGAATCACTAAACCAACAACCGATTTAGAGCACCCTAATATTTCCAATTTATTCATCATCCGTGGCAACACGCTTTCTGATGATGCTGTGCCAAACACGATGAGAAACTCTTCTTTTATATAAACAAGAAATTTAATAATGCTAAATCCTGCCCATTTCGCAATTAGTCCCATGACAATCAATACAAATAAGATACAGGTTATATAAAAACAGGCCAATAGCTTTCCCAATGGCAACAATGAAGCAATGCCATATTTTCCAATGGTAAAAGCCATGGCACCAAAGGTACCAATTGGAGCTAATTTCATAATCAGATCTACCATGCCAAATAATCCGCGAGAAACTTCTGTAATTACGCCAAATACGGCGGTTCGGTTCCCTCCCATTGCTGATAACGCCCAACCAAACATAACAGAAAAAAGTAATACCTGTAGGATGTCCCCTTTAGCAAAAGCATCTACCACCGTTGATGGAATGATATTCATGAAGAAATCTAGGGCACTTTGCGCCTTTGCTGCTGTAGTGTAAGCTGATATAGAGCTACTATCCAAACTTTTCACGTCAATGTTCATGCCCGCTCCTGGCTGGGACCAGTTTACAATCATTAGCCCCATAATCAAGGCCAATATGGAGACTACTTCAAAATAGATGAGAGCTTTTGCCCCAACCCGCCCCACCTTTTTCATATCATCCATACCAGCAATCCCTGTAACAATCGTACAAAAGATAATAGGAGCAATAATCATTTTAATTAATTTTATGAAAGCATCGCCTAGCGGTTTCATACTTTCCCCTAAAGCTGGATAAAAGTGCCCCAAGGCTACCCCCACAACAATCGCAAAAAACACTTGGAAATGTAGTGATGTATAAAATTTTTTCATTTCATTCCTTCTCCCTCTAATTTATAAAATTACACGACTCCCTGTTCTTTAAAAAAGCACTTGAATAACTATTCAAGTGCTCAAATAAAACAAACAATGATTCGAGCAAAAATTCACAAGCTCACTTATTTGTTATATATTTTTTCAGAACTAATGTCAATGTGTTTGCCCTACAAAGCCCCCAAAAATACATTATACATTCAAAACCATAATATACAAAAACAACTAGTACCCTAAAGTACTAGTTGTTTTTGTAATCTGATCCGTTATTTGTTTTGAAGATTCCTAACCATGCCAAAGCCAAGCTCTAAGGCCTGTTGGTTTAATTTTTCTGTTCCTTTAGGGACCCGCGCTAATACAGCAGCCTTTAGCGCTTCAGCGCTAACAACTTGCGTTAAACCAACCAGTGCTCCCATCGCAATAATATTGGCTGCCATAACCTTTCCTAATTCTTCTTTCGCTGCCCGTGTGATTTCCAAGGGAATAACCTTGGCAGCAATGATGGGGACTTCCCAAACCAAACTTGTGTCAACAAGCATTTGACCATGAGGCCCTACTAACCCATGATATTTATTACAAGCCTCTTGGCTCATAGCAAGCAGAATATCGGCTGTTAATACTTTGGGATAATCAATTTCTGTATTGCTAATAATAACCTCAGCTTTGCTAGCACCACCTCTGGCTTCTGGCCCATAGGATTGAGTTTGCACGGCCTCTTTTCCATCTAATATAGCAGCTTCTGCTAAAATAATACCAGCTAAAATTAACCCTTGACCACCTGTTCCGCTCAAACTGATCTGTAACATTAAGCCTCTCCTCCTTCTACCTTTAGGCGCTCAATCAATTTGACGTATTCCGCAGCATATTCTGGAGCTACAGAGCGATGTAATTCACCAATTACAAACTTATCTTGCAAGGCTTCTGGTGTCATTTTAGCCGCAGCTTTCACCATAACCGCATGATCACGTTGCCATTTTAACATTTGTGGTGCTGGTCCCATCTTATTTTTCCGTCCATAAGCGATTGGACACTGAGTAATCGCATCAACAACAGAGAAACCTTTGTTTTCGATCGCATTGGCAATTAAATCTGTCAATTGCGCGGCATGAAACGCAGTACCCCGCGCTACATAAGTAGCACCAGCAGCAATTGCTAAATTTCCAATGTCAAAAGGCCGTTCACTTACACCATAGGGTGCAGTGGTAGCTTTACTATCTTGTGGGCTAAGAGGTGAATATTGGCCACCAGTCATCCCATAAATGCTATTATTAAAAATAACCGTCGTAATATCAATATTGCGACGCGCTGAATGGATAAAATGATTACCACCAATTGCTGTGCTATCCCCATCACCAGTGATAACAATTACGTTAAGCTCGGGGTTAGCCATTTTGATCCCTGTGGCAAAAGGCAATGCCCGGCCATGGGCAGTATGAACGGTATTAAAATTCATATAGCCAGATGCCCTAGAGGAACAACCAATGCCAGAAACAATTACCGTTTTCTGTTGATCTAGTTGCAGTTTATCAATCGCCTTGAGCATGGCCGCCAACACAATACCATTACCACAACCTGGACACCAGATATGAGGCAATGCAGATTTACGTAAATATTTTTCAATATCTGCCATTATTTTGCACCCCCAGCAGCTTCTATAATTGGTGTTAAGATATCATCAGGGTGGAATAAGTGTCCATCATATCGATTGACTGGTACCACTTTTCCCTGTCCTACATAACGCTCGATTTCGCCAACGAGCTGACCATAATTCATTTCTGGTACAATGACCTTTTGGGCCTGAGCCGCCACTTTTTGTACCAAATCTTTAGGAAATGGCCAAATTGTAATCAACTTTAACATGCCAACCTTAATTCCTTGTTCCCGAGCCTGTTTTACCGCTGTCAAAGCCGCCCGCGCGGAGCCACCATAGCTAATGACCACAACTTCAGCATCTTCCAAGAAATGTTCTGTATATAGGGTAATTTCATCTTGCACACGCTCAATTTTGGTATGTAAACGGCTCAATACTTCTTTTGTTGTTGCCCCATCTAGCGCCGGCTGACCTTTATGATTATGCATGAGCCCTGTAACATGATGATAATACCCTTCACCAAAAGGCATCATAGGTGGTATCTCATCCGCATCTGGTTTGTAAGCCTCAAATTCAGCAGGGGACAAGGTGGTACGTTTACGATCTACTATTTCAATATCTTTTTGTTCTGGCAGGACAACTTTTTCCCGCATATGACCGATGACTTCATCTAATAATATAATAACTGGCATCCGAAAACGCTCAGCATAATTAACAGCATGTACCCCCACATCAAAGGCTTCACGAACCGAACCAGGAGAGAGAGCAATTACACCACGATCACCATGGGTCCCCCACCGGGCTTGCATGACATCACCTTGTGCTGGTGCCGTTGGTAGGCCAGTACTTGGTCCCGAACGTTGCACATTGACGATCACCACTGGTATTTCAGCAAGAGCTGCATAACCAATTAATTCTTGTTTTAAAGAAAATCCAGGACCACTGGTAGCGGTCATAGACTTTAGGCCAGCGAGAGATGCTCCACATACTGCCCCCATACTAGCAATTTCATCTTCCATCTGAATGAATTTCCCACCAATTTTAGGTAGTTTTTCTGCCAAAATCTCGGCAACTTCCGTGCTTGGAGTAATTGGATAACCAGCAAAAAATCGTACGCCAGCCGCTAATGCGCCTTCCGTACACGCTTCATTGCCCTGCATTAGGCGTGCTTTATTCATACTTGTCCCCCCTTAGCTTCTTTAACCACTTGAATAGCAAAATCAGGACATCGCAGTTCACACTGTCCGCAATCAATACATAGTCCTGACTGCTTTGCATATACTTTTCCTTTCTCCGATAGCGCTAACACTTCTTTTGGGCAAAATTCAATACAAATGCCGCAACCTTTACAAAATTTATCATTTATTGCTAATGTCATTGTACCCCTCCTCTATTCCTGCTAAAGTTCTACTCCACTCCTTGGGCATCTTCAAAAAAATAACTAGCCAGATTCTAATCTTTGAATCTTTGACCACTTATTTTCTTCCAGATACCACTTTAACCCCTGAGCAACCGATTCCTCTGTTCAGTAACATCACCTTGGATAAATATACTGTATTAGCATAAAATGCAATAACCCTTTTATAATAACATCTCATCTCATTTATAACAATCCCATCAACTGCCATCATTTCATAGATTAACAAAATATACCGTATACCGCAGACATTAATTACAAAACGTACCATATGTAGTAGACATTTTTCAAAAAAAGTCTACTACATATGGTACGTTTTGTAACTATATAAGTTGCACTAAGTCTTCTACATGGCAACCGTCAGGAGTGGAAGATTAGCAATATAGATGTTAATTTCTTAATGCAACCTATATAAATGTTTTATTCTCATTAATGGCTATCACTCTACTATTGCACTGCATATATTATAACAAGCAATTTGTAGAGGTGCTTTTATAACAGCCTCTAACATAATCTGTTGGGAGGGTACATTATGGAAAACAGACTTTATCATAAACCAGGTCAATATGAATACTGTGCCACTGAATATGAAAATGAATGCGAAAACGAATGCGAAATGGCCGAAACTAATCAAGAGTGTCCAACCGATCCAGACCTAATTCTACTGCGGCGAAGTGCAAAATGTAAAAGAGAAATCATTGCCTTTTATCTTGGTGCATCAACCAAGGCCAGTGGTCCATTATGCCAGCTATTTCTCGATATTGCACGAGATGAAATGATGCAATTTCGAAAATTAATGATCCTATTGGCAAAATATGATCCCGTGCAAGCCCACGCTTTTGAAGAAGTAGGAATTCATTTGCCCGTCACTGACTTCCGTAAAGGCCAGCCCCCCGCTAATTACTGTTCTCAAGATCGTCTAGAAATAATCGAACTTTTAACAAAAGCAATTGCTAAAGAACTAGAAGCCATTAATATGTACCAAGAGCACTATGAGCAAGCTTGCCATGATGACGTGAAAGCCTTGTTTTGCTGTAACGGTAATGATGATAAACTACATGTTGCAGAATTATGGAAAGCCTTAATGGTCTTTACTAAAGAAAGCAATCACATATCCTAAGTCCGTCAACATCTTGCCTGCCACCTAAGAAAGGGCAGGTTATTTTTTTTGACGGGCAGGAAAGATATACATCATCACAACCATAATGACAATGGTCAATAAAATTGCTGTAGACTGACCATTGAACATCCCCAGACCCTTGCCCGCATTGCCAAACTGTAGAAAAACAGCCACGATCACGCCTGCTGTCGCCGAAACAAAGGCCGCTGTTGTACTAGGACGCTTGGAAAATAATCCAAAGAGTAAGGGCGCTGTCAAAGACACGGACATCAGGGAATAAAAGACCGACAACGCTGTAATAATATTCGGTAAAACAATAGCAACACCAGTTCCCACGACACCAGCCCCTACGGCCACGATTCGACTACTTTTCAGAAGTTCTTCATCAGAAATATCGGGTTTCACAAAAGTTTTGTACAAATCTTTGGTACAAGAGGAAGTAATCATATATAAAACTGCATCTGCCGCACTCACTTCCGCAGAGAAAATCGCCGCCAATGCCAATGCCGATGCCCAAAACGGCATACATTCTTTCATGACAATTGGCAATGCCAGTTCTCGTTCTGTCAAATTAGGAACCACTGCCGCTGCTGCCATCCCTAAAAAGGTTGGTACGAGGGCAAAAACAAGCATCACCAAACCGCATAAGCAAGTGCCAATCATCAGCGTTTTTTTATTTTTCGCCCCATAGACCTTACCGATTAAACCAGGTGAAATAAAGAAGGATGGTGTCAGCATTAAGAAAAAGCCAATAATCGTACTCATCCCTGCTCCATCAAAGCTAAAGTAGCTGGCAGACTTAGCAGTATCCGCCATATTACTGACAATCGTAGCCTCAAGTCCACTCCACCCGCCAACAAAATTAAGAACAAATGGCACGGCAATTACAAAACCAATCAATTTGACTGTTGCTTCAATAACATTCACATAAGCTGCTGCCAGCAAGCCACCTGCACCAAAATACAAAATAACAACACCAGCACCAATTAAGATACCCATCGTTTTCGTTATCCCCGCTACCGCTGATAAAATCCAAGCTATCCCCATCAACTGCCCCGCAAAAATTGCGATGGTGCCAACTGCCATCATCAACGATATTAACCCACGAAAATTCCGATTATAGCGGTAATCTAAATAGTCTCCCAATGTATAAAAGTCATGTTCTTTTGCCAATCGCCAAAGAACTGGACCAACGGCAAAAGCTAAGATAAAAGTACCCACTGCCGAAGCCACAATCCACCATACCGCTGATATTCCGACTTTAAAACCTAGGCCGGCCACCCCTACCGTTGATCCAGCACCAATGTTAGGCGCAACCATAGTAATAAACAGCAGCGCCGTCCCAAACTTTCGACCACCAACAAAGTAATCTGCCGCCCCCACAACCCTGCGACTAATGATAAAGCCCACACCAATTAATAACATTGCATACAGTAAAATTGCCCAGGTATATCCATTCATTTAGAAAATCATCCCTTCTAACTATAGTAAATACACTAACGATACTATCTATGTTGCATAAAAGATTCTACATGGCAATCGTCAGGAATGGAAGATAGGGTCTTACGTAGGGAGCAAGCGATGCCCTATCTTCTGTTCCTAACAGACCGCCAACATAGATGTTAAATCGTTAATACATTCTCTATATGTATTAGTATATTTTTTTAAGCACCTCTTCCTTCATGCCAAAACTATGCTCTGGTCCAGGAAAAATTCCAGTATCCACTTCCGTGGCATACTGCTGCAAAGCTTCCATGATTAAGCCATTTAAATTCCCATATTGCTTTACAAACTTAGGTACAAACCGATCAAACATTCCTAGCAAGTCTTGTATCACCAGTACCTGAGCATCGCAATAAGCCCCTGCTCCAATCCCAATGACAGGAATCGAAAGTTTTTCTGTGATTAGCTTGGTTACAGGTTCGGGTACACATTCCACTACAATGGAAAAGGCCCCTGCTTCTTCTAGTTGCTGAGCATCTGCCACTATTTTAAGAGCAGCTTCTGCCTCTTTCCCTTGCACTTTAAAGCCCCCCAACTGTGCTACCGTCTGGGGTGTAAGGCCAACATGCCCCATCACGGGAATTCCTGCCTGCACAAGAGCACGCACCGTCTCCACCATGGTGCTACCCCCTTCTAGTTTCACCCCATCTGCCCCGCCTTCCTTCATGATGCGATTGGCATTGGCAATGGCGTCGCTGCTACTAACATTATAAGAACCAAAAGGCATATCCGCAATGATTAGTGTGTGGGGAGCTCCTTTCACTACGGGCTTAATATGATGTAGCATATCATCCATTGTTACCCCCACGGTACTATCGTAACCAAGGACAACCATCCCTAGAGAATCCCCCACTAAAATCACTTCAATTGGCGATTTATCAACCATTGAAGCAAAGGGATAATCATAAGCTGTCACCATCTTAAACCTTTTTCCTTGTCTTTTCATTTCCTTGAGCTGGGGAATTGTTATTTTTTTCTTCTCCACTGTTACTACCTCCTCATTTATGATGTGTTTTTCCAGTCCACGGATGTCTACCAGACCCCAGAGGAGGGCAAAATAAAAAGCCTTACGGCACTCGTCCGAAAGGCATAGTTTTCCCTGCTACCTCCCGTCTCAGTCCATTCCATAGATCTAAGCGGATAAAAAATATTGAGTCTATTACTCCACAATCAAAGTCTACTTGCTTAGGGTATGGTTCATATCCTGATACCATCCAAAGTAAGGTAAATTGATAATAACACAAACCCCATTCAATGTACAAGTTTTTTTGACAGTTTCTGCTCTTGAGGAGTAATTTTAATTACTTCATAATGAAAACTACTCCTCAAATAAAAAAAATCCCCCTCCCCATTAGCTAGCTTTTTTTATATTATATTATTTTTTGTCCACTATTAGGAGGGTTTTGTATTTTTAGGGAGAATACTATGTATTGTTACCAGTGTTAACTAGGCTTGAGGAGGTAAGGAATGGCTTTAATTGTAAAAAAATTTGGTGGCAGTTCAGTAGCTACACCAGAAAAAATCATGGCTGTCGCCGAGCGTGTATTGCGCGAAAAAGGACCGGAAGATAAAATCGTAGTCGTAGTGTCAGCGATGGGAGATACAACTGATGATTTGATCACCTTAGCAAATACTTTAGTTGGAAAACCTTATCAGTATGCCCGTGAAATGGACATGTTATTATCAACAGGTGAACAAGTAACCATTGCCTTATTAGCAATGACTTTCAATAAACTTGGGCATCCAGCCATATCACTGACTGGCGCACAAGCAGGTATTACCACCAACAGCGTCTATACCAAAGGCAAAATTACTAATCTGCACCCCGAGCGTGTATTAAAAGAACTGGCAAAGGGAAACATTGTAGTAGTCGCTGGTTTTCAAGGTATCAATGCCGAAGGTGATATTCTCACTCTAGGGCGGGGTGGCTCTGATACATCTGGTGTGGCGTTGGCTGGTGCATTAAGGGCAGATGCCTGCGAAATTTTTACAGATGTTGACGGTGTATATTCTGCTGACCCACGGGTCGTAAAAGATGCACGCCGCATGAAAGAAATTACATATAACGAAATGTTAGAAATGGCACGCCTTGGTGCTGGTGTAATGCAACCCCGTTCTGTAGAAATGGGCAAAAATTATAGCGTACCCATTCATGTGCGCTCAACATTCACTCAAGAGCCGGGTACATTTATTAGGGAGGTATATACATTGGAAGAAAAAGAATTTATCGTCAGGGGAGTTACCCATGACACGAATGTCGCTAAAATTGCCATGGTGGGTGTACCTGACTGCCCTGGTATTGCCTATAAAATTTTCTCAGCATTAGCAACAGCCAATATTGATGTGGACATGATTGTACAAAGTATCCGTAATACGGATAAAAATATTATTGATATGGTCTTTACCGTTACCCAAGCAGATTTACCGCAAGCAAAGACGATTGTAGAAAAAATTGGTACAGAAATAAATGTCTTTGGCATCATCGTAGATTATAACGTAGCCAAGGTATCGGTGGTTGGCGCAGGAATGCTTGGTAATCCCGGTATTGCTGCTGATACTTTTGGTGCTTTATCTGATGCCGATATCAATATTGAAGTAATTAGCACCTCTGAAATCAGCATTTCTTGCCTCATTCAAGCCGATCGAGTACAAGAAGCCGTGAATGCCATTCATACCCGCTTTTTTCCGCCTGCAGGTTAACAGCTACATCATCCAGCGCGGATTATCAAAAATAATACACCCTGTATAGTAAGAAAACCTCTATTTTGCATGAACTAGCAAAATAGAGGTTTTGGTTTATTTAATTCATCATTTCCAAGAAGGCCTGCACTCTAGTTTTGATTTGCTCACTATCCCCTTGGGAATAATCGGTCTCAATATGTAAAAATTGCGTATTATTATGCTTTTGTAAATAATCCTTTAAGATACGGCTTTCTACATTATAAGTGTGGCACCCTTGCCATACAATATCAACAATCCCATCGGCTTGATAGTCTTCCACCAACTGTCCTAGGTATTCCATCCGTCTAGGGTTAGGACTCATGCAAGAACATGGCGTATTTAAATACTTTTCAGCAATGGCTTCCATCGGCGGCTTGGTTTCATCAACCAGAGTCACGAACTGCTTCATACCTGCACAGTTTTCAATGTACACAACTGCTGCGCCACATTCTTCAATGATCCGAATCACTTTCTCCGCCCCTACGCCAGTTGGCACACCTGTCACAATGACACGTTTTGCTCCTTTGGGAAAAGCGCCGGTACCACTGGCAACTGTTTCTTTAACGTCGCTAATCATTTCTTTCATTTGTTCAGCAAACTGGACACGATCAAAAACAAAATTTCTGCCCCACATCAATTTTAATAAATCTTGTCCAGATACAGGTACTGGATCAGCTTTCATCAGCCCTGCCAACTCTTGCATGAGTAAGCGTTCTTCATTCAGAACACGAATGGCTTGTACAAGACCTTCATCCGTAATTTTGGCATCTAAGGTTGTTTCCAGCACAGTTTTTAGCTTTTCAACTTCTGATAGCCAATAACCCTTATCGTTCTCATCAAGATAGCTATGTGGCAATTTCATCACATGCACCGGTTTAAAATCAGCCATCAATTCAAACATTTTTTTCTTGCCATCACAAGTAGTTTCCCCAACAATTAAATCCGAATATAAAAAGTATGGGCATTTATCGGTTACAGCAAAACCATAGGATGATTTGATCAACGGACAAAAATTTCGCGGTAAACTTTTTTCACCATCGGCAATTGGCTCCTCTTTGGTTGCACATAAGGAAAAACCCAAAGCATCCGCTGCTAAAATTAATTCTTGTGGAGCAAAAACACAATAAAACCCTACCACTTTCTTTCCGGCTTCTTTAGCCTGTTTAAGTAATGTTACTGGATCTGCCATTGATTAATCTCCTCCATTTTGATGCCTTACTTCATCCCAAGCATATAGTGCCGCTCCAATGGAACCAGCAAAAACTGCTTGCCCCGGAACAATGACTGGCATTTTAAATTTATTTTCCAACTCTCTACATAATGTGGTATTTTGCGATACTCCACCTGTAAAAATAATCGGCGATTCCAAGCCAACCTTCGCTGCCATCGTTGCAAGACGGCTGGCGATGGACTGGTATATTCCTGCCATAATAGCCTGCCGTGAATACCCTTGATTTAGCAGGCCAATGACCTCTGACTCAGCAAAAACCGTGCACATAGAACTAATGGTACAAACTGTTTCCCCTGGTGATAACGCCAGTTGCGCAACGCTCGCTACATCTAGGCCCAGCGCATTGGCTATAACCTGTATAAAGCGCCCTGTACCTGCAGCGCATTTATCATTCATAATAAAATCAGAAACCTTGCCATTCTCTAACACTCGAATGGCTTTGGCATCCTGACCGCCAACATCAATTACCGTCCGTACCCCTGGATACAGAAAATTCGCACCTTTTCCATGACAAGTAATTTCCGTCATGCTTTTTGTGACAAAAGGTAGATTCACGCGTCCATACCCCGTCCCAATCATATACGCTAGCTCTAGAACAGAAGTTTCCCAGCTCTCTACCCCTTGTTGTAATAAGGTAGTTGCTCCTGCCTGTGGATTCCATCCAGCCAGTCCTAACCAACTTTCCATTCGTGTACCATCATACAACGTCACCTTAATCGTTGTTGAACCAGCATCAATACCTGCCACTATCATGTTTTTTACTCCCATTATCGTTCACCATCGTTAAAATAAATTTTCTAACACATTGTGCTGGTTTTTCCTTTTATTTTATATGCCAGTGCATTTTATCCACAATGCTATATATTCTAGCCCATTAATCTTATTCCTGCAAAGTAGCTTGTTAAATGCCCCAAAATATACCGATTTTACGTTGGTTTCATAAATAAAGAGGACGTTAAATAATCATCTTATTTAACGTCCCCTCACCGCACTCCCGGCTACCTAACCATTATTTTTTTTATGCATTATTTTTTCATTTTTGTCACAGGTACAAAGCCATTTTTCTCAACGTAATTTTCTTGGAAATCTTTACTCATTACATAATCGAGGAAGGCTTTCACTGCACCAGTTGCTTCACCTTTGGTGAACATATGCTCATGGGCATATATAGGATATTTACCACTTGTTACAGCATCCATTGAATATTGTACTCCATTATAAGCAAGAGCTTTTACAGTACTATCAACATATGCAGCATCAACATAGCCAATTGAACCAGGTGTACTCGCAATGGCTGAACGAACTGCGCCGTTAGAATCTTGAATAACAGCATTATCCGTAAATGAGCCACCTTGTAGTACCAGTTCAGCAATTGTCGCACGTGAACCAGATGATTTAGCACGGTGAATTAAGGTTATTTTTTCATCCTTGCCACCAACTTCTTTCCAGTTGTTAACTGTGCCAGTCATAATGTCCTTATATTGCTGCCCTGTTAAATTGTCAACACCTACGTCCGAATTTGCAATGAATACAAACGGAGCAACTGCTACTTGATGATCAACAAGACCTTTGTCTTTATATTCATCAGTAGCTGCAACATCTGAGTTACCGATATTTACCGAACCAGCTGCCACTTGATTCAAACCAGTAAAGGATCCACCCCCTGCAACATTGACCGTAGCTTTCTCATATTTTTTTTGAAATTCTTCCTGAGCTGGTTTCAATAGGGGCAGTAGCGCCGTGGAACCTGATGCTGTCACGGTTCCTTGAATATCAGTCCCATTAGCTTCGTCTTTTTTACCACCACAACCAGATATCAAACCAACACCAACTACCAGTGCCATGACTGCCGCCAAAACCTTTATCCTGTAAAACAACTTCATCTCAAGACCCCCTGTATTTTTTTACTATATTTCTATTGTAAAATAATGCTTGCATTTATTTGTTAAGCGTTGATTATGTTTCTGTTAATTTTGTAGCAGATTTGCTTATTTTATTGTATGCTCTTCCTATAGGGTTTTTAAGGAGGTCATTATGTTGAAATGGGGTATCCGCTCTAGACTTATTGCAACCTACCTTGTGTTGATTTTGATCACTATGTCATTGTTAAGTAGCTATCTTTTATGGTTTTTTTACCGGCATAATATAGAAATATTGACGAATAGTTTACTTACCCATGCTCAGGTTACCGAACGTTTTTTAGAAGATTATATGAAAAATCCAACTAAAAAAGCTAGCATTGATCAGCATCTGAAAGAGTTGGCTACCGAAAACGACTTGCGCACAACTGTCATTGATCGCAATGGCACGGTCATTGCTGATTCCTGGGAACCACCAGCACTTATGGAAAACCACCTTACCCGCCCCGAAGTTGCATCCTCTCTCAGTGATGGCATAGGTAAATCCATCCGCTATAGCACTACAATCAAACAAAATATGCTCTATGTAGCCATTCCAATTCAGCGAGAACATGAAGTATTAGGGATTGTCCGAATCGCCAGTACCTTGGCAGCAGTAGATGCTGGATTTAATAGCATTAAATCCACCCTGCTTACTACTATTTTTTTGACCGCCCTATTAGCAATTGCTTTCAGTATTCGTTTAGCCCAAAAATATACGGAACCCTTACAGGAAATAACGACAGCCGCCCGTGAAATCGGTGATGGCAATCTAGCCCGCCGCTTACACATCCGTACTGGAGATGAACTACAACTCCTAGCCCATACACTAAATAACCTAGCTTCTAATCTGGATGATAAAATCAATGAATCCATTGCAGAAACACAAAAATTAACCTTAATACTGGAGCATATGGATAATGCCGTCATCTTGCTTGACCGTTATGGCAGAATGAAAACTGCTAACAAAATGGCCCGTGAACTCTTCGATATAAAAGATTCCATGCTCAATCAACATAACATTCATATCCTCGGTAATAGCCAGTTAGACCGTGCTCTACAGCAAACCATTCTGGACGGGAAAAATAATCTAATTCAACTTAAAACCAATATTCATGGTAGCAAGCGAGTATTTCAGGTATTCTTAGCCCCTATCACCGCCACAGAAAAAGATATTACTGGTACGTTAAGCGTATTTCATGATATTACTACCCTGCAGGATCTTCATGAACGGCAGGCCGACTTTGTCGCTAATGCCTCTCATGAATTAGCCACGCCCCTTACAGCTATTAAAGGTTTTACCGAAACCTTGTTAGATGGCGCCATGGAAGACCCTCAGCTTAGTATTAAATTTTTAAACATTATTTATACGGAAGCCGAGCGCATGCAACGGTTAATTAATGAACTATTACAATTGGCTAAACTCAGTTCCCAAGAATATGCGCAACAAATTAAGTTAGAACCAACTAACCTAACTCCCCTCCTCTCTAAAGTAAAACAATATCTTGCTGCCAGTGCCGACGAAAAAAACATTACGGTTCACATTGATGCTGCTACTGAGCCAATCGTCATTATGGCTAACTCCGATTGGCTGAAACAAATTCTCATCAATTTACTAGATAATGGCATCAAATATACACTTCCCGCCGGCATCGTTAGTTTGAAATGCTATCAAGAAAACAAAGAAGCAATACTAATTGTAGAAGATTCAGGTATTGGTATTCCGGCCGCCGACCTCCCCCTAATTTTTGACCGCTTCTATCGCGTCGACAAAGCACGTACGCGTAGTGCGGGCGGAACAGGCTTGGGACTGACCATTGTAAAATTCATTATTGAAATCCACGGAGGACAAATCCATGTACAGAGCACCATTCATAAAGGAACAACCTTTACAATTAAACTGCCATTAGCCTAATTTTAAGTAAAAAAACCAACATTTTTCTACTTTTTTAAATATTTTTATATAGCAAATTTGCGTTAAAAGGGTATATAATGAAGTTAAAAATAAAGAGGAAGGCTGGGATATTTTATGTCGATTTGGCAAGTTCAACTAGATAGTAGAGATGTTAGTCAATATCGTAAAAAATTGAACAATCAAGGCTTTATTTCAGCAAACTACTATTCTTCTAATGGCTTTGACCTAAAAAAAATGCGTCAAATGGCCATTGATGGCAAAATTGATGCCATACGTTGTATTATTGGAAAGGCGACACGCTGGTACTACTCTGAGAACCAAGCAGAAACAGCTCGTCTTAGAGGTGAACTCTATTAACATCACAATTCCATTAAAAATAAGGGTTCAGGCGTCCCTTGCCAATTTTAATCAATTGCAAGAGAAGCCTGAACCCTTATTTTTCTTTTTTAGTGTGGTGTATCTAGTTATTCTTTTGCTGGTGCCTTACATAAAAAATCCCGTAGTTCTGACACCGTACTTAGTATATAGTTAGCTTTTACACTCTGTAGTTCATCATAACCACCATAACCATAAGTAACACCAATTGCCGCAATTCCATTTTCTTGAGCCCCAACTACATCATACTTTCGATCGCCTACCATAATAATTTTGCTAGCATCATACCCTGCTATTTTTGACAGTACAAACTTAATAACCTGACTTTTTTCTGCTCTTGTACCATCAAGCTCACTACCAATTACCTCTTTAAAAAAGTGTGATAGACCAAAATGCTCCAATATTTTTATAGAAAAAACGGTGGGTTTGGAAGTAGCAACAAACAATGTTTTGCCTTGACGTCGTAAATCTTCTAATAATTCTTTTATTCCGTCATAAGCTAGATTCTCATACAACCCAACTTTAGAAAAACGTTCGCGATAATATGCGATCGCTTGTTTTGCCTCGTCATCATTCATGCCGTAAAATTCTTTAAAAGAAACCGTTAGTGGCGGACCGATAAAAGGCGTTAATTTAGCTATGTCATCTTCAACAATCCCCATTTTCTCGAGAGCATATTGCACCGACTTCGTGATACCAATCATCGGGTCGGTTAAAGTGCCATCCAGATCAAATAAAATGATGTCATACATAATTAACTTGTCCATTAGAAAAAGAGGCTATGCGTACCAAGGATTCCACGCGGTAACCAGCATTCTTTAATTTTTCTGCTCCTGGCTGAAATGATTTTTCAATAACAATACCAATTCCCACCACATTAGCGCCTGCCTGTTCAACAATATTTGCTAAGCCAAGGGCTGCTTCGCCATTAGCTAAAAAATCATCAATAATCATGATATTTTCACCAACTGTTAACAATTCCTTAGAAACAGTCACATAATTACTCTCTTTTTTTGTAAAAGAATATACGGTTGTACTATATACATCAGCATTACCAACAGCCGATTTTTTCTTTCGCGCAAAAACGACTGGTACGCCTAGTGCTAAGCCTACCATGATTGCAACCGCAATCCCCGACGACTCAATCGTTACTATTTTTGTTACCTTATTTTCTTTAAATCGCAAGGCAAACTCTTCCCCTAATTGCATCATCAACTTTGGGTCAAGTTGGTGATTTAAAAAAGAATCTACTTTTAGCAAGGAATCTTGTATAACTACACCCTCCGCCTGAATCCTATCTTTTAATAATTGCATAACTTACCTCCACACTTATGATTATAGGAATTATATCATAATTAGGCCCAGATGTTAAACCCATCTTCAGCGCGCAATATCATCTACCTCAAGTGCTTGATTTGAAACTAAATGAATTACAATACGGTATGGTAAATTTACAACTTGTTGCGGTGGTTTGCTAATCCAACCAGTTTGTACACCGATCTGCCGTGGAGAATCATCTTGCCTAATTCTGATTCGTCCATCCCGTACTTCAATCACAGCATATTCCTGTTCGCCACCAATGCGAAATTCTTCATTATAACCCTTCCGTAGCGTTATGCTCTTAACGAGTTTACTATCTACACGAATTTCAGCAATAGTGTTAGCCTGAGGAGGAAAGAGGAGGATACTACCGATAATGCCGGTAATGGATAATACGAAAAGTACGCCAATTAGCCATTTATCTAATACTGTAAGTCTAATATTTCTCATCATCCAGCTCCAAAATGAAGATTATTTCCTTCTAGATTCTACCCGTTTTTTTTAAGATATGCAAACCATATTCCGATTGCTAACTGTTGATTCACATCCAAATCCCCAAGATGTTACTTTCTTAAACTATACTTTCTAATATTTACTTAGTTTTTTTCCTGCTTTTTAAGAGATACTATTAATATTAACCTCATAAAGGAGGAATTTTAATTATGCCTCATCGCCATCCTCATAAACCGGCCCATCATGTTAAACCAAACTATAAGCGTCTCGCTCTCATCGCCGCCGCAGCCGCTGTACTATCAGCAACACCACTGTCTGGAATGGCTGGCGCCATGGCTCAGAGCACAGATGCTGCTGGTCACATGCACACTACTACTTCACAGCAAGCTCAAAAGATCGATGACAGCCAAGTCGCGACTTCGAGACAGATTTCCCTACAGTCCAATACCAATAAACCACACACAGTAGCTACGCAGCATAAACAACAGCATAAAACCACACAAGTAAATAAGCACACCAATCAGTCACTACATGCGCATCACAAGCTCGCTCAGACTCATGCTACTACCACAAAACAAATAGCAAAATCACATGTTCCCGCGTCTAACAATGCTCCAAATCACTATCAGCAAGTATTGAACATTTCTGCCACTGCTTATGCCCCAGGTGCTCATGACAATGACCAATGGGGCGACAAGACCTTTACTGGCACGCAAGTTCGCCCAGGAATCATTGCCGTAGATCCTCACGTAATTCCCCTCGGTTCCCGCGTATATATTGAATACCCTGACGGTCATGGCGAATATGTAACAGCAGAAGATACAGGGGGCGCTATCAAAGGCAATCGTATTGATATTGCTAAGCAAACCGTTCATGAAGCAGAAAATTTCGGAATCCAAAATGTAAGGCTCTATGTTGTAGAAAGCCCTCACAATGCCTAAAAATAATAACATGAATCCAGCTCAAATTAACAGCTATATTATACTTTCTGTTATAGCAAAAGGGTACCTCTGCAGGTACCCTCATATTATTATTTATGCCATTTGACACTTTTTATTTGCGAGCTATAAATTTAAACTTCATCCACGGTTCCAAATATTCTAGTAAGAATACTTCTTCCTGTGCTACTTTACCAACTATATTAGTTTTGCCGCTATTTTTCATTGGCAATAATGCCACTTGTAATTCCCCTGCATATCGAGCATAGAGAGAGGATTCAATTAAAATATCCCCCTTCTCAATATCAGGAGTGTTAAATGGTGGAAAAGCGTAACCTTTGTATTTTACTCTAGATTGTGTTGACCGCACTACATAATCAGATGCATCACCGCGATTAAAGTGCAACTCCTCAAGCACAATCTTTTTTTCTAATTCAGGAATGTCACTCGCAAGATCAACCGTAAATTCCAGCATGTATTTTTCCATTTCACTCAAAGCCTTAAGCTCAGCTTCTGAAGCAAAGGCATTTGCAATAATAACATCATCAATTAAACCTGTCGCAAATAAATGCTTAGCTTGTACCACAATTGGCAACTCGCGGTGCATTTCCAAGGTACACAACCCTTCGGTCACTGGCCACGGTCCAAAAGTTGCCGCTGTTGAATTCACAAAGGCTGCCGTTCGAATTCCTAAGTCTTTAAACTGCTTACTACATTTCATAAAATGCTTATAACCAAGCCCAGTGTACACATGAGGATAAAAGTTATGACAGCCTAATATATTTTCCACATTGGGCTGATAAGACAAAATATTATCCACATATTTTGTACCATTGCTGGCATTCAGTTCAATTTTTAAATTGTAAGGATTAAAAGTCATTACTGATTCTTCAAAACCACTAAACCCTAAATCCAAACGAATGCCATATAACCCGATTTCCTTGAAAAAGCCTAAGTTATCAAAAGAAATGTTAAACTTTTTAAAGATAGCAGGTTCTACATCAGCAATGACTTCCATGCCATGCCGATTGGCGCAAGCCGTTACTGCCTTAAACTCTGTAATGGCTTGGTCAATTCCCTGATCATCAACCGAAATTAAACACGTAAATATTCTTTTAAACCCGTATTTTGCCGCAAGCTCAATATATGCCAAACACTCGGCCAGACTTGTATGGTTTGGATATAATGATATACCTAGTCCTCTCATTACATATACCCCCTATTTTTAATAAAACAATACTCTAATAGGAAATATTACTTCCTATTAGAGTATGCGCATCAATACTTACAACCTTGAATAGAGATCAATCATTTCATTGGCAAGATCTTTAACGGTTATGGCTGTCATTAAGTGATCTTGCGCATGAATCAACAGCAAGGTAATTTCCGTTTTCTGTCCGCCTGCTTCCGCATGAATCAATTTTGTTTGTTCTTGATGAGCACAGCCTAATTTTTCTCTGGACTGTTCCATCAATTCTTGGGCTTTATCAAATTCTCCAATTTTAGCGCATTGTATGGCTTCCATCGCAAAGCTTCTGGCGTCTCCACTCTGTATTATGATGTTTAGTATTATTTGTTCCATGATAGAATTTAAACTCCTTCACTTTTAGCATTAGCGACTCTAGATTTGTTAGCCGTTGTTTTAGAAGCCGCAATTTCCAATTTATTTTCATGTTTTTCGCCAAGAATGATAAATGGAATGTAGAGTACTACCCCAATTGCTAAGTTAACCAATGACAATAATGAACCCATTACTGAGCCAGTTACCAAGAAACCACCAATCACAGGAGGAGTCGTCCAAGGCATCATAGCAATTGTTCTAGGCACCATCCCTGATGAGATAGCAATGTAAGTAATAATGGTTAATATAATTGGTGTTAATACGAAAGGAATCAAGTAAATTGGATTTAATACAATTGGCATACCAAACATCATAGGCTCATTAATATTAAATATCCCAGGAGCTGCTGATAATTTAGCAATATTTTGATTGTTTTTTCTTTTGCTAGCGATAAACAAGGCAATAATTAAGCTGATGGTCGTACCAGCACCACCCATCCAAACAAAAGCATCAAAGAAGGGCAACGTTACAATATGAGGAATTGGTAATCCAGCTTGAAAAGCTGCAATATTATCATTAATAGCGGGTAAATATACAGCATTCAATATTGGTCCCAAGATGTTAGTACCATGTAAACCAAAGAACCATAAGATGTGTACTAAGAAGGCAACCACAATCGCAGAACCCATCTGATCAGCCAATCCTGAAATAGGAGCTTGGATAGCCTTAAAGATTGCTTCGTGAATATTTAGTATCCCTAACGCATCAGTCAAGCATTTTAGCAAACAAAAAGCTGTTAATACGACGATGGATGGTATTAAAGCGGCAAAAGATTTCGCTACTGCTGGTGGCACACCATCTGGCATATTTATAATTAATTTAGAATTTCCCATGAGTTTACAAAATAGTTCGGTAGAAACAAGAGCGACAAACATGGATACAAATAGTCCTTGTGCTCCAAGAAAAGCGAATGGAACAGCCCAATCTTTGGCGGAACCACTATAGAGCATAAACAAACAACCAAAGGCAACTAAAGCAGCTGCTAATCCATCTTTTTCATAGGATTTTGCCAAGCTGAAACTCATACTAAATACCGAAATCAACGACATAATGGCAAAGGTTCCAGTCCACAAGTTGGCACCAACATTTTTCCAAAATTTACCGAAAATACTAACCATTGCATCTTGGTATGCAGGAATCGGGAAGCTATTAATTAAAACCCCTAAGGCACCAACCATAATCAAAGGCATAATAGCAACAAAACCATCACGAATGGCAACCAAGTGCCGCTGTGATCCAAACTTCCCGGCAATTGGGACAAAATGTTTATCTAAAAACTCAATCACTGATCCCATAATTTTATACCGCCTTTATTATTTTACTTTTTTACCCTTACTATACAACCACGCTTTCCTAACCAATCAATTCAATGGCACGCTTCAGTACATTTTCGCCATTCATGGTTCCATAATCAATACTATTGATTACTTCCACTGGAATTCCCTTCGGCTCCAAAGAAGCTTTTACTTTGCTCAGTAAAAACCGTACTTGAGGCCCTAACAAAACAACGTCAGTCTTGTCGCTATACTTATTAAGTTCGATTTCCGCAACTGCAGTAATATCCGCTTTAACACCTTGTTTGATAGCCGCCAAATTCATCTTGGTAACTAGTAAGCTTGTTGACATACCAGCTGAACAAACCAATAGAATCCTTTTCACACTAACTACCTCCTTCCTTACTCACTATATATTGAGAACTAAATCATTGGGGTGCAAATATCGCCCGCCTATCTACCTTCAATTTTTTAGTTCATCTATATAGTTTAATTATTTATACTTGTATTTATTTACACTTATTATTAGTTGCAAGTTGCATGCCAATATTATATGTAGTGGCAGGAAAAATATTCATTTCATAAATCTCTAGGTTTTTCCTGCCCCCACACCCTGAAAACCGAATTAGGAGTAATGCTAATAAAAAAAACAGTGTGCAGTTTTACTACACACTGTTTTTTCCTACAGTGCAACTTTCTTACACACTTACACCATTTTCAATCACCATGCGTACAATATAGGCTAATTCATCCTCTAAAATCTTAATTTGATAGTTTTTCTCCAAGGACTGCACGGATTGGCCAATCAATATAAATTCACGGCCATGGGCACTACGATACTGTTCTAAATCCTCAAAGATAACGTGCCGCTCGCCACTCTTCAACGCATCAATCATAAAGCCAATATGTAATATAATTCCAATTTTCACCTCTTGATCGACCATAATATTGAGACCTTGCTCAATATCTCGTATGACTTGCCTAATCTCTTCGACAAGTTGTTCCCCATCGATGGCTTTAACATAATCAATCAGAGAATTTTTGATTTTCAAATAATCCTGTTCCCAGCAAATTAATTCTTCAATTTTCTTCATACCATCCCCGGATAAAACCTCCATTGCTGAAAAGGAAGGGATATTTTCAATAAAAATATTAATGGTACCAACAATTGCGATGATTTGATACTCTTGATTTAACATCTGTACTTTACCCAAAAAATCATTATGATCTAAAATGCTAAGAGACATAATATTGACTACTGACGTATTACCTAAATAGTTTTCAATAATTTTTTTGAGTTGCTCAGCGGCACCTTCACCAGTAAAGCACGCCGTAATAATTAATAATTTAGTGTTATTCTTTTTATCCCGCTTGGCTTGAATTCGATACCGACTCACTTCTTGACAAGATTGATAAATCTGATTAAGATCTCTACCCGCCATTGCTTTTCTGCAGGCCTCAATTACGATAGGAGTACTAACCATGTCAATACTCCGCACTTTAATTCCAATCTCTTCTAACAACATATCGGCAAAATTATTTAAAGATCCCATATCCACTAACAAAATAATTCCTTTACCAGCATCTAGCTCTAGTACTTTTTCCTTAGCCACCTCATACATTTTTTCAACTCGCATATTGAGAGGCATGTCCAGCCCCTGAGCATATTCTTCGCCAATTAAGCTATTCGCTACTTGACACATGCTACTGGCAGTAGCATGTCCATGCATAATGACTAGAACACCTACTTTACCAATCTCTTCTGCCTTGATTTCATAAGAATTAGACGCAAGAAACATGGTAATATAACCAATTTCATCTAGCGGCATTTTAATATCCATTTGCATCTCTATCATTTTAGTTATTTCCATGGCAACCAAAAATTCTTCCGTGTACTGCTGCCGAATGGTTTCCAAATTAGGATGATAAATTTTATTACCATGACGAATTCGTTCAATGCTTTTACTTAAATGTAGGGCGAGACCATAATAAACTTTTTCTTCAAATTCTTTATACAATCGCTCTTGGGCGAAAACTAAAATCTTTTCTACTAAATTGACAACTTCAATGTCTACCACCTTCGCAATCTCTTCCTTACGGAATTTTCCTGGTAGATCACTAAGATATTTCTTAAAATAACTATCAATATCAATATTAATAATCTCATTGATTTCTTTTTCCGTTAAACCTTGCGCTTTTAATTTTTCTAAATTTGCTTCAATACGATCATAAAAATACTCACCTTTTTTATAATCTTCCATTTCATCAGCAATATTCGATGCGCGCCAGTCATCCGTACAAGAAAACACTAAAATATCTTCCTTTTTTTTAAATAACTGATTCAGTTCTCCCCGATGTTCTTGCATTTTCATCAAACCATATTTAACACGTTGGTGTAATTCTGCTTGTTCGATTAAAATATAGTCACGGCTTTTGGCCTTAAAGTTTAAAAATGCTTTGGCACAAGATAACTGAATATCACTTTTTAACTGCCCCGTATTATTGGGGCAATCATATAATAAAAAAGAGATCAATGCGCTTTTGTTAATGTAAACATCTTTTTTTAATCGTTTGGCTTCACAGCGAATAAAGGCTTCGACTAAATAATAACGTTCTTTTAGACTCAGTTCACGCAATGAAGGTAAATTTACCGTCATGGGAATTCGTCTCGTAAAGGTTTTTAATAAATGAGAATTAGGCTCTTCTGTCGTTGCGGCAATGATTTGTACGGAAGCATGTACTATTTTATCGGTCTCTCCTAAAGGACGAAAAAATCCTTTATCAATAAAGGTAAATAACATTTCTTGTCCTTGCGGAGATAAGCGATGTATTTCATCAAAAAAGAACATGCCTTTATCGGCTTTTTTTAGTAATCCATCCCGATCACTATCAGCACCACTATACGCACCTTTTTTTACACCAAAAATCTGCGCCATCACCAGCTGTGGATTATCAGCATAATCTGCACAGTTAAAACGAATAAACGGTGCATTTTCAGGTATCACATGGGATTCCTTAGCAAACTGATACATCAGTTCCGCAAACATGGACTTACCAACACCAGTCTCACCTAAAATCAAAGTATGTAATCCCCGCGGTGGATACAAAATTGCTGCTTTCGCTTGTTGAATCGGCACCTGCAAACTTAGCTTTGCCCCAATCATAATATCCAAACTATTAGCAGTAACTGCTTTGTGTTCTTGTTTAATGGCGCGATATAATACCGGTCTACCATTAATTTTCTCAATCAAATTATCGTTACACAGTTGATTTAAATAGCGACTGATATTAGCGCGATCCAACTTCATATACTCACTTAACCCAATTGCTGATACTCCTTTTTCAGAGTCTTCTAATTTTATTAGCGTTTCATATATTTCATTGATTTTTCCCACATATTGCCTTCCTTTCCCTGTGAATTTTTCCCACAACCAACTGCAATGTGCATGATCATTGCAACTTAGATCATCAATTTATATTCATAATACAGTAAAGAAATCTTTCTACTGATTCAAGGATGGAACCTACTTCTTAAATCATATTTTTATAGAAATTTTTCTTGAATCTATTATAGATACAACACATATCATAAACTCTTCTCACTTCCTTTGTTAAAGAATTTTTTTCCACATTTAATTCATTCTGTACTTTTATGTTAATTCCTTCCTATCTTATTTTTTTTTACAATTACTATCACATCGATACTTCTATGACCACTTTAGAAACTTACAATCACATGCATCCATGACAAGATTGATATTTATAATAGTTAATTCAATATCTATACAGGATGCAATCTTTTTATTGCTATATATATATATATAAGTTAGTGCGATATATAGCCAAAAAGGGCACCTTCCTGATGGAAAAGTGTCCTCTTCAGTTAAAAAAATCTTTGTTGAAATTCTAGAAACTATAAGTTATATCAGTACCGAATTTCTTAGCTTTGGTCTCAACATTTGTCGTGATATTATTAACATTATAACTACCATACCAGAAAGAAAGATCAAAGTGTTTGTCAAGTTGTGTATCGGTGATTAAGCGCCAGCCTTTGAGATCTGATGCGCCACAATACATATCCCCCCACCATGCCATATGGTCGCCATTTTCAATTGGTGAACGGAGCAGAGCGTCTTGACGCCAGTATTGGGCAAATACATCGGTGATGCCGATTCGTTTAGAAATTTGTAATTTTTCCAATACATTGTGGTCGCTTTCTCGGTTGTTTTTAGCATAGCCAGCCTGCAGGCCAATGCCGTTTGGCAAGGCGTAGTTCAGCAAACCACCCACGATATTACCGCCATCTTCTAAATTAGGAGCGTAAGAATTAACATCATAATTACCAACGATCCATTTTGCAGCAAGATTCAAATTACCCATTTGTGTTGACAGCGACGCGGTGTTTATTACTGAATTTACATCATAGCCATTAACAGGGTCATAGGGACCAGTGGAAAGATCATAACGACCTGTTGCGTAAAATAAGTTCGTCTTATCACCTAGTTTAGTGTTCATGGTAACACCACGGAGGAAGTCATCGCAAATAAATCCATCCCAAACTACAACTTTACCAACCGTAAAATTAGTATTTGCATTGGCTTGATAACCAACCCATGCTTGACGAGTTGTCACTGCCCCACGCATATTTGTGCGATTATCAACACCTGTGGCATTGAATGCGGGGTTATAATTCGCAGGGGTCCAATCACCACCCCAACGTTGTGAATCTGCACCAGTATAGGTTCTGATTTGATACATAGCGTGAACTTTATCGCTTACTTGCTCTTCAACACCTAAACGATATTCCCAGTCATACTCGCGGAGCTGAAGACCCCGTGTATTACCAGTAGTATCTTCTGATTGAATCCAGTTGGTAATTTTTAAATCCTTTACCCCATCAACGCTCTTTTCTACATTATCTACGCGTACACCAAGGTTTTGCAGTTCATCCTTATATTCAGCAGCTAATTTATCAATAGCAGCTTTTTGCGTGGCATTGGCTTTGTCTGATCTATACATGGCTTTTGCTACGATTTGCGCCATTTCATAACGAGTAATGGTTTTATCACCATCAAAAGTACCATTGCCATAGCCGTCAACAATACCAGCTTGGGCTAAACTTTGGACTGCGCCATAGGACCAATGTTTTAAGGGAACATCAGCAAAGGGATTACTAGCGGCAAATACACTACCCGTACTTAATACACAAGCTGCTGCCACACTGGCGATTAACTTTTTGTTCATAATAATTCGCTCCTTAGGTTTTATTTTTATATTGAGTACACCTAAGAGGATTTTTATTTAAGTATCCATGTTCCCTCAAATATCCATCCTCAATTGAGCACTCATTGCTATCATATCTATGGGAAATTCCCCCTTCCCCCTCCTTCTGCTTTATTTCTCCTACTTCAATGTTACCGCCAACCCAGTTAAGAATTTTTGTATCATTTTACTTTTATACTTATTTACAGTTATATTATTATGCAATAAGCATGCCAACCTATTAGCTAGCTATCACTATAAATATAATTGCCACCAGGCCTTGTTCTTCGCATAAAGAAGCAAAATTACCAGAGATATTAAGCGTGTATTTGGCTTACACACTGCTTGTCACCATATAATGAAGCGTGTAATCCAAATACACACACTACCAAACTCTTACTTTCCCCTCTGGAATACCAGAAATAGTACTTCAGTTGCTAATGAGGTCATGCTCATATATACTTGCTGATATAGTAAAAGAAGATGACTTCTGTTCTATACAGAAATCATCTTCTTCATGTGGCACAATCTTTATTATTACTTCTTTTTCACATAGGCTAAACACTCTTGCCCTGAAGCTTGCCTAACTACGTTAGCAGGTGATCTTGCACTTTTAATCCCCATGGCTTTACACCCATAGGGGAAATTTTGATCCCAAGTAGTATATAAATATATGCACGTTATGCATAAAGGTTTTGGCAACTTCACACAACCACCTCAGAAAATAAGCTGGAATCTCTGTTTACTAACAGAGGTTCCAGCCTAGCATATCATTTCTTAAACGTATCATACACCTGTTGATATTCTGGTTCAGGAGCAATTAACTTATAAATATAAACATGAATGCCATTAGGATCATCAATGACAAAACTTCGCTCCCCCCACGGCTTATCTTGCATTTCTTGATAAATGCACAACCCTGCTGCTTGTAAACGGGAATATTCCGCATCTACATCATCAACTTCAAAAGAAAGAATCAACCCTTTACCATTAAAGAATTCGCCTTCTTCACGTTGCGGTAAAGTAAAACTTAACCCATATGGCAAATCTGGAGCAATTAATTCAATATACCAGTCACTCTCATAGACTAGTTGGAAATTGAAATATTGCATATAAAACTCTTTCGATTCTTGCAGCTTACTCGTACTAATCGTGGAATCAATCCGCTTTATTTTCATAAAAACCTCTCCCTTGACTAAAATCATTATTTACTTTGGATAATAAAAATATAAATACCATACCAATATTGGATCAAACTGTATTTACAATTATCATTTGCAATATAACAATTTGAAATACATAACTACGTACATTTCAGATTTGCTAAACTCTCTACAACTACCACTTCGCTTACAACTATGTAAATTCCTGCTAAATATAAAAAAACCTTGCCTCTTGCTGCGGGAAATAGGATGCCCCGCCTTAGTCATACACTTTTTTGCATAAACTCCTACAAATTAAAATTCGATATTTTCATACTATATTCCTCTATTTTCGTCAAATTTTTAGTAGTAGTGTAAGTTACGAATCATTCCATGGCTCTATAATAGCATCTTTGATTATTTATTTTTTTTCAGATGCCTGCAGTTTTAAAATTTGTGTTATAATAACTAAAATATTTCAAATGTATAGTGTGTTGCCCTGGGGTTCACTCTATGATCTGCAAATACAAGTAGAAATGAGGACTATATGATATGAAACTAATTTCATGGAATGTCAATGGTTTAAGAGCCTGCCTGACAAAAGGTTTCGAAGATTTCTTCACTACCATCGATGCTGATATTTTTTGCATCCAAGAAACGAAAATGCATCCCGACCAAGCTGAGTTACCCCTTACTGGTTATGAAAAATACTGGAATAGTGCGGTAAAAAAAGGCTACTCTGGTACTGCCATATTCACACGTATCACACCGTTAACTGTTACTTATGGCATGAACATCCCTGAACATGACCAAGAGGGGCGTGTCATCACCCTGGAATTTGCTGATTTTTTTCTGGTCAATGTCTACACGCCAAACTCCAAACGAGAACTACTACGCCTAGATTATCGCATGCAATGGGAAGATGACTTCAAAGCTCATCTCCAACAACTTGACCAAATAAAACCTGTCATTATCTGTGGCGACCTTAACGTAGCTCACGAAGAAATCGATATTAAAAATCCAAAATCCAATCGACGCAGCGCTGGTTTTACCGATGAGGAACGAGGAAAACTAACAACTCTCTTGCAAGCTGGCTTCACCGATAGTTTTCGCTATCTCTACCCCGAGCAAAAAGATGCCTATACCTGGTGGTCATATATGATGTCTGCCCGTGCCCGCAATATTGGTTGGCGTATTGATTACTTCTTAGTGTCAAACAAATTGCGCGAATCAATTAAGGATGCTACCATTTACCCTGAAATTTTAGGTAGCGATCATTGTCCCATCGGTTTGGAATTATGATATAAGTTGCATTAAATCTTCTGTTCCTGGCAGATCAGCAATATAGATGTTAATTCCTTAATGCAGCCTATATATAATGAAAGCGAGGTAGTTTATGATTTTTTTACCTAAAATATACCGAACTGTTTTTGTTACTCTCCTACTTACTCTTGCGTGCCACATCGTGCTGGCAGCTGGACAAAGTTCCACGCCAACTGTTTCGCATTTGACTGGCTATGTAGAATATGAGACTACCGAGGGTGGCTTTTTTGGGATTGTCGGCGATGATGGTCAAAAATATCAACCCACAAACCTCCCTCACAAAGTAAGAACCAATGGTCTGCCGATAAAATTTGATGCCGTAATCAATGACAATATTATCAGTACCTTTATGTGGGGAAAAATTATTGACGTGTCTAATGTGGCACCTCTTACCACTAAGATTTCCAACAATGAACGTAGTGCACTCTATGTACTACTTAAACGTATGGATGCTTTCAATCGGAAGGATTTAGTAGCCCTCCAGCAAATCGATACCCTTGCTGAACAGTTAACCACTACACAGTTCAATGACTGGATTGATAATTATGGCAACTATACTTTGCAATATGTTGAACTTTCAACTACCGATGTTGATTCCTTGACTGGCACCTGCTACTACACTAGAGAATTCCTCGGCGGAACCAAAGTAACAGGCAATCTTGAATTAGCTGCCACAACCTTCACCATCAGCCAAACCAATACTGGCTGGAAATTAACGGCGTTAAATACTCTGCAAGGTCTCCCCTCTATCGATCCAGCCACCTTGCTTACTGATCTAAAACAAAAAGCTCTGGAAAAATATAAAACCGACCAATTGGCTACCCTATTACAATAGCTTTTATATACAACACGCAAAAAAGAAACATAGGTAACTGCTAGGGATGAAAGATCGAGCATCCCTAGCAGTTACCTATAAAATCTTTAGTAAGTTATATATAGTAAAAAACGCTATGCATCCTTGATCAGCATAATACAAAACTAGTCGCTACACGTTCTGTGTAGCGACTAGCTTTTTCGCGGAGATCTTCAACTATATATGTTGCATAAAACATTCTACACGGCAATCGTCAGG
>Ga0224518_1000029_pt1 | contig 32005 bp, 28 predicted proteins | sample IRBST25metaG_FD_179891 | JGI IMG/M metagenome (GOLD analysis project Ga0224518, IMG submission 179891) | Peat soil microbial communities from Stordalen Mire, Sweden - IR.B.S.T-25 | ecosystem: Environmental > Terrestrial > Soil > Wetlands > Peat | place: Sweden: Norrbotten County, Stordalen Mire...
TATTGCTATCTTATGGAATTTATCGGGTGTAATTTATGTTTCCTGGGCTGGCTATGATGTTCCCATCTATGGCTATTTGGTGTGGGCTGCAATTGTATATGCGGTGGCTGGCACTTATTGGACGGTTAAAATGGGGCAACCGTTAGTTAAAATGGATTTTGATCAACAACGTTATGAAGCTGATTTTCGCTTTAGTTTAATGAGGCTCAGAGAAAATGCAGAAAGTATTGCTTTGTATGCTGGCGAAAAGCAGGAGAAGCGGAACAGTCATGGTGATTTCGGAAAAATAATTGGTAATTATCTAAAAATTATTGTAATACGTAAACGCTTGATGTGGCTGACATCTGGTTATACTCAAATATCAGCGATTTTTGCTTCATTAGTAGCTTCACCTCGCTATTTTAGTGGACATATTCATTTGGGTCAAATGTTTCAGATTGTTGATGCATATAGTCATGTGCAAACAGGCTTTTCTTTTGTTATTGATAGTTTTACCCGGTTAGCCCAGTGGCGAGCGGTGGTTAATCGGCTTACTAATTTTTTGGTAAGTATGGAAATGGTTCGCACTCAACCAGGCAGGATCTATCAATTGGCTATTTGTCGTGAGGGGAGCGTAGAATATGCCGTAGAGAAATTGAATATCTTTCTGCCTGATGGTAGTAACTTGCTAGAAGACTTTTCATTGTCTTTGCATCGCGGCGAGCGGTTACTCATCATGGGATCATCTGGTTGCGGTAAAAGTACCTTACTGCGTACCTTCGCAGGTATTTGGCCTTATGCTTCGGGAAGAATGATCGTGCCAGCAGGACAAAAAATAATGTTTGTACCGCAGAAGTCTTATATGCCACTCAATTGTTTGCGGGATGTTTTACAATATCCAGGTTTGGCAAAGGTGGTTACAGATAATGAACTGAAGGCACTGTTGACTCAGTGTGAGTTACCCCACTTAGCTGATAAATTGTCGATAGTGGCCGATTGGGGGCAGGCATTGTCATTAGGTGAACAGCAGCGGGTAGCTTTTGTGCGGGTATTATTGCAACAGCCTCATTGGTTATTTTTAGATGAAGCTACTTCGGCCTTAGATGAGCAGATTGAAAAGGTTATTTATAGGATGATTGCTGAGAAGTTATCTCATACTGCGATTATTAGTGTAGGGCATCGTCGTACATTGATGGCCTATCATCAAATGAAGTTGGAACTAGTGAGTAAAGGAAACTGGAAGTTAACTAAATTATGAAAATAGCGATAAGCCCTACAGGAATTTTTAGACTGTAGGGCTTTTATTGTATTTTTTCGCTGTATAATAAAGGATAGGCGATCATGGTAACACCAGATATTAGGTTTGTTATAGATACAATTTTATAAAAACATGGTAAAATAATAGATTAGTGGAAGTCAGGCATCGTGGCTTGTGGTTCTTTGACTACTTATTTTCTTGATGGTGCCTAATAAGATGAATTTTGGGAAAAATATAGAAGAATGAAAATGTTATGTGAGGATACATCATGTATTGTGACTTTTGTGGTAAAACCTTATCTTACAATGTGAAATACTGCCGCTATTGTGGGCGACAATTAAAAGGCTGTTCAGGAGATACGCAGCCATTACCTGTTATTGATGAAGTTATGTTGAATCATATTCAGGGAGGGACAATTAACGTAGCGCCTTGGTACAAATCAATTTTTAAAAGGAAGACTCGTGAGACGAGATCTAATATGTGGCGTATCATGCACTGTTTGTTGTCACTACTAATCCTTGTGGCGCTAATATATATAATCCTGACCTTTACAACAATCAAACAATATCAAATCCTAATCGGAGTAGTAGGTAGCTTATTCGCTAGTTATATTTGGTGGCGGGGCTAACAAATGTAATCAAATTCTTTAATAAAAGAGATATAGTTATTTTTTGGAGATGCCTTAGCAGGAAATAGAACTTTGGTAACAGAAATATGTCATTAGACATTTTTATAAATGGTTATGCGTAAATGGGGTAAGAACCGCAGAAGATAGATAGCTAATTGTGAAGTTAGAGAGCAAGGAGGGCTAGGTGTGATCCGAGTAGGTAAATATCGACATTTTAAAGGAAATGATTATCAGGTGATTGGGATTGCTAAAAACAGCGAAACAGTCGAAGAATTTGTTGTATATCAAGCTTTGTATGGAGAAAGAGGACTTTGGATACGCCCCTTGACGATGTTTGAAGAAAATGTTGTAGTCAATGGCAAGGTAATGAAGCGATTTCAACATGTTGAAGAATAAAAAGTACGTAGGCTGTTATCCAAAAGAAACGTAGCAATTTTTTCATGAATTTGTCAAAAAAACATTGATAATGTTTGCAAAAATGTTTTAAAAAGAATAAAATCTCTATGTGGCGTATAGTAAGTCTATTCTATACTTACAATAGACTAGTTACGCCACTTTTATCTTGTACTATATTAGGGGGAAGTTATGGAACAATTATTTGAAGGTGTGGTTCATTTCATCAATATGTGGGGATACTCTGCAGTGCTCATCGGGATGGCGTTGGAGAGTGCTAATATACCTATACCCAGTGAAGTTATCTTTGGATTTGCTGGCTATCTTGTTTTTTTAGGGACGCTAAAATTTAACTTAGTAGTGATCGCAGGTGTGGTTGGTGGGTTGATCGGTTCCATAGTATCTTATTTGGCAGGCTATTATGGTGGACCAGCCTTTGTAAAAAAGTATGGACGTTATGTATTTTTGTCTGAAAAAAATGTTGCCATGGCCCAGAAGTGGTTTGATCGTTATGGTTTAATCGCAGTGTTGGTGGCAAGACTATTACCGGTTATCCGTACCTTTATTTCATTACCAGCTGGATTTGCAAGGGTTAACTTTGTTAAGTTTGTACTTTATACTATTTTAGGGTCAGTACCTTGGACAATTGCGTTGGTTTATATCGGGAAGGTATTAGGTGAAAACTGGGGAATTATGCATACTATTGGTCATGAGATTAGTTTAGTTGTAGCTGGAGGGCTGGTAATTTTGGGAATTTATTATATAATGAGAAAGAGACCTACTGCCTGACGACTACTCATCTCGCAAGTTTTTTTATAGTGTAGTAATTGCTGATCGAGTAAATACTAAGGAACAATATTATGGAGTGAAGGATATAAAATATGACGGAATCGAGCGAAGAAACACCAGTAACTAAAAAACACAGTAATTCCTTTTTAAAAGGGACATTGATTTTAACGGTCGGTGGAATAGTTGTAAAAGTAATCGGTTTTTTAAATTGGATTATCTTATCACGGGTTTTGGGGGGCGAAGGAATTGGTTTATATCAAATGGCTTTTCCCATCTATTTGCTCGCCTTGAGTGTATCATCTGCTGGAATTCCAGTAGCTATTTCTATTATTACTGCTGAAAAGTTAGCACTTAGTGATTTTAAAGGTGCTAATCGTGTTTTTCGCATTTCGTTGACTGTACTTACTATTACGGGTTTATTTTTCAGCCTTCTGTTATATTTTGGTGCTGAGTGGCTAATTAAATATCAGTTCATCCATGACTCGCGTGCTTATTATGCCTTACTGGCCCTATCACCTGCGGTATTTTTTGTTACTATTTTATCAAGTTTTCGTGGTTATTTACAGGGGTGCCAAATCATGACACCGACAGCTGTATCACAGATTGTGGAACAACTAGTTAGGGTCATTACCATGCTGATTTTTGCTAGTTGGTTATTGCCACAGGGACTAGAATACGCGGCAGGTGGTGCTAGCCTTGGTGCTGCTCCTGGTGCGGTGGCTGGTTTGCTAGTGCTTATCTATTATTATTGGAAACTAAATAAAGATTTTAAACATAAAGTTTTAAAACAAAGTGAGCTAAAGAGACAAGAATCAAGTATGAGTATTATTCGGCGAATTGCCAAGCTAGCTCTGCCTGTATCTCTTGCTAGTATTATGTTACCAATCGTGGCTAATTTAGATTTGTTTATTGTGCCAGCGCGATTAGAAGTGGCAGGATACACAGTGGCGCAAGCTACAGAATTATTTGGCTATCTGACAGGTATGGCAGTACCCTTACTCAATTTGTCAACCATTCTAACTGCGGCACTTGCCACCAGTTTGGTGCCAGCAATATCTGAATCTTTTTCCTTACATAATATGAAACGTATTCATGAGCAAACGGCGTCGGCGATGCGCATTGCTAATTTTGTTACCGTTCCTGGTTTTGTTGCTTTATGGCTACTGGCTGAACCAATTTCCAAATTGGTTTACAATGCTCCTCAAGCTAGTCATTCTATCAGTATTCTATCCGTGGGGATTTTTTTACTGGGGATACATCAGGTGACAACCGGAGTATTGCAAGGGATGGGACACACTACGATTCCTGTCATCAATATGGGGATTGCTGTTATCTTTAAAGTAATTTTGAATTGGACACTGACTGGAATGCCAGCCTTAGGAATAAAAGGAGCGTCGTGGGCCACAGTAGCTGATATTGGTATCGCGGCAATCATGAATCTATATTTTGTTAATCGCTATGTGGGATTTTCTATGGAAATGAAAAGTTTAGCCAAGACAGTGGTGGCATCCGTTGCGATGGGGGGCGTCATTTATATCGTATATGATGTGCTCATGATGCAGACTGCCAGCAACGCTTTGTCGACGATAATGGGGTTGTTCTTTGGTGTGATTGTATATGGTGCTGTGTTATTATTAGTTGGTGGTATTGGGGAAGAGGATATAAAACAAATTCCCCTTTTTGGTGCACGTCTGGCTCTCATTTTACGTAAGTTTGGATTAATTAAAACATATTAAAATAACATGTTCCATGACCAATATTCGTCGTTTTTCTATGCGTATATTCGATTTGCTATCGTGATGTACGTTTGCAATTATGTGACGTAAAATGTATAATATAGTTAAATAATGGGGATGCGAAAAGTGATGAAAATCATAACAAACGTATTGCTGATAGCGGATTAGGCTACATAGTTACCTGTTGAAATTAAAATTAGTTGAGCTTTAATTAGAGTAAAGATTAGGCACAAGTCGTTTGTTTTTTTGTGCCTAATCTTTTAAATTTGATTGGCAAGGTATTTTTGCTTCATGGAATCAGATCCGGACTAATTAACCAATAATAGATAATTTCAGGCACTATAAAAATAAGATTACTAGAAAAAAAAATAGTCAAGACTAGTAAAAAAAAATATATATGATATAATTATTTACAAATAATAATTATTATTTAATTGTTTCTCATTATCTTTTATATAGTAATTATTGAATGTGCTTTTTATAAAATCTTATGTGCGGGGTGGTACTTATGGGCAATTTTCAAGTAATTAAGCGCGATGGGCGCGAGGTTGAGCTCAATGTAGAAAAAATTTATGCTGCGATCAAAAAAGCATATAAAGAAACTTTTAATGGTGTAGTAGAAGAAGGGAAAATACGAGCATTATCGGATAAGGTATTTGCATGTATTGCGGCGAAGTTAGTAAAAAGTTTGTCAGTAGAAGAAATACAAGATATTGTGGAAGATGTACTATTGCAATCCAATGAAGTTGCGGTAGCTAAAAAGTATATTGCATATCGGGCAAAGCGTACCCAAGTACGTGAAGCCAATATGCGCTTAATGATGGACTACAAAGAAATTACTTTCAAAGATGCGGAACAAGTTGATGGTAAGAGAGATAATGCCAACGTGGATGGTAATTCAGCCATGGGGACAATGCTTCAATATGGTGTAACAGGGTCAAAATTATTTGCTATTCACCATATTTTAAAAGCTGATCACGCGCAAGCTCACCAGTCTGGTGGTATTCACATCCACGATATGGATTTTGAAGCCATTGGCACCTTGACTTGTTGTCAGATTGATATTAAAAAATTGTTTCGCAATGGTTTCTCTACCGGTCACGGTCATTTGCGGGAGCCACAAGATATTATGAGTTATGCAGCTTTGGCAGCGATTGCCATTCAAAGTAATCAAAATGATCAACATGGTGGTCAATCCATTCCTAATTTTGATTATGGCCTGGCGGCTGGTGTGGCCAAAACTTTTGTTAAATTATATTCAGAAAATATGAGAAAAATTTTACTGATTGATTTTAATGAAATGACAGAAGAAAATATTGAAGAAGTAGTGACTAGCACCGTGAATGCTTATCATGATGAAAATATGGACTATCCTCGCATTGGTGAACAAGAGTATCAGAACTATCATGTTGCAGAATCGTTGCGCTTAAAAACAGCGTTAACAAAGGCGCAAATTACGATTACTGATGGTGAGATTGAAAAGATTCAAGCCTTTACCTATCGGTTTGCTAAAAAAGAAACGATTAAAAAAACCTATCAAGCAATGGAAGGGTTTTTACATAACCTTAACACCATGCATTCCCGGGCGGGGGCACAAGTTCCTTTCAGCAGCATTAACTTTGGTACGGATACCACTCCAGAAGGAAGGTTGTTGGTTGAACAGTTTCTATTATCCGTTGAAACTGGCCTAGGGAATGGCGAGACAGCAATTTTCCCCATTAGTATTTTCAAAGTAAAAGAAGGCGTTAATTATAATCCTGGTGATCCTAACTATGATTTATTTAAGTTATCATGTCGTGTTTCAGCAAAAAGACTATTTCCTAATTTTGTATTTATTGATGCTCCTTTCAATTTGCAATATTACAAACCAGGTCGCCCTGAAACTGAGATTGCGACCATGGGGTGTAGAACAAGGGTAATTAGCTCAGTTTTCCCTGAATCAAATGGCATTGTTTTCGGGCGTGGTAATATTTCTTTTAGCAGTATTAATTTGCCTAGAATAGGTATAAAACACGGGATTGCCTTGGGGCAACGTCAACAACCTAATGTGGATGCATTTTACACAGAGCTAGATGCGATGATTGAGCTAGTTGTTCAGCAATTATTAGAACGTTATGAAATTCAGAAAAACAAAAAGGTTAAAAATTTCCCATTTTTGATGGGACAAAAAATTTGGCATGATTCTGATAAGCTAGGTTGGGAAGATACTCTTGAAGATGTGATTAAACATGGTACATTATCAGTTGGCTTTATTGGGCTGGCTGAAACATTGGTAGCGTTGTTTGGTAAGCATCATGGTGAATCAGAAGCTGCACAAACTGCAGGTCTTGAAATTATTGGTCATATGAGAAAACGCATGGATGAAGCGGTAGCCAAGTATCAGTTGAATTTCTCATTGATTGCTACGCCTGCTGAAGGATTATCCGGTCGATTTGTGAAAATTGATTGCAAAAAATATGGTGCCATCCCCGGTGTAACCGATCGTGAATATTATACGAATGGTTTCCATATTCCAGTGTATTATCCTATTTTGGCGGCACGGAAGATTGAATTAGAAGCTCCTTATCATGGGATGACGAATGCTGGTCACATCACTTATATTGAATTAGACGGTGATTTGGCTAAAAATATTGATGCTTTTGAGATGGTCGTGCGTAAAATGAAAGAAAGTGGCATTGGCTATGGGTCCATTAATCATCCTGTTGATCATGATCCGCTATGTGGCTTTACTGGAGTAATTGGTGATTCTTGTCCTAAGTGCGGGCGGATCGAAGGGGCAAATACGATGAATTTTGAACGCATCCGTCGCATTACTGGTTATCTAGTGGGCACAATGGATAAATGGAATGATGGTAAACGTGCTGAAGAAAAAGATCGAGTTAAGCATGGAGTTAGAAATTAGCAGTTTGGATATTTGGGTAAAGCAAAAGGCATTCTGGTAAAACAGAGTGCCTTTTGTTAGTTTAATTTCCATTTAAAGTAATAATTACTGGCATAAAATAGGTAGAAAATAGATATTTGTGTGATTAAATTAAAAAAAATGTGAAATGATGAAGGATTTTTACATATTTGCAGAGAAGTTATAATGGTGAAAAGTACAGAAAAATGGTATTTTGAAAATTTGCATGTCGCCATACTTTTCTTAATTGGTACGTATTTACTGAAATATAGTACCCAAAAAATAGTAAATAGGAGATTTTTAAAATGAAAAAAATAGTACTACTCGTGGTTGGTTTATTGACTTTTAGTGTGGGAGTTGGCTTTGCAGCTCCAATCAATGATTTGACTGCTGGACAATCAGCAGCTGGTGTTATGCTAAATCATGATCAAAATTCTTTTTACGTGGAAAATAAGGTTACCGATACTCTTACAGCAGGTTATGAAAAAGTCAATTTGAATGATGTTGGTATGGATGATTTCTATACACAATTTGACATGAATAAGGGTGCTAAGCTTCTCTTGGGTTTTAGAGACCTCCCTTCGGATTCAGATGCTTACGCTGGGCTGGCTCTCAGCTCGGTATTAAGTCCTGAGTGCACTGCGTATGGAACTTTTAAGGCTGGAAAGGATTTCACTGAGGCCCAACTTGGTGCCAATTATAAACTTTCAGATCAATATGCTCTAAATCTTAATTATCGTGCTTTTAATAATCACGGATTTAGTTATGTAACGACCGTAGGGGCAAGTGTCATGTTCTAAAGCCAGAGTATTGATAAAAAAATGTGCTTAGTTATGGTAAGAAAAACTCCTGTAATCATTCTTTATAAGAATCTTTACAGGAGTTTTTTAGACAGAATAAAAAGGGGTATTTTATCATGAAAATTCGTTTGGCTTCGCCAATTGTTACAGATTCCGTTGTTGACGGGCGTGGTCTGAGAACGGTAATTTGGTGTCAGGGGTGTCATCACAATTGCGCTGAGTGTCATAATCCTGACACCCATGATTTTAAGGCTGGATTTGAACAGGATATTGAGAATTTAGTACAGGAAATTTTAGCAGTGGACATGCAATCTGGGGTGACTTTTTCTGGTGGCGATCCTATGATACAAGCGGTAAGTTGTACTGCCATCGCTAGTCAACTGAAGGATAAAGGTATTAATATTTGGTGTTATACGGGCTTTACTTTTGAAGAATTATTGAAGAGCCCCGACTGTGTACAGTTTTTACAGTATATTGATGTGTTAATTGATGGCAAGTTTGAGCTAGCCTTAAAAAGTTATGATTTGTTATTTAAAGGTTCGGCCAATCAACGCATTATAAATGTTCCAGAGAGTTTAAAACAAACTAGTATTGTTTTAGCTGAGATATAATAAAATAATATTGACAGAAATCATTGGTGTGGATATAATAAAGCTAAGTGGTACGTACCAATTTTAATTTGATGATAGTAATAGCAATAAGGTAAAGTGAGTTGATAAATATGCATATTGATAAATTGAGTCGCATTCCGCTGTATTGTCAACTAATGGATATCTTAATTAGTGAAATTCAAACCAATAGGAAAGAAGATGAACAACTTCCCTCTGAACGCGAGATTGGTGAAAAGTACAATGTCAGTCGGGCCACAGTTCGGCAAGCGATGCAGGAGATGGAACAAGAGGGATATATCTATCGATCTCATGGTAAAGGAACCTTTGTTGCCCCACAGCGGGTGAACCAAGAATTGTTGAAGTTTTACAGCTTTACGGAAGAAATGAAAAAGTTAGGTAAGAGTCCTTCGTCTCAAGTATTGGATTTTGAAGTGATCGACTGTAATAAGAAAATTAGCAATAAATTAGAAATTGATGAAAATGCAAAAGTGTATAAAATTCTTCGTTTGCGCTTAGCGGACAATAAGCCGATGATGCTGGAGACAACGTACTTACCTTATGACAGATTTCCTGGCATGGTAAGGCAACAATTGGAACAGACAGCCATGTATGATATTTTTGCACAAAAATTTGCAGTTAAAATAACTTCAGCGAAAGAAAAATTTCAACCTGTTGTGACCAATGCGGAAGAAGCTAGATATTTAAAAGTTAGCAAAGAGATTCCAAGCTTGAAGATTGAACGCTATACCTATGAAAATGAGCGAATTATCGAATATACTCGCAGTATTGCCAGGGGTGATAAATTTGAGTATTGCATAACCCTAGAAAAATAATAGAGTTACAGTAGTGCTTCTATTATTTTTTTTGACAAAATTGGTACGGACATCATTACAAGTTTGCAGAAAATAGAGTGGTAATTTAGTTTATAATAAAAAAATATAAAGATGGGAGCGTAATGCAATGAAACTATTTAATATGGAGCAAGAATTATTAATGACAGCTAAGGGATATATTACTGCCTCTGAAATTTTGCAACAACCTACCTTGTGGCAGGAAACAGTAGACATTATGGAACATAATAAAGCACAAATACAAGATTTTTTGGGAACAGCCCTGCGAGAACAAAACCTGCGGATTATTATTACCGGGGCAGGGACTTCAGCGTATGTAGGTGATACGGTTGCGCCATACTTAAGACGGTCTCTAGGGCTGCGTGTAGATTCCGTCGCCACTACAGATCTAGTAGCTAATCCTAAAGATTATTTTGAGAAGGATACGCCAACTATTTTAATTTCCTGTGCACGTTCTGGTAATAGCCCTGAAAGTGTAGCGACCTATAACTTAGCAGAGCAATTTGTAGATGAACTGTACCAAATTGTAATTACCTGTAATAAAGAGGGCGATTTAGCGAAGAACACAGGGGGGAACGCTAAGAATTTATTAGTATTGATGCCTGAATTATCCAATGATAAAGGCTTTGCGATGACAGGTAGTTTTAGTTGTATGGTTTTGACATTACTAGTACTGTTTGATCTTAAGAATTTTACGCAAAATAAGGTAGTGATACAGGAGCTTGTTGATTGTGGTAAACGTATTTTAGTTGACGAAGCAGGCGCTATGCAAAAACTTGTAGACTATGGTTGTAAGCGAATTGCCTTTCTTGGGTCTGCTGTATTAAAAGGCTTAGCTGAGGAAGCTGCCTTAAAAAGTTTAGAGTTATCAAGCGGTAAGGTTGTTACTTTTTCCGAATCGGTGTTGGGATTTCGCCACGGCCCTAAGTGTATTGTGGATGACCATACCATAGTGTTCGTGTTTTTATCCAATCAGCCGTACACTAGGCAATATGATATCGATATCGTAAAAGAACTATACCGGGAAAAAGGCAATTATAAGGTTGTCGCCATTAGTTATGGTCCTGATACGACACTTGCAGAAATGGCAGATTATGTATTTATCGTAAATAAACAAGGAGGAACCAATCGGGAAGATGCATATGCAGCAATGGACTATATCTTATACGCCCAAATGTATGCTTTGCTAAATTCTCTTAAGATGGGAATTACTCCTGATAATCCACGCCCTGATGGTACTGTGAATCGTGTGGTGCAAGGCGTTAATATTTATTCCTACAAGTAATAAAATTTATCGTAAATTTTTAGGGAGGGGCTATTATGCCAAATATTTTGTTGACAAGAATTGATAATCGGTTGATTCATGGACAAGTAGGAATGACTTGGACCAATCATCTGGGGGCCAATTTAGTTGTGGTCGCCAATGACAAAGTAGCTTATGACGAAGTGCAGCAAAACTTAATGGATATGGCGGTTTCGGATGTGGTAGAAACTAGGTATTTTACCCTACAAGAAACCATTGATAAGATTCATTATGCAGCAGACGATCAAATGATTTTTCTAGTACTCAGAACACCCCAAGAGGTTCTAACATTGGTAGAGGGTAATGTGCCAATCAAAAAAGTCAATATTGGTAATATGCATTTTAATGAAGGAAAGCAACAAATCACTAGTACGGTGTCCGTTGATGACGCTGATAAAAAAGCCCTTCGTAGGCTACAAGAACTAGGCGTAGAGCTAGAAATTCGTAGGGTTCCTGATGAAAACAGCATTGATATTTCAAAATTCTTATAATCGAAAATAAGGTAATATTGCAAAAATGGAGGTGGGCGTTAACGGGAAAGACAACAGGGTTTGCTGGTAGGGGGTAATACAAAAAACAGGAGGGGATATCATGTTCGGTGAAGCGTTATTAATTGCGCTATGGGCATTTATTGCTGGTATCGATTTATTTGATGGCTTGACACATATTCACAGACCATTGGTTACAGGGCTTGTCGTTGGACTTATTCTTGGTGACGTTAATACGGGGCTAATTACTGGTGCCACATTAGAGTTAGTGTGGATGGGGATGGTGCCCTTGGCGGGGGCTCAGCCACCCAATGTAGTGATTGGGGGGATTATCGGTTGTACGTTTGCAATTTTGACGCATCAAGATCCTAAGGTGGCAGTTGGCGTTGCTGTTCCCTTTGCCATTGCGGTGCAAGGTGCAATTACCTTTATGTTTACCATTTTCTCGCCAATCATGCATAAGGCTGATATCTATGCGGAAAATGGGGATACAAAGGGGATTGCTCGGATTAATTATTTAGGAATGTTATTTTTAGGATTGTTTTACGCAGTTATTGCTTTCTTACCCATTTACTTCGGTGCAGACTTGGCAAAAGAGGTAGTCGGTTCTTTGCCTCAGTGGTTTATTGCCGGTTTAGCGGCGGCAGGTGGCATGATGCCAGCAATCGGTTTTGCAATGCTATTAAAAATTATGTACAAAAAAGAATATGCGGCATTCTTGGTCATTGGTTTTATTTTGGTCACTTATCTGAAACTGCCATTGTTGGCAGTGGCGGCTGTAGCTACTTGTATTGCTGCTTATGATTATTACAATACTAAAAATAGTAATCATGACAAACCTGGTAAAAGAGAGGTAAGAACTCATGGAATCTAATGTGGTAACTTATCAAGACACTTCTACCGAAAAAGTCATTACCAAAAAAGAGTTAAATCACATGGCCTGGCGGTCCTTATTCCTGCAAGCTTCTTTTAATTATGAACGAATGCAAGCCTGTGGTTGGCTGTATAGCATGTTGCCGGCATTGCAAAAAATACATAAAAACAAACAAGATTTAGCAAATTCAATGAAAATGCACATGGAATTTTTCAATACTCACCCGTTTTTGGTAACTTTTATTATGGGTATTGTAGCTGCGATGGAAGAAAATAAAGAAGATCAAGAAACCATTCGTGGTATAAAAGTAGCTACCATGGGGCCTCTGGGCGGTATCGGTGATGCCATGTTCTGGTTGACAGCATTGCCGATTACGGCAGGGATTGGCGCATCGCTGGCGATAGAAGGCAATGTGTTAGGACCAATTATCTTTCTCGCCATGTTTAATATTATTCACTTTGGCTTACGGTTTGGGTTGATGAGTTATGGCTATAACACTGGCGTGCGGGCTATCCAATCCTTAAAAGAAAATACAAAGTATGTTTCTCGTGGGGCCAATATTGTTGGTTTAACAGTTGTTGGTGCACTGATTGCTTCTTACATTAATCTGAAACTGGCCCTCGTTGTTACGGCAGGGCAGGCTAAAGTAGCCTTGCAGGCTGATGTATTGGATAAAATTGTTCCTAATATATTACCGTTTGCCTATACCATCTTAATGTATTATCTATTGAGAAAAAACTTTTCACCGGTTAAATTAATTTTGTTAACGGTTGTTGTTGGAATCGTTGGTAAATGGGTTGGCGTATTGTAAAAGGGATGGATCAGGAGCAAGCCCTTGCTTATCCTGATCTAAATTTTACTAATGGAAATGTGGGGGAATATAGATGATAGGAATTATAATCACAGGTCATGGTCAGTTTGCGACCGGGCTATTAAGTTCATTAACATTGATTGCCGGAACCTTTCCGAATGTGGCAGCAGTGGATTTTAATGGTAGTGATTCTACAGAGGATTTGACTGAAAAACTAGAGCAAGCAGTAAAAAAAATTGCTAGTTATGAACAGGTGCTGTTTCTTACCGATTTGGTGGGGGGATCGCCCTTTAAGTGTAGCGTCTTAGCAGGGCAAGAACTTAAGGACAGTAGGGTCATTGCCGGAACTAATCTACCTATGGTACTGGAAGTTGTTTTTGCTAGTGAGTGTGATACGGCTGAGGCACTTAAAAATATTGGGATGGAAGTAGGTAAAAGCGGGATAAAATGTTTTGGCGATGAACCAAGGGTTAGAAAGTGTGCAGTCGGGGCAGGGATTTAGATATGAATAAAGCGCGTTATGGAATAGTTGCTGAAAACATATATACCGAGGATAAAATAATTTTCAATGGGATGGTTGTTGTTGAGGATGATAAAATCGTTGGAATTGCCGAAAATAAGAATATGGCGAGGGTTGAAACCATCTATGATTGTGATAGCCTACAAGTCATTCCTGGGTTGATCGACACTCATATTCATGGCGCTAACGGCTATGATACTATGGGGGCAAATTTCACATCATTAAATGAAATATCGAAATTTTTGAGTAAAAATGGCATTACTGCTTTTATTCCTACGACGGTGACTGATAAGCTGGCAAATATTAAGAAGGCCTTGGTCAATATACAGCATTGTATGGGACGGGTGGAAGGAGCTCAAATCCTTGGCTCTTATATAGAAGGACCCTATATTGGGACAGAGCATCGTGGGGCTCATCCTGAAAAACTAATTCGTAATATTGAATTAACAGAGATACAAGAATTAATTTTTGCTGCAGGTGGTACGGTCAAAACGGTTGCTTTGGCACCAGAGAAAGAAAATTGCCTTGCGTTAATTCAATATTTGCGTCAGCAGGGAATTTATGTAGCTATGGGGCATACCAATGCTACTTATGAACAGGTGCAACAGGCAGTAGTAGCTGGAGCGAATATTACGGTGCATATCTATAATGGCATGCGGGGCTTGCACCACCGAGAACCAGGAATCGTAGGGGCAGCATTGGTAAATGACAAGATCTATACAGAACTAATTGCTGATTTCATTCACGTCCATTCGGGGGCGATGGAAATTGTGCTACGGTGTAAGCCGAAAGATAAGGTGGTGTTGATCAGCGATGCCATGCAGGCGACTGGTTTACCAGATGGACAGTATAAGTTGGGGACATTAGAGGTAACTGTACAAGACGGTGTTGTTCGGACAGCCGATGGCTCCTTAGCGGGTAGCACGACTACGATCTTACAATCAGTACGAGGGCTAATTCAAAGAATGGGAGTAGATCCCCTAGTGGCGGTGCATATGGCTTCTCTTAATCCTAGCCGTTTGCTTGGTTTAGAAAATAACATTGGCAGTATCAAAATTGGTAAACAAGCTGATTTAGTAGTTGTCGATCAAAATTTTAAGGTCGCCATGACCGTGATACAGGGAAAAGTAATATACAAAAAGTGATAGTGAGGACAGGAGGTAATGAAATGAATAAAACCCATCCCTTGCGAAATATTGTAACCAATCAACACCAAGGCATACCACAAGGAATTTATTCTGTATGTAGTGCCAATACCTATGTAATTGAAGCGGCGCTGGAGGAGGCGGGGGAAAAAGGTACTCATGCTTTGATTGAGGCTACTTGTAATCAAGTGAATCAATTTGGTGGATACACCGGAATGAAACCAATGGATTTTCGAAAGCTTGTGTATGGGCTTGCGAAAAAATGTGGACTTCCTTTGGAACGGGTTATCTTAGGGGGCGACCATTTAGGACCCAATCCATGGCGGAAAGAGCCCGCTCAGCAGGCAATGGATAAAGCAACAGAAATGGTAAGATTATATGTTTTAGCGGGTTTTACCAAAATACATATTGATACCAGCATGCGTCTTGGTGATGATGATCATAGTATCCCCTTGGATACTGGAGTTGTTGCGGAGCGGAGTGCTCTTTTATGCCAAGTGGCAGAAGAGGCTTTTAATGAATATTTGCAGGTGGATGGGAACGCTATGCGCCCTGTATATGTGATTGGAACAGAAGTGCCGATTCCAGGCGGAAGCCAGGAAACCTTAGATGAACTTAAGGTGACAGATGCCACGGATTGCCGCAATACAATTGAGGTTTATCGGGCAGCGTTTGCACAACGTAAGCTACATCATGTATGGAACAATGTAATTGCCATTGTTGTGCAACCAGGTGTGGAATTTGGCGATTCGACTATTCATGCTTATAATCGCCCGAATGCGAAAGAATTATGCAGTGTATTGCAGGATGTTCCAACTTTAATTTTTGAGGGACATTCCACTGATTATCAGAAAGCTTCTTCTTTAAAAGAAATGGTAGAAGATGGGATTGCAATATTGAAGGTTGGACCAGCCTTAACCTTTGCCATGCGGGAAGCCCTGTTTATGTTAAATCATATTGAAAATGAAATATTTCATGATGATCCAAGTGTGGAGTTATCTCATTTTATTGAAAATCTAGATCATGTTATGGTGTCTGACCCTGGTGAGTGGGAGGGGCATTATCATGGAAATGATAAACAAATCCAATTTTCCTGCAAGTATAGCTTTTCTGATCGTTCTCGGTATTACATGGGGAAGGAAGTAGTTGCTAAATCCCTAAGTATAATGATTCATAATCTAAGTTTCATCGAGATCCCGTTAGCAATTATTAGTCAATATATGCCGGAACAATATGCAAAAATAAGGGCAGGTTCCTTGAAAAATGATCCAGTGTCCCTCATTAAAGATAAGATTAGAAATGTACTAGATTATTATGATTACGCCGTTCAGCCTGTCATGCATTAACTTGTCAGAATCAATTTACTGAAACCAATAAGGAGGAATTTGTATGGGAAATATTGAATCAACAAAAGAAATGCTAATTCGGGCGGATCAGGGCGCTTATGCAATTCCCACTTTTAATATACACAATTTGGAAACAATGCAGGTGGTTGTAGAAACGGCAGCGCAGATGAAGACGCCCGTAATTTTAGCAGGTACACCTGGAACTATCAAATATGCGGGTGGAGAGTATTTGGTAGCAATGGCCCAAACCGCTGCGGCAAAATATAAGAATCCGTTGGCATTACATTTGGATCATTTTGAAGATGTAGCAGAAATTAAAAAATATATTGATATGGGCTTTACTTCGGCAATGATTGATGCATCACATCACCCTTTTGAGCGCAATGTTATGATGGTAAAAGAAGTTGTAGAATATGCGCATGCACGGGGTGTTACAGTGGAAGCTGAATTGGGCCGGCTCGGGGGACAGGAGGATGATTTATTGGTTGCGGATAAAGATTCCATGTATACTGATCCAGCCGTTGCTGCTGAGTTTGTTAAGCGGACAGGTGTAGACTCCTTGGCAGTGGCGATTGGTACGGCTCATGGTTTGTATAAAGGTGAACCGAAGCTAGATTTTACGCGACTGGCTGAAATTCGTAGCCTTGTGACTGTGCCCCTAGTACTCCATGGCGCATCGGATGTACCTTATAATATGGTACGAAAATGCATTGAATTGGGGATTAGTAAGGTCAATATTGCCACTGATTTAAAGATTCCCTTTGCTGCGGCAGTAAAAGAGTATTTTCAGAATCATCCCGAGGCTAATGACCCACGAAAATATATGACACCAGGCAAAAATGCCATGAAACAAGTGGTTATGGACAAAATTATGATGTGCGGTAGCGCTGATAAAGTATGATTGTTACCAGTGCCTTGGGGAGGAAGTGATTCGAAGGTACTGGTAATTTTATAGAGAGTAAGGGGGATACCTATGATTAGATTCGGAATTATTGGGACTAGTTGGATTACAGAAAAGTTTATTAAAAGTGCACAACTCACTGGGGAATTTAGCTTGCAGGCGGTTTATTCTCGCAATCTGGAACGAGCTCAAGAGTTTGCAAGTAAATATTCAGCTCCACATGTTTTTGATGATTTAGAGGAGATGGCACAAAGTCAGCTAATTGATGCAGTATATATAGCCAGTCCTAATTCCTGTCACGCCCAGCAGGCGCTACTATTTATGAAGAACAAAAAGCATGTATTATGTGAAAAACCCATTGCCTCTAATGTGCGGGAGCTACAGGCTATGATTGGAGCTGCTCAGGAGAATAAGGTGTTGTTAATGGAAGCATTAAAAACTACCTTTCTACCTAATTTTCAAAGTATAAAACGCCATTTACCTAAGATTGGTACTGTGAGAAGAATAATTAGTAATAAGTGTCAATATTCTTCCCAGTACGACGCTTTTAAGGCGGGCGAAGGAATCAATACTTTTAACCCGCTATTCTCAAATGGTTCATTAATGGACATTGGGATCTATTGCATTTATCCTATCGTTGCATTATTTGGTAAACCCAACCGTATTCAGGCCAGCGCTGTGATGCTTTCATCGGGAGTTGATGGTCAAGGAAGTATTTGTCTAACCTATGATGATATGGATGCCATTATCGTACATTCTAAAATTAGTGATTCCCAGTTAGCCAGTGAAATACAAGGGGAAAAGGGCAATATTGTAATTGATCAAATATCTACCATTAAAAAAGTTGAATTTATAGCTAAAAATGGGGTGCGAGAGGATATATCTCAGGAGCAATTAGAAGATTCCATGTATTATGAGGTAAAGGAATTTATCCAGTTGATTGAAAACAATAAACTAGAATCAGCTACAAACTCTCACCAATTGTCTTTGGCGGTTATGGAAATATTAGAAGTAGCTCGACAACAAATTGGTTTGAAATTTCCCGCAGATCAGTAGCTTTTCGATTTTAAAACATTTGACTTTTTCAAGTAGGTATGGTAAGATATGAAAAGATCAATAGTAAAAGCTGTAAGCCGTTATGTTGAACGGCTTTATTTATATGATAGAAAATGTTCTTACAGAGGCAACCTAACATGTCATAGTGTGGTGATCCTATGATGATTTAACAAGGTTGATTGTAGACCAACGACTGGTGAGTTAAAGTTTTTCTGAGCAAGAAAGAGTAATAATTAATCCTGTCTCTAGTCCTATAAAGTAGTGGTAATATTGATTCAGTACATAGCGGTTAGCAAATACAGAGTTGCGTTGTATATTATTACTGCTATACATTATAGGTTAGTAGGGGGATTAAAAATGAATATAGAAGAGCGGATTTATCAGCTTTGTAAAAAGTTGCTAGGTTTAGGTTATTATCGTTTTCAGGTAAATAGCATTATGCAAACTGCCATCGGAAACAATGATCTAAGGCAAGCAAATGGCGCTGAACAGCTCAAGATAGTCAATGTATTAGAAGACTATGAAAAGTTAGCTAATGATTTTGTCTTTGCATATAGTAAATAAATAAAGAGCCTACTTAGGCTCTTTATTTTTGTTAATAACCGAATATAGGTATAATTTATGAAAAAGGATGGCTGATGAAAATATGATTAGCACAAGTGGTTTGACTTTGCGCTATGGAAAAAGAGCGCTATTTGAGGATGTCAATATAAAATTTAACCCTGGCAATTGCTATGGTTTAATTGGGGCGAATGGTACTGGTAAATCTACTTTTTTAAAAATACTATCGGGCGAAGTTGAGCAAAATTCAGGTGAAGTTTTCATTACTGCTGGCGAACGCCTAGCTGTTTTAAAACAAGATCATTATGAGTTTGATGAAATTGAGGTACTAAAAACAGTAATCATGGGCCATGCCAGATTGTATGAGATTATGCAAGCCAAAGAAGTATTATATGCCAAAGAAAATTTCACGGATGAAGATGGTCTCAAAGTCGGAGAATTAGAAGGCGAATTTGCTGACTTAAATGGTTGGGATGCGGAAACCGAAGCTGGTCGCATGTTGATGGGACTCGGAATTAGTGAAGAATTCCATTATAAGTTGATGAAGGATTTAACTGGTAATGAAAAGGTTAGAGTATTGCTGGCACAAGCTTTGTTTGGTGCTCCTGATATTTTACTACTAGATGAACCGACAAATCATCTTGATGTAGAGTCCATTGGCTGGCTAGAAGAATTTCTTTATAATTTTAATAATACTGTTATCGTTGTATCCCATGACCGTCATTTCTTGAATAAAGTTTGTACGCATATTGCAGATATCGATTTTAGCAATATTACATTATATGTAGGTAATTATGACTTTTGGCAACAGTCCAGTGAATTGGCACTGAGAATGGCCAAAGAAGCCAATAAGAAAACCGATGAAAAAATGAAAGAATTACAAAGCTTTATTCAACGTTTTAGTGCGAATGCTTCGAAGTCCAAGCAAGCAACCTCACGTAAAAAACAATTGGATAAATTAACACTAGAAGATATTAAACCATCGTCCCGTAAATATCCATACATTGCTTTCAAACCAGATCGTGAAGCAGGAGATCAACTACTGACAGTAGAAAACCTGTGTAAAACCATTGATGGTGAAAAAGTGCTGGATAATGTGAGTTTTGTTGTGACGAAAGCTGATAAAATTGCCTTTGTAGGTACGAATAGTATTGCCAAAACAACCTTGTTCAAAATCTTGATGGGGGAAATGGAAGCGGATAGCGGCGAATTCAAATGGGGTGTTACTACTTCCCAAGCGTATTTCCCAAGAGATAATGCAGAGTACTTTGATAGTAAATTGAATCTAGTAGATTGGCTACGACAATTCTCTCGCGATCCGGATGAAACTTTTGTCCGAGGCTTTTTAGGTCGGATGTTGTTTTCTGGTGAGGAAAGTCAAAAAGAAGCCAATGTACTATCTGGTGGCGAAAAAGTGCGGTGCATGCTTTCTAAAATGATGCTTAGTGGCGCTAATGTACTCATATTTGATGAACCGACGAACCATTTGGATTTGGAATCCATTACTTCTTTGAATAATGGTCTGATTAATTTCGAAGGAACCATGTTATTTGTTGCTCATGACCATGAGTTTGTGCAGACCATAGCCAATCGAATTATGGAAATAACGGCGGATGGTATTGTTGATAAACGTATGACCTATGATGAATATTTGGAAAGCAAAGAATCGATCTAATTGAAAAGGAGACAGTCTATAGTTAATATAGATTGTCTCCTTTTTTGTGCTAAAGCTCACCGCAGAAATAACTAGTCAGATCCTGATCTATTTTGCACTATGTACGAGCTATAGATTTAAGCTTATAAGATATTTGACTACTTAATTTCTTTCTGACGCCTAAAAGTTAAACATATCAGCAATTACTTGCTTTGCTGTTTTTGTGTGTTCGGGTTTTGCTAGTTGCAGTGGTTCTTCGGTTGGTCTTTCAAGTTTTAGGTAATCTTCAATGATTTGAATGATGGATTCTTTGGAGAGGGTGGTATTGTTGTTAATATCATTGTTGATTAATTTTCGTACATAAAAACTCTTATTGCCTTTAGCCATTAATTGGCAGTGGTTATATTCCTCATCTGTTAGGCGTACGGTTATGATCTTGTTGCAGTTCCGCATTTTAAATACCCTCGTGCATTTGCGATTTGACTATCTGGTACTAAATCGCAGTTAATGCGTTCTTTAATATATTTGTGGAGCAAAATTCCACCACCGCCAGCAATAAAAATTTTATCAAAATCTTTAAATTGCCACCAGGTGGATAAATTATCAACAATTTCATTGGACAAACGCCGAAATTCTGATTCGGTCTGACGAGGTAATTTGTGTAGATAATTCTTAATTTCATGGGGTAAACAAGAAATTCCCAGTTCTTGTTGAATGGTAGGTAATAATCGTAAATAGGCTTTATGCATACCGGTATCCATACTATTCGTTCTCTCATTAATGTATCGCATTTTATCCATCATTACAAAGTCCAAGGTTTTCTCGCCAATGTCAATAATGCCGACCCGCTGATCGGCTAACGTTGATACTACTTTCCCATCATCGCTTAATAGCATATCAAAATATGCGGCTCCGCCTTGGGGGAAAACCATTACTTCCGTAATTTCAATGACATACTCATTACCGGTTAACTTAATGCGATAGGTTCCCTTTAACTGTTGCATTTGGTCTTTGCGATGAAAGTCTGAGATTGGTAGCCCGAGCACGATAGGTCCAGAATAATTTGCTTTTGCTGATAATGCAATGGCGGTGAGCAGGCAGACTTTGTGACGAATAATATTATCACGATCAAAGGTACCGCTGCCACCTTCTAGCTGTGCCAAACGACCCACGAAATAATTATTACCATCTAACTCCAGTTCGAGGTTGTCCAATTCATCCCCTTGCATTTTAAAGGGGCGTTTGCCTTGTTTACTAAATACGCTTGAGAAGACTACATTGCCTGGAAAGGCTTTTGTAAAACCAAAACCAACATCTACACCAATCATAATATACCTCCTGTATTACTTGTAACATAAGTATTCTGTAAAAATGTGGTAATTCCTGCTAAGAAAAGAAATAAAATACAATATTTGTAAAATAAATTTTACATGAATGGCAATGTATACAATCTTGAAGATAGGTGAATTTAGTTAATGTTGTGTATGACAAATATGCCTAACAAGTAAAAAAATAAAAGGTAGTGTAGACGATAATCATCTATTCCATCTATAATGATGGAATAGATGATTGTCCTTCACTATGGAAATAATAAAAACATGACATAATATATATGTTAAGTTCTTAGTGTGTTGTATATAGAAGGGTAAACGGTAGTATGGTAATTCAGATAATACATTGATAAGATGGGAGATACTTATGGAAATACGACATCTGGAATATTTTATGGAGGTTGCCCGCCAGAAAAGTTTTAGTAAGGCTGCGGATGCAATACATATATCTCAACCATCCATTAGCAAGGCAATTAAGGATTTAGAATTGCAATTAGGAGTAGCGTTATTTTATCGTAATACAAAACACGTAGAATTAACGGACGCTGGAGAAAATATTCTAGAGCAAGCCCAACAAATTGTTTCATCATTTAAAAATATAACAGCGCAACTTGATAGTTTAACTAGATTACAAACAGGAAAAATACATATCGGTTTACCACCGATTACAGGAGTTACAAGCTTTTCTCATTTGTTGGGAGCTTTTAAAAAGGAATATCCTGAAATCAATATTCATCTATTTGAGTTCGGGTCGAAAAAAATTGAAGTAGCAATTCAAGATGAATTACTGGATATTGGGATATGTACACCGCCAGAAGATCAGGAATTGTATGAAACAATCTATTTTATTGAAGACCCGCTCCATATCATTATGCACCCCTCCAACACACTAGCCCGGTACAAGAGTATTGATTATGGGCAACTGAAGAAGGAACAATTTATTTTATATGATAAAGATTTTAGGCTGCATGACCGGATTATTGATAAGTGTAAACAAGCGGGATTTAACCCTAACATCGTTTTTGAAACATCACAGTTAGAGTTGATGACCCAGATGGTAGCAGCTGATTTTGGCATTGCGCTGTTGCCTAGTAAAATATGTGAAGGGCTTGATGTTAATAATTTTATTTCTAGGCCCTTTGTAGACCCGCCGTTATGTTTACAATTAGGAATAGCATGGAAAAAACATCGTTATCTTTCCCATGCGACGCGCGAGTTTTTGAAATTTGCCAAAAGTAATTATGGAGCATAGAAAAACACTTTACAGAAAATTAACAAAAATGTAAAAATTATTTATTCATTATCTAAATATAGTATATGCTTAACAAGTATTTCACTTATCTATGAAAGAAAAGTACAATGAAAGCAGATGAAAGAGATACTCCATCAAGGAGCGCTTTCCGTCAAATGAAAAAATAGTTTAAGTGAAAGGAGGCTAATCTCACATGAGTACATTAGCCGAAAAAATTGGGCAAAGCTACATTATGGAAGATGATAAACAAAAGGACAAACAGATTAGCGTCAGCGAGATAAATAGCGAGTTAGGCGAGAGAAAAACTCAAGGAACACCAATCATTGATATAACTCGTGAACAATGGTTTTGGGATAAAGCAGTAATGTCTTAGTGAGTTGACAACCTAGTATGATAAAAAACTCCTGCACTACCTATGAGGTCGTGTAGGAGTTTTTATATTCTTTAATCAGGTAAATTTTGTCGAACAAAAGAAATGTCTTGAAAATGTTCAAAAAACAATTCGACGATAGCGGGGTCGAATTTCTTACCGGATTGCTCTTGAATGAAGGATTTGATCTTATCATTAGGCCAAGGTTCTTTATAAGCTCTATGATTTCCTAAGGCATCAAAAACATCAGCAAGGGCGACGATGCGGCTATATAAGTGAATTTCTTCTCCTTTTAATCCGCTAGGGTAGCCTGTTCCGTCGTAGTTCTCATGATGTTCTAGGGCAATTATGGCAGCAATTTGCAATAAAGGCCTCTTAGAGGCTTTGAGCATTTGATAGCCCATTTCTGCATGGGTCTTCATTAAGCTAAATTCTTCGGAGGTTAGTGTTCCGCTTTTAGTGAGAATGGAATCATGGATCGCTAATTTTCCTAAGTCGTGCATAGAAGCAGCAAGCCTTAATACTTCAACTTCAGGGGCGGGTAAATGATATCTTGATGCCAAAATTTTGGCGATTTCCGCCACTCGCTTAACGTGATTTCCTGTCTCTGCGGAGCGAGATTCGGCAATTTCGCCTAATGCAAAAACCAGTTCTTTTTGTGTATCTTGGATTTCCTTATTTAGGGTAGCAATCGTCGCAAGGTCGCGAAACGATCGGAGGGCTGTAAAGACGGCTGTTCGCAAGCGTTGGGCTGTTAGCCCATTTTTCTCTTGATAATCATTAATATCATAGTCCATAATGATGTGTTCGGCTGGAGATTGCCCAGGATCACCAGTGCGAATAATAATACGCACCATCTTATTACATAATTCTTGGCGGATATAACGGGCTAATAGTAATCCAGCATCTTCTTTTTCCATGACAATGTCCAGTAAGATAACTGCTATATCGTCATGAAGAGTGAGCAACAGCTTGGCCTCTGTAGCTGAGTAAGCACTTAAAAAATCTATCTGACGTTCTTCGAAAAATAATCGTTTTAAAGCTATGCGGGTTACATCATGTACATCTTTTTTATCATCTACGATGAGGATTTTCCAACTCCCTTTTTGGGCAGGGGGCGCAATTTTTGGGGTAACGGGCAAGCAGTGCGGCCTGTCTTCTTCAAAAAGAAAATCATTGAATGGTTCCAGTTCCACTTGATAAGTCCTCCTTTAAGAGCAATAAGCGAATTAGGAAGGTAGTACCACACTTTGATTGACTTTCGCAATTGATAGTTATCCTGAGTTGGTGTGTCGTAAATTACATTTAATCACTAATTTCACATAAAATGGTGTTTACCTTTTAAAGAAAAGGTATTTATTAAATTTTAAGAAGTATATGTAAAAGTGAAAAAATTTCAGTGTTCTCATGTCATTTCACCCAAAAGCAAGACATGCCAATCTAAAAATGATAAACTAATACCAAGGTGAGGTGAGAAAAATGCATTTTGCTAGGAGTAAGCAAGAAATTTTTCTGAAAATAGTTGGGATAATGTTTCTACCATTGCTACTAATTATAACAGTGATTATAACAGGTTTTACGCAAATTGAAAAACAGAAAATGATTAATTTTGTAAAAATATTAGAATTCTCTCCAACTGGATGGATATTTTTGTGCTTTGCTTCATGTGCTGGGATAGGAATTGGTTGCTATGTAGTGACAAGATGTTATCGAAATCATATACAGAGTGAGGAACAATTGGCGAAGTATCAGGCTCACTTAGAAGAATTAGCAGAAACTTTGCGAATGGAACAACAAAAAAATCAACAATATCTTAATATTACTGGATCAATAATTTTAGGTATTGATGAAGATCAGAATATACAGTTGGTAAATAAAGCGGGATTGAACTTGCTAGGATATGATGAAAAAGAATTGATAGGTCAAAATTGGATTATGCAGGTTGTTCCTCAGCACTACCAAGAGACTACAAGGCAAGCATTTCAGAAAATGATTGCTACAGGAAACATAGTATTAGAGCCTTATGAAGGTCAAATTTGCTTGAAGGATGGCACAGAAAAGTTGATTGCCTGGCGCAATATGCCGCTTTATGATCACGATGGCCGGATCATTGGTGTTCTGGCGTCAGGAGAAGATATTACCGAACAGCGAAAAACCGAGAAGGAATTACGTAAGCTTTCTCAGGCTGTAGAACAAAGTCCGGTGTCAGTGCTGATTACCAATCGATATGGGCAGATTGAATATGTGAATCAGAGATTTTCTGAAAAAACTAATTATCGACCTGAGGAGGTTATCGGAAAAAATCCGCGAATTTTAAAATCAGGAAACTTGCCGCAGTCTTTTTATAAAGAACTTTGGCAAACCATCCTCTCGGGCGAGATTTGGCGTGGCGATTTTCTCAATAAGACAAAAGAAGGTAATCAATATTGGGAACGAGCTTCGATATCTTCAATTATGGATGTTACAGGTACGATTACTAATTTTATTGCGATTAAGGAAGATATTACGGAACAAAAGAAAATGGAAGAGCAGTTATTACAGGCTAAGGTAGAAGCTGAGCTTAGTAATAAGGCCAAAGGAAACTTCTTGGCAAATATGAGTCATGAAATTCGTACGCCCATGAATGCGGTGATTGGCTTAACTCATTTAGCATTACAGAGCAATTTATTGCCCAAACAACAAGATTATTTAGAGAAGATTGCTATTTCGGCCCAGTCATTGCTGGGAATTATTGATGATATCCTTGACTATTCTAAATTTGCTGCCGGTAAACTTACGATGGAAAATATTCAGTTCAACTTGTGGAAAGTAATAGAAGATGTTAACACAATGCTCAATTGCAAGGCGGAAGAAAAGGGTTTGGAAATTGTATTACATGTAGCCAAGGATGTACCTATGCGTCTGCGAGGAGATCCTCACCGCCTAAAACAGATTTTATTAAACTTGTTGAGTAATGCTGTAAAATTTACTCATGAAGGTGAAGTCACTCTAGCGGTTAAATTGATGACACAAGAAGAACAGCGGGTTCAATTAGAGTTTATTGTACGTGATAGTGGCATTGGCATGAGCGATGAAGAAAAAAGTCGGTTGTTTAATGTTTTTACCCAGGCAGATGGATCTACAACCCGCAAATATGGGGGAACTGGTTTAGGATTGGTGATTAGTAAACAATTAGTGGAAATGATGGGGGGGGCCATGCATGTAAAAAGCTCACCAAATCAGGGAAGTGAGTTTGTTTTTACTGCAGAGTTTGATTCTTATGAGGAAGATGAGTTGGTAGCTAGCTCTCAATATAGTCTGCAAAATTTAAAAGTACTGGTGATTGACGATAATGAAAGTTCTTGTTTAGCCTTTAAAGAAATCCTAGAGAAATTAATGGCAGTAGTTTCTTTAGCTCCGTCTGGAGAGGAAGGTATTGGCCAGCTATTGGAACATCAGAATAGAGAACCTTTTGATTTAATTTTATTAGATTGGATGATGCCGGATATGGATGGAATTGAAACGGCACGGCGCATACGGAATTATTCGGAGTGCTCTGACATCCCGATCATTATGGTTACCTCTAGTAGCGGTGATAAAATTAAACAGCAAGGAGGAAAGCTGAATGTAACTGGCTTCTTAATGAAGCCAGTTACTCCTTCCGCGTTATTTAATGCAGTAGTGCAGGCTGTTGGTAAGGAAAAATGCCAAAATGGTAATTTACCTCCAGATTCGATATCAGCTAGCGTAAATAGGAATGATTTACATGGGGCTAGGATCTTGTTAGTTGAAGACAATAAAATCAATTTGCAAGTTGCTAGAGAAATTCTGGAGAAGAAAAATATGATTGTGACCATAGCACGCAATGGTCGAGAAGCTATTGAATTAGTGCGGGAACAGGAATTTGATGGAGTGCTCATGGATATTCAGATGCCAGAAATGGATGGTTTAGAAGCTACTAGTGTGATACGTAATGAACTGGGGTTTAGGGAGTTACCGATCATTGCTATGACAGCTGATGTTGTTGTTGAGAGGGTACAAGTCTATCTTAATGCTGGAATGAAGGATTGTATTTTTAAACCGATTAATGTCACGCAAATGTTGATGATTATTTCAAAATGGATAACCCCCCAGTTGATGTCAGGTGACCTTACAAAACAAATTACAGACCAAGATAGAATAGTGACGGAGGAAAGTATTGATTTTCAATTAATGGGTATTAACGTGGAAAGTGCTTTGTTGCGTCTGGGCGGAAATCAAAAACTGTACCACAAGCTTTTATTACAATTTTTAGAGAGCAATGAAGAGACGATGGCGACATTACACATGGCTTTACTAAAAGACGACTACCCGGGTATGGAAAAAGAATTACATAGTCTCAAGGGAGCAGCTGGTAATATTGGTGCTGATGATTTATATGCTACCATTCGGGAATTGGAAGTGATGGTTAGCAGCAGGGATGTTGAAAGAATAAAGACTCAAATGGACTGTTTTGCAGAGGCACTATTTGTTGTGATGAATTCTTTGCGGGGTGTGAAATGTTCAGCAGTAACTATAAAAAACTCGCCAGTAAGAGAGAATGAGTTCGATGATTTTAATTACTGCCAGGAAGTCCTGAAGAATTTACAAGATTGCCTTGCCAACTATGATATGGAGGCAGGGGTGTTTTTTGAGAAGCTGAAGACGTTATCAGTCGGGGATATTTATCAGCTTCAGTTTGAAAAAATTCAGATTTTGATGGATCGCTATGAGTATGAAAAAGCCCTGGAACAACTACAAGCGATTAGCAATAGTTTTCATAGATGATACGCACGACATAGATAGGGGTGATGGTTATGGAGAAAATAAAGAAGCAAGTTATTTTAGTTGTTGATGATGTGCCAGCAAATATTGATATTCTAAGTGCAGTATTACGCCCAACCTATCAGGTTAAAGCTGTAACCAATGGTTCCATGGCTTTAAAAATAGCCATGGCGCCTGTACCACCAGATTTAATCTTATTGGATATTATGATGCCAGGGATGGATGGTTATGAAGTTTGTGGGCAGTTAAAAGCGAATGCCGCCACGCGTAATATTCCGATTATTTTCGTAAGCGCGCGCGATGAGGTAGCAGATGAAACTAAGGGCTTTGAACTGGGGGCCGTAGATTATATCGCGAAACCGGTCAGCTCAGCTATTGTCAAAGCGCGTGTTAAAACCCATCTGGCACTTTCCGACCAAAACCGGTTATTGGAGAAAAAAGTCTGTGAACGAACAACTGAGATTCAAGCCACTCGTTTGCGGATTATTCACTGCCTTGGTACGGCAGCTGAATATCGAGATGAGGAAACGGGAGCTCATATTTTTAGAATGAGTCATTATTCGCGAATTATTGCGTTGGCTGCAGGGCTGAGTGCTGAGGAAGCGGATTTATTATTACAAGCGGCCCCCATGCATGATGTTGGGAAGATTGGCATTCCTGATCGAATCTTATTGAAACCTGGCAAACTAGATGCTGATGAGTGGGAAGTTATGAAAACTCATACTACGATTGGTGGGAAAATTATTGGCGATCACTCATCAGAATTATTAAAGTTAGCAAAAGTGGTAGCTCTTAGTCATCATGAAAAGTGGGATGGAAGCGGATATCCTCATGGGCTGGTAGGGGGAAATATCCCTATTGCAGGGCGCATCGTAATGTTAGCCGATGTATTTGACGCGTTGACTAGTGAGCGTCCTTATAAAAAAGCATGGTCTGAAGCTGCTGCGATTAATGAAATCAATAATGTTAGCGGTACACATTTTGATCCCACATTGGTACAAGCATTTATGAAAGGACTACCGGAGATTATTGAAATCAAGAAGAATGCTGAACAGTCAATGGGACTTTTATAAGAGAATGATAGCTTCGTAACGATAAAAGACGAACAGAGTATGACTCTGTTCGTCTTTGTGTTTCTCCCAAGTTTGAATTATTAGTGTATTGGGCTGCAAGGAATTGGTGGTTGTTCGCTGATGGAAGGATTATAGACACAACCTTGCAACCGATTAATAAATGATTCGTCATTCTGGCAGTAGCATCGAGGGTGTTCGCCTGTTTTCATTTTCCAGATATCGATGGCGTATTCGGTAAATGTTCGATCGCCAGAGAATTTACCGGAGTGAGCGATGTTGTGGATACACATAGTTAACCATTTGTTTTGATCACGGTATTGTTTGTCCAATCTGCTTTGTGCATCCACATAAGAATTGAAATCTTTTAAGACGAAAAATTCATCATTATGATACAAAAAGGCTTCGAAGAGAGCTTTGAATTCATCATGATGGACGGGGAAAAAACCATTAACTAACTGGTCAAGTACAGTTTTAACCCTGCTATCGTTATTATAAACATCCCAGGAATTATATCCGCCATGTTCATAATAATTAAGCACTTCCTCGGCCGTTAGTCCGAAGAAAATAATGTTATCCTTGCCCACTACATTGCCAATTTCAATATTTGCCCCATCCAGTGTGCCGATGGTTAGTGCTCCATTCATCATGAATTTCATATTGCCTGTACCGCAGGCCTCCTTACTAGCAGTAGGGATTTGCTCGCTAACATCGGAGGCTGGAATGATAAATTCAGCCATTGATACATTGTAATTCTCGATGAAAACTACTTTGAGTTTGTCATGAATTGTTTTATCATTATTGATGACTGTAGCAAGGGTATTGATCAGTTTGATGGTCTGTTTTGCAAGATAATACCCTGGGGCAGCTTTACCGCCAAAGATGAATGTCCGTGGGGTAATATCTAAGTTAGGATTTTCGCGTAGTAGATTATAAGTATGCATAATATTAAACACATTCATAGTCTGACGTTTATAACCATGAAACCGTTTAATATGTGAATCAAAGATAGAATCTAGATCGACCTTTATTCCTTGGGCATTTTTAATATAATCAGCGAGTTTTATTTTGTTTTCACGTTTAATTGTTGCTAGTTTTTCCTTCAGCGCACTGTCATTAGCATAGTTTAACAGTTTGAGCAAGTCGCAGGGGTAATTAATCCAACTAGAACCGACACTTTCGCTTAATAGACTGGCTAGCTTGGGGTTGGTTTTCAGTAGAAAGCGGCGATGAGCAACACCATTGGTTTTGTTATTAAATTTATAGGGGTAAAAATTATAAAATTCATTCATGACGCGCGTTTTTAATATTTCAGTGTGAATTTGAGCAACGCCATTTACGCTATGACTGCCCACGATTGCTAGGTTAGCCATCTGAATATTGCCGTCAGCAATAATGGACATGGTTCTGATCGTGTTACTGTTGGGAGGGCGTTTTTCTCGCAATTCGCTACAAAAACATTCGTTAATATCATTGATAATCATATGGATTCGCGGTAGAAAGTTTTGTATGAGATCAATTGACCATTTTTCTAGTGCTTCTGGTAATACGGTATGGTTGGTATAGGAAAAAGTGTTTGTCGTGATTTGCCAAGCCTCATCCCAACATATTTCTTCTTCATCAATTAATATACGCATTAATTCAGGGATCGCAAGGGCTGGGTGCGTATCGTTGATGTGTATAGCGATGTGTTCAGCCAAATGAGTGATCGGTATATCCCTTTGCTTGCATTCGTTAATGATGCTTTGCAGGCTGGCTGATACCAGAAAATAATGTTGTTTGAGTCGGAGGACTTTGCCTTCATAAGTACTGTCATCAGGATATAATACGCTGGATATTAATTCTGCGGTGTCATTGTGTTTTGAGGTTCGAATGCAGCCCATCATATCCGAAGTCGAACAGCGAATTTTTTCATTATAGGGTTCCGCACCCCATATGCGTAGGGTATTTACCGTATCGTTTTGGTAGCCTAAAATAGGAATATCATACGGCATGGCCGTTACTGTTTCACAGTGTTCGTGAATAAAACGCATTTTATCATCGACTACAATTCGGACACTACCGCCGAATTTAACAGATACAGCTTTATCGGAGCGACGAAATTCCCAAGGGAAACCATTGGATAGCCAATTGTCAGGAACTTCAACTTGATAGCCATTGGTAATGTTTTGTTCAAAAAAACCATAACGATAGCGGATGCAACAGCCATGTCCAGGTAGACGTTCGGCAGCCATGGAATCAAGATAACAGGCTGCAAGTCGACCAAGGCCACCATTACCGAGACCAGGGTCTTCTTCAACGGCTTCTAAAGCATCCAGGCTTATGCCGAGTTCAGCTAAACCGTCTTTACATAGATCATAGATCCCTAAATTCATCAAATTCATACCGAGCATTCTGCCGAGTAGGAATTCAATTGATAAATAATAGATTTGCTTTTGCCCATTTTTTTGAAATTGCTTTTTGGAAGTAAGCCATTTTTCGCTTATATAATCACGGGCTAGGCTACTCAAGGCCTGATAACGCTCAGTATCAGAAGTGTCATCCAAATCTTTTACGTGCATGTTTGTTAATTTCTCAAGAAATTCATCCTTAAAATC